>Ga0209024_1000952_pt1 | contig 33060 bp, 20 predicted proteins | sample AutmiccommunBRH5_FD_187380 | JGI IMG/M metagenome (GOLD analysis project Ga0209024, IMG submission 187380) | Deep subsurface microbial communities from Mt. Terri, Switzerland - Autotrophic microbial communities BRH/5 (SPAdes) (version 2) | ecosystem: Environmental > Aquatic > Deep subsurface >...
CATCAACGGCGCGGCGTTCTCGGACCTGGTGTTCGGCGGCGCCGGCAACGACACCGTGAACGGCGGCTTCGGCTTCGACCGGATCAACGGCGGCGACGGGGCGGACACGTTCTTCCACCTCGGGGTGCCCGACCACGGCTCGGACTGGATCCAGGACTTCAGCCATGCCGAGGGCGACGTGCTGTTCTTCGGGCAGGCCGGCGCCACCGCCGACGATTTCCAGGTCAACTTCGGGGTCACCGGCGCGGCCGGTTCGGCGGACGTGGACGAGGCATTCGTGGTCTACACCGGCGGCGACGCGCCGCTGATCGTGTGGGCGCTGGTGGACGGGGCGGGGCAAACCTCGCTCAACCTGCAGATCGCGGGGGCCGACGGCACCTTCGACCTGCTCGCCTGACGGCCCGAAGGGGGCGCAAAATTCTTCGAAAGAATTTTGCCAAAATTCCGCAACGGAATTTTGCGCCCCGCGGCGGCCGGCCTACCAGACCGGAAACGTCGGCACGAGGCCGGCCAGCTTCAGCCCCTCCATCGCCTCGGCCAGCGGGATCGCCGCCAGAAACACCAGCGCGTCGCCAAGGTTGCCGCGCAGCGGCGCCACGCGCACGCTGATCGTGCCGGCGGTGGCGAACAATCGCGGGTTCGGCACCAGCGCCGGCACCCGTGCGGCGTAGTCGTCCCACCGGCTGCCGAAGGTTGCGCGCAGGAACTGCTCTTCCCGCCGGGCGGTGCGTGCGAAGATCACGAAAGCCAGCGCGGTGATCGCCGCCGTCACCACCACCGAGCCCAGCATCAGCCCGAAGCCCGCGATCCCGACCAGCGAGAAGGTGTAAAGCGGGTGGCGGCACACCGAATAGGGGCCTTCCTGCATCACCGTGCCGTTCTTGTGCCCGCCGATGTAGAGGATCGCCCACAACCGTCCCAGCACCGCCATGATCAGCAGCAGCACGCCGCTGACCTCGAGCACCTCGAACACCGGCCCTGTCCAGGGCGCGCGGGCGCACAGGATCGCCGGCGCAGCGGCCAGCGCCGACAGCCGCAGAACGGCGATGCGACGGCGCTGGTTCACAGGCCGGGCGGGCGTGGTTGCGGTGGCATTCATCGCGGCGATCTCCTGTCCGGGTTCCGGCAGGCTGTGATGCACGTCGATTACCACAAACTTACAGAGACGACGACGGCATATTTTTCGCGTGCTCCCTGCCGGTGTCCATGCAAGGTTCGGCGCAACCGGGAGCCGGCGTTGACCAGCCTTCTTGCCTTTGCCGCCCTCGCGGCGGCGTTCAGCCTTTTCGCCCGACGCCTCGCGACGGCGCCGGTCACCGCGCCGATGCTGTTTCTCGCGCTCGGGGCGGCGCTGGGCGCGGCCGGGGCGGTGCCGATGCCGCTGGGCGACGCGGCGCTGCACCTGCTGGCCGAGGTGGCGCTGGTGGTGCTGCTGTTTCTCGACGCCGCGCGGATCGACGCGGCCGCGCTGTGGCGCCGCCACCGCTGGCCGTTGCGGATGCTGCTGGCGGGGATGCCGCTGTCCTTCGTTCTCGGGGCCGGGGCGATGGCGCTGCTGCTGCCCGGCTGGCCGTGGCCGCTGGCGCTGCTGGCCGCCGCGATCCTGGTGCCGACCGACGCAGCACTGGGCCTGCCGGTGGTCTCGAACCCCGCGGTGCCCGGGCGCACGCGCACCGCGCTGACCCTCGAGGCGGGCCTGAACGACGGGCTGGCGCTGCCCGCGATCCTGATCCTGGCCGCCCTGGCCGCCCCGCAGGCCGCGGCGCCGGCCGGCGGCTGGGGCCTGTTCGCGGCCGGCCAGGTCACGCTCGGGCCCGTTGCGGGCGGCGTGCTGGGGGTGGTCGGGGGGGCGGCGCTGATGGCCGCGCAGGCCCGCGGCTGGACCGAGGCCGCCTTCGAGGGGATCGCGGCGCTGGCGCTGGCGGGGCTTGCCTATCTCGTGGCGCTTGCCATCGGGGGCAACGGCTTCATCGCCGCCTTCGCCGCCGGGCTGGGGTTCGGGGCAATGGTGCGCGGGCGTTGCGCCTTCGTCTACGAATTCACCGAGTCCGAGGGCCAGTTGCTGAGCTGGGGCGCGTTCTTCCTGCTCGGGGCCACGCTGGTGCCCGAGGCCGTGGCCGCCCTTGGCTGGCGCGAGGGGCTGGCGATCGCCGCCGCCCTGCTGGTGGTCCGCCCGGCCGCGATCTGGCTTTCGCTGGCCGCCACCGATGCCACCGCGCGCGACCGGCTGTTTTGCGGCTGGTTCGGCCCGCGCGGGCTGGCCACCGCGCTTTTCGCGCTGATCGTGGCCGACACGCTCGCGCCCGAGGATGCCGAGGCGATCGTGCACCTTGCCGTCAACGCGGTCTGGATCAGCGCGCTGGCGCATGGTCTGACCGCCGCCCCCCTCGCCCGCGCCTACGGCCGGGCGCAGCCCCGCACCAACGCCAACGGAGCCTGACCGATGCAGAAAACCGAAGTCGCCCGCCTGTCCGCCCTGCCCGACCGCGAGCCCGCCTATGCGCTGGTCGGCGAGGTCGACCTTGTGGTCGTGCGCCAGGACGACGAGGTGGCGGTGTTCTACGGCCGCTGCCTGCACCGCGGCGCGCTGATGGCCGACGGCTTCGTGCGCGGCAGGAACCTTGTCTGCGGGGTGCACAACTGGGATTACCGCCTCGACGGCGGGGTGTCGGAATACAACAATTCCGAGGCGCTGCCGCGGTTCGCCTCGTGGGTCGAGGGCGACAGCGTGCTGGTCGACGGCGACGAGATCGCCGAATGGGCGCGCGCCAACCCGCAGCCGTTCAACCGCGCCGCCTATCTCGGGCTTTACGCCGACACCGGGCACGGCACCGCCGAGGAACCCTACAACGGGCTGATCCAGCGCTACGCCCGCGGGGGCCTCAAGGCTACCGGCCATCACGGCACGGTCGAGGCGATGGGGGTGCCGCGCGACCAGCTTCCGAAATGGGAGGATATCCAGATCCTCACCGCCCAGTTGCACCGCCCGCCGTTGCTGGATGACGCGACCGTGGACACCGAGGTGATCGTCGGGCCCAATGCGCGCAAACCGCTGCGGCTGGCGATCCCGCTGCTGGTCTCGGACATGTCGTTCGGGGCGCTGTCGGAGCCCGCCAAGGTCGCGCTGGCGCGCGGGGCGGAGCTTGCGGGCACCGGCATCTGCTCGGGCGAGGGCGGGATGCTGCCCGAGGAACAGGCCGCCAACAGCCGCTATTTCTACGAACTCGCCTCGGCCCGCTTCGGGTTTGCGTGGGACAAGCTGGACCGGGTGCAGGCGTTCCACTTCAAGGGCGGCCAGGGCGCCAAGACCGGCACCGGCGGCCACCTGCCCGGGGCCAAGGTGCGCGGCAAGATCGCCGCGGTGCGCGGGCTGGAGGAAGGGCAGGACGCGATCTCGCCCGCGCGCTTCCCCGACTGGACCGAGATCTCGCAGATCCGCGCCTTCGCCGACGAGGTGCGCGAGCGCACCGGCGGCATCCCGATCGGCTACAAGCTGTCGGCGCAGCATATCGAGAAGGACATCGACGCGGCGCTCGAGGTGGGGGTGGATTACATCATCCTCGACGGGCGCGGCGGCGGCACCGGGGCGGCGCCGGTGATCTTCCGCGACAACATCTCGGTGCCGACGATCCCGGCGCTGGCGCGCGCGCGCCGCCACCTCGACCGCGCCGGGCGGGGCGAGGTGACGCTGATCATCACCGGGGGCCTGCGCACGCCGGCCGATTTCGTCAAGGCGCTGGCGCTCGGGGCCGACGCGGTGGCGGTGTCGAACGCGGCGATGCAGGCGATCGGCTGCATCGCCATGCGCGCCTGCCACACCGACAATTGCCCGGTGGGGATCGCGACGCAGAAGCCGCACCTTGTCAGCCGCATCGTGGTCGAGAAATCGGCCGAGCGGCTGGCCGGTTTCTTCGCCGCCGCGGTGGGGCTGATGCAGGTGATGGCGCGGGCCTGCGGCCACGACCATGTCGCGGGGTTCGCGCTTTCCGACCTGACCACCTGGAAGCGCGAGATGGCGGATCTGTCGGGCGTGGCCTACGGCGGCGTGCACTGAGAGGGTCGGCGCGCGGGGCGGGCAATCCCGCCCGCCCTACAGTGGCCGGCCCGCCATCAGCCGCGGCAGCTCGCCGGTCAGCCCGGCGGCTTCGGCGATGATCCGCCGGCGCAGCCCCGGCAGCCGCGCCACGGCGCCAAGGCCAAGGTCGCGGCCCAGGCGCGCCAGCGGGTTGTCGTTCGAGAACAGCCGCGTGACCGCGTCCATCCCCAGCCCCATCGCGACGTTGTCGGCGCGCCGCCAGCGCTCGTAGCCCGCCAACACGTCGGGCGCGCCGATATCCTCGCCCCGCCGGCGCGCCTCGGTCAGCACCTCGGCCAGCGCCGCCACGTCGCGCAGCCCGAGGTTCAGGCCCTGCCCCGCCACCGGGTGCACCCCGTGCGCCGCATCGCCCGCCAGCGCCAGCCGCGGCGCCACCATCCGCTCGGCCAGGCTGAGGCGCAGCGGATAGGCGAAGCGGCCGCCCGCCAGCGCGATCTCGCCCAGGAAGCCGCCGAAGCGGGGGCGCAGCGCGGCCAGAAAGGTGGCGTCGTCGGCCGCCGCGAGCGCCCGCGCGATCGCGTCGCGCTCGCTCCACACGATCGACGCGCGGTTGCCCGGCAGCGGCAGGATCGCCAGCGGGCCGGCGGGCAGGAACAGCTGGTGCGCGATGCCGCCGTGCGGGCGTTCGTGCGAAACCGCCGCCACCAGCGCGGTCTGCCCGTAGCCGTGCCCGACCCGCCCGATCCCGGCGGCGCGCGCAAGCGCGCTGTCGCGCCCGTCGGCGGCGACCAGCAGTTGCGCCCGCAGCGCGCCCCCGTCCGACAGCGCCAGCGTCACCCCGCCCGGCCCCGGCGCGTGGCCCGTCACCGCCACCCCGGCGCGATGCACGATCCTCGGCGCCTCGGCCACCGCCGCCAGCAGCGCCGGGCGCAGCACCCGGTCCTCGACCATCTGGCCCATCGGGCCGTCGTCGATCTCGCCGTCGTCGAAGCCGAGGAATAGCGGCGAAGGCGCCTCGCCCGGCCGGCCGTCGGCGGTGCGGATGCCAAGGATCGGTTGCGCGCGGTCGGCCACCCGCCCCCACAATCCCAGCGCCGCCAGCAGCCGCACCGAAGCCAGCGCCAGCGCATAGGCGCGCCCGTCGAAGCCCGGATCGGCGCGGGTTTCGGCCGCCAGCGGGTCGACCAGCACCACCTCGTGCCCGCCCGAGGCCAGCGCCAGCGCCAGCGCGGTGCCGTTCAGTCCGCCGCCGGCGATGACGACGTCGCAATCGAATGGGGGTGCCTCGGTCATGGTGCCAATATGGCCGGCGGCGCGGCGATGTCCATGGCCCCGGCCCGCGAACTCCCCCTTCATCTTGGCCCAAATACTCCGGGGGGTGTGGGGGGCAGCGCCCCCCACCCTTGCCACTGCCGCCCTCCGGGCGGACGGGGCAGCGCCCCCCACCCTTTCCGTTGCCGCCCTCCGGGCGGACGGGGCAGCGCCCCCCACCCTTGCCACTGCCGCCCTCCGGGCGGACGCTACACCCCGTAGGGCAGCCAGATCGTGCGAAGCTGGCTCGCGCGGTCGAGAAAGCCGCGCCCGAAGCCGTCCGGCCCGGCCCAGTCGCGCGCGCCCTCGGCCTCGGCCCAGACCTGCTTGAGGTTGCCAGCCGAGGCCGCCTCGACCCCCGCCCGGTCGGGCCCGACATACCACAGCCCCGCCACGTCGTCGTGCAGCGCCAGCACGCGGGCCAGATCCTCGCGCGGGCCGGTGACGATGTTGACCACGCCGCCCGGCAGGTCCGAGGTGTCGAACACCTGATAAAGGTCGGTCGCGGCCAGCGGGCGCTCCTGCGCCGGCACCGCCACCACCCGGTTGCCAAGGGCTACCGCCGGCATCACCAGCGACACGAAGCCCAGCAGCGGCGCCGCCTCGGGGCAGACCACGCCCATCACGCCCAGGGGTTCGGGCGTGGTCACGCACAGATGCGCCGATTTCGTCGCGTGCACCGCGCCGTCGAACTTGTCGGCCTGCGCGGCATACCAGAACACCCGGCGCAGGCTTTCGGCGACCTCGGCCTCGGCCGCCCGCGCGCCGGCGCCCATCGCGCGCAAGCGGTCGGCGAACTCGCCCGCCCGGGCCGAGAGGTTCTCGGCGATGTAATAAAGCACCTGCGCGCGCGCGTGGCCCGAGGCGCCGGCCCAGCCCCTGGCCTTGTGCGCGGCCTCGACGGCGTTGCGGATGTCCTTGCGGTTGCCAAGCCCGGCCAGCCCCGCGGCCCCCTTCGCCCCCGCCACGGCATAGGAATAGCCGCTGTCGGGGCGCGCCTGCTTGCCGCCGATGTACAGCTTGGCGGTGCGGTCGATGCCCTCGCCGCTGCCGAAACCCGCCCCCGGCGCCGCCGCCGGCGCCGGCGGGGCGGCCATGGCCTTGCCCGGCTTCGGGGCCGGCGCGCGCAGGTAGGCCGCCATCCCGGCGCGCCCGCCCTCGCGCCCGAAGCCCGATTCGCGCCAGCCGCCGAACGGCGCGCCGGCGTCGAAGACGTTGGTGCAGTTGATCCACACCACCCCCGCCTTCACCTTCGAGGCGACATCGAGGCACAGGTTCACATCCTCCGACCAGATCGAGGCGGCCAGCCCGTAGCGGGTGTTGTTGGCCAGTTCCACCGCCTCGGCCGGCGTGCGGAAGGCAGTGAGCGTGGCGACCGGGCCGAAGATTTCCTCCTGCGCCAGCACCGAGGCGGGCTCGACCCCCTCGGCGATGCTGGGCGGGTAGAAACAGCCCTCGGGCGCGCTGCCTTGCGTCAGTACCGCGCCCTCGGCCACGCCCTGCGCCATCAGCGCGCGGATGCGCTCGAGCTGCACCGGATGCACGATCGCGCCGATGTCGGTGGACTTGTCCAGCGGATCGCCCACCCGCAGCGTTGCCATCCGCCGCTTGAGCAGGTCGGTGAAGCGCCCGGCCACCGCCTCGGCCACCAGAATCCGCGCCCCCGCGCAACACACCTGCCCCTGGTTGAACCAGATCGCGTCGACCACGCCTTCCACCGCGGCATCCAGATCGGCCTCGGCGCAGACGATGAACGGCGACTTGCCGCCCAACTCCAGCGTCAGGGCCTTGCCCGCGCCGGCGATCTGGCGGCGGATCGTCCGCCCGACCTCGGTCGAGCCGGTGAAGGCCACCTTGTCGACGCCGGGATGGCCGGTCAGCGCGGCCCCGGTCGCGCCGTCGCCGGTGACGATGTTCAGAACGCCCTTCGGCAGCCCCGCCTCGGCCGCCAGCGCGGCGAAGGCCAGCGCCGTCAGCGGCGTGTATTCGGCGGGCTTCAAGACCACCGTGTTGCCCGCCGCCAGCGCCGGCGCCACCTTCCACGCCAGCATCAGCAGCGGAAAGTTCCACGGGATCACCTGCCCGCACACGCCGTGCGGGGCGTGGCCGGGAAACTCGTCGTCGCGCAGCGCCGCCCAGCCGGCGTGGTGGTAGAGGTGGCGCGCGACCAGCGGGATATCGATGTCGCGCGCCTCGCGGATCGGCTTGCCGTTGTCGAGCGTCTCCAGCACCGCCAGGAACCGCGCGTGCTGCTGGACGTGGCGCGCCAGCGCGTAGAGGTGGCGGGCGCGGTCGTGGCCCGAAAGCGCCGCCCAGCCCTTCTGCGCGCGCCTTGCGGCGGCGACCGCGGCCGCGACATCCTCGGCCGAGCCTTGCGTGACCTGCGCCAGCCGCGCCCCGGTGGCCGGGTTCGACACCGAAAACAGCGCCCCCGGCGCGGTGAAGGCGCCGTCGATGAAATGGCCGAAGCCGGCGGAATGGCGGTCGAGCCAGGCCAGCACCTGCCCGGCATCCTCCGGGGCGGGGCCGTAATCCAGGGTCTCGAGGATCTCGGAAATGTCGGTCATCGCGGGTTCCTCAGGCGAGGGCAAGGCGGTGGGCGGCGGCATAGCGCCCGGTGACGTGGTGTTCGAGCTGGCGCTCGATATCGCCCAGCATCGACGAGGCACCAAGCCGGAACAGGTCGGGCCGCAGCCAGTCGCGCCCCATCTCCTCGCGCATCAGGATCTGCCACGCCAGCGCGTCCCTGGCGCTGCGCATCCCGCCTGCCGGCTTGAAGCCCACCGCGTGGCCGGTGGCGTCGCGGTAGTCGCGCAGCGCGCGCACCATCACCAGGCTGACCGGCAGGGTGGCGTTGACCCCCTCCTTGCCGGTCGAGGTCTTGATGAAGTCGGCGCCGGCCTGCATCGCCACCATCGCGGCGGCGTAGACATTGGTGAAGGTCTGAAGTTCGCCGGTGGCCAGGATCGCCTTGAGGTGCGCGGGCCCGCAGGCCTCGCGCATGGCGGCGATCTCGGCGTGCAGCGCCGCCCAGTCGCCGCGCAGCACATGCTCGCGGGTGATGACGATGTCGATCTCGTCGGCGCCCTGCCCGACCGCCCAGGCGATCTCGGCCAGCCGCAGGTCCAGCGGCATCAGCCCGGCGGGAAAGCCGGTCGCGACCGAGGCCACCGGGATCCCCGAGCCCGCCAGCGCCGCGACCGCGTGCGGCACCATCGTGGGATAGACGCACAATGCCCCCACCCGCACCGCGCCGGGCGCCATGCCCAGCCCGTCGAGGATGTGGCCCGCCAGCGGCGCGCGCGCCTTGGCACACAGCCGGTGGACGCGCGCGGCGGTGTCGTCGCCCGCAAGCGTGGTCAGGTCGATGCAGCGAACCGCGTTCACCAGCCACGCCGCCTGGTGCGCCTTCTTGACCGAGCGGCGCGAGGTCAGGCTGGCGGCCCGCCGCTCGGCGGCCTGGCGGTTGAGGCGGTGGCCCTCGAACATCGCGCGGTCCAGCGGCTGGCCGGGGTTGCGGGGGCGGTTGGAGGGCGCGGCGGACATCGGCGGATACCTCGGGGCGGGGGCGCGCGGGGCCGGGCCCCGGGGCGGATCGCCCCAGAAGGACCACGGAGCCGGCGCACATGCAAGCGCCTCGGCCACCCCGCACACGCCCCATCCCGCACACGCCCCATCCCGCACACGCCCCCGTGCGCCCGCGCGTGCGCTTGCACCTGCACCGGCCGCGCCACCCCGGCGGCCCCGGGCCCCGCCGGCAGCCTTGCCCGGCGTGAACCCCGAACTTCATCTTGGTCCAAATCCGCAAGCAGTCGCCACCCACACCGCCACCCACACGCGGCGCCCCCCGGCCCCGCGGCCCGACCAGCCCCCGCCCCCATCTTCACCTTGGTCCAAATACTCCCGGGGGTCCGGGGGCGGCGCCCCCGGGGTCGCCCCCCCTCGCGCCGTCCGGGGCCATCGGGGCTTGATTTGCGCGCGCCCGCGCGCCAATTTGGCCTTCATGACGGTGTTCACACCCACTTTCGGCCCGACCGGGGCCCGGCCGGCCGAACAGGTCAGCTTCGACCGTCACGAACTGGGCACCATCCTGTCGCTCTACGGGCGCATGGTCGCCGCCGGCGAATGGCGCGACTACGCGATCTCGTGCCTGTCCGACCGCGCGGTGTTCGCGATCTTCCGCCGCACCGCCGAGACCCCGCTCTACCGGGTCGAGAAACACCCCCGCCTGCGCAACCGGCAGGGCCTGTATGTCGTGTTCGGGCAGGACGGGCGGGTGCTGCGGCGCGGCCACGACCTCGCGCAGGTGCTCAAGGCGATCGAGCGGCGGCTGCTGCGCACCGTCGCGCGCGGCGACTAGCGGCGATGGCGCCGGGCGGGCGCGCGCCGGGGCGGCGGGCGGTGGCGCTGGGCGCGCTGGCGCTGGCCGGGGCGGCGGCGCTGGGCACCCTCGCCGCGCGGCGCAGCGGGCTGATCGCGCCGCGCCCGCTGTCGGCCGCGCGGGCCGCAGCGCTTTACGCCGCGCCGCTGGCCCCGCCCGCGGGCGCGATGCGGGTGTTCCACCTCGGCCATTCCCTCGTCGGGCGCGACATGCCGGCGATGCTGGCGCAGATCGCGCCGCCCGGCCATGCCTCGCACAGCCAGTTGGGCTGGGGCGCCTCGCTGCGCGACCATTGGCGCGGCCCCGACGCGGTGGCGGGCTTTGCCGCCGAGAACGCCCACCCCGCCCACCGCCCGGCCTTCGCCGCGCTCGACGGCGGCGGCTACGACGCCGTGGTGCTGACCGAGATGGTCGAGATCCGCGCCGCCATCGCCCATCACGCAAGCTGGCGCCACCTGCGCGCCTGGGCCCGGCGCGCCCGCGCCGCCCGCCCCGACGTGCGCCTCTACCTCTACGAAACCTGGCATCCGCTCGACGACCCCGAGGGCTGGCTGGCACGCCTCGACGCCGACCCGGCGCGCTACTGGCGGCGCGAGATCCTCGACCGCGCGCAGGCCCGCCCGCTGGCCGGCGGGCCGATCCGGGTGATCCCGGCGGGCAGCGTGCTGGCCGCGGCGGTGCGCGCGATCGAGGGCGCGGGCGGCACCCCGGCGCTGCCCGACCGGCGCGCCTTCTTCGCCCCTGCCCTCTTCGCCCCTGACAACGCCGGCGCGGTCGACCCGATCCACCTGGGCGACCTTGGCAACTACCTCGTCGCGCTGACCCACGCGGCGGTGCTCTACCACCGCCTGCCGCCGGTGCCCGCCGCGCTGGCCCGCGCCGATGGCAGCCCCGCCGTTCTGCCCGACCCGGAGGGCGAGCGTCTGCTCCGCGCGGCGGTGGCCGGGGTGGTCGCGAACGACCCGCGCAGCGGTGTCGCCCGCCTGGCCGGCGCCGAGGGCTGAGTCCCCTTGCCCGCGGCCGGGGCAACCGGCATCCTGCACCGCGACGGCAACCGGGCGGAGGGCGCGATGAGTGATCGGGGCACGGGCCCGGCGGCGGGGCGGGCATGAGCCTCGTGGCCCAGATCGCGGCGGTGGTGCTGGTGGCCGCCCTGTCGCCGCTTGGCCAGATGCCCGAGATGCTGGCGGGCGGGCTGCGGCAGGCGGGGGGCGCGCCCCGCCTCCGCACCGCCCCCCTGCCCGGCCCCGACCTCGCCGCGCTCGACGGCGTGGCGCCGGGTGCGCCCGGCACCGTCCTGATCGTGGCCGGCCCCCCGCCCGACCCGGCCAGCGCGGGCTTTGCCCGCACCCTCGGCGCGCTGGCCCGCCATGCCGAGGCCGGCCCGGTGCTGGTGCTTCAGGGCGAGGACGAGGGCGGTGCGGCCGGCGCCCCCGACGGCTGGGAAAGCCTCGTCGCGGCGGCGCCCGGCGGCGCCATCCACCTCGTGCCCGCCGGTGCCGCGCTGCGCGCCGCGCGCGCGGCGATCGCGCGCGGCGCGGTGCCGGGCCTGGCCGACCCCGCCGCCCTGCGCGGCCCCGACGGCGCGCTGTCCGACCGCGGCGCCTACCTCGTGGCGATGACCGCGCTGGCCAGCCTCGGGGTGCCGCCCGAGGGGATGCCCGCCCGCCTTGCGCGGCGCTGGTCGAGCCGCGACAGCGCGGTGAGCGATGCCATGGCCGCCGCACTCCAGCGCATCGCGGCCGAGACCGTCGCCGCCTACACCCTGCCCGCGCCGCCGCCGCCGCCGCCGCCCGCCGCGGCGCCGCCGCTGCCCGAGGGGGTGACGAACCCCGCGCTGTCGGTGGGGCTGGCGGCGATCTCGGACTGGTCGACCGAGGCGCCGTTCCTCGACCAGATGAAATCGGCGCGGCCCTGGTTCGGACACCTGCCCGGGCAATGGGGCGGGATCGAGCCGGCCCAGCTTGCCGCCCGCGGCCTGCTCGACGCGCACGGCTGGCCGCTGGCGATCCCGGGCGAGGCCGCGGCGCTGGCCACATTGATCCTGACCGACCTGCCCGAGGGCGCGGCCACCCGCGCCGGGCGCTATCGGCTGCGCCATGCCGGCGACGGCACGCTCGAGCTGGGCGGCCGGGCGCGGGTGGTCCGCCGCGCCCCGGGCGAGCTGTGGTTCGACTTCACCCCCGGCCCCGGCCCGGTGATCGTGACGCTGCGCGCCACCGGCGGCCCCGCCGGCCCGATCCGCGACATCAGCGTGGTGCACGAGCGCCATGTGGCCGCCTTTGACGCCGGCGCGATCTTCAACCCCGACTGGCTGGCGAGGATCGAGGGGGTGGCGGGGCTGCGCTTCATGGACTGGATGGCGACCAACGGCGCCACCCTGGCCGACTGGGAAGACCGCCCCGAACCCGGCGACGCCACCTGGGCCGCGAACGGCGTGCCGGTCGAGGTGATGGTGGCGCTGGCCAACCGGCTGCGCGCCGACCCGTGGTTCACGATGCCCCACCTGGCCACCGACACCTACCTGCGCCGCTTCGCCGCGGCGGTGCGCGACGGGCTGGCGCCGGGCCTGAAGGCGCATGTGGAGTTCTCGAACGAGGTCTGGAACTGGCAGTTCCCGCAGGCCCGCTGGGCCGAGGCGGCCGGCCGCGCCCGCTGGGGGCAGGACGGCACCTGGGTGCAGGCCTATGCCGCGCGGGCCGAGGAGATGGCCACGATCTGGGCCGACGCGTTCGGGCCCGCGGCGGCCGGCCGGCTGGTGCGCGTGCTTGCGGTGCAGACCGGATGGCCGGGGCTGGAGGAGGCGATCCTGGCGCCGCCCCTGCTGGCCGCCGAGCGCGGGCCCGGCGCGCCCCCGCCGGCCACAGCCTTCGACGCCTACGCCGTCACCGGCTATGTCTCGGCCGCGCTTGGCACACCCGGTAAGGCGGCGCTGGTGCACGGCTGGCTGGACGCCTCGCGCGCCGCGGCCGAGGCCGGCGCGCGCGCGCGCGGCCTGAATGGGGCCGAGGCCGCGGCCCATGTCGCCGCCCACCGCTTCGACCTCGCCCGCGCCCGGGCGCTGGACGAGCTGATCGACGGGCGCGAAAGCGGCGATCCGGCCGACAGCCTCGCCGACCTGCTGGGCCGCGTGCTGCCCTACCACGCGCGGGTGGCCGCGGCGCACGGGCTCGAACTGGTGATGTACGAGGGCGGCACCCATGTCGCCGCCACCACCGACGATCCCGAGATCCGCGCCTTCTTCGAGAATCTCAACTATTCGCCCGAGATGGGCGAGGTCTACCGCCGCCTGCTCGACGGCTGGGCGGCGCTGACCGACGCGCCCTTCAACGCCCATGTCGATGTCGCCGCCCCCTCGGGTTCGGGCGACTGGGGGGCGCTGCGCCACCTTGCCGACGACAACCCGCGCTGGCGGGCGCTGGCCGGGCACGGGGCGGACGGCGAATGAGCCCCGCCACGCCGCCGCGCCCGGCCCCGGCGGGGGCAGGAGGGGCGCTGCCCCTCTGCGCCTGCGGCGCATTCACCCCGGAGTATTTTCACCAAGGTGAAGGGGCAAGCGGGCTTCATCTTCACCTTGGTCCAAATACTCACTTGCCACGCTGCCGCGGACGATCCGGCCGGGGGCGGGCGCGATGAGTGCCGCGGGCCTCGCGGTGCTGATCCCGGCTTCGAACGAGGCGGGCTGGATCGGCGGCTGTCTCGACGCGCTGCTGGCGTCCGAACCCGCGCCGGCGGGGCCCCGGGCGGTGTTCGTGATCGCCAACGGCTGCCGCGACGCCACCGCCGAGGTGGCGCGGGCGCGCGCCGGCCGGGCGGCGGCGGCGGGCTGGGCGCTGCGGGTGATCGAGCGGCCCGAGGGCGGCAAGATCGGGGCGCTGAACGCGGGCGATGCGGCCGTGGACGCAGCCGTAAAGCTGGGCGGGAGCGCGCCTGCGCGGGTCTATCTCGATGCCGACGTCACCGTCGATCCCGGCCTGCTGGCGGCGCTGGCGGCGGCGCTTTCCAGGCCGGCGCCGCGCTATGCCACCGGGCGGGCGCGGATCGCGCCGGCGCGCTCGGCCACGACCCGCGCCTATGCGCGGTTCTGGGCCACCACCCCCTTCGTGCGCGATCCCGCGCCGGGGTTCGGCCTGTTCGCGCTCAACGCCGCCGGGCGGGCGCGCTGGGGCGACTGGCCGGCCGTGATCTCGGACGACACCTTCGCGCGGCTCCACTTCGCGCCGGACGAGCGGGTGGGCGTGCCCGAGGGCTACACCTGGCCGATGGTCGAGGGGATGCGCGCGCTGGTGCGGGTGCGCCGCCGGCAGGATGCCGGGGTGGCCGAGATCGCGCGCCGCTTCCCCCATCTGATGGCCGCCGAGGGCAAGCCCGGCATGGGTGCGCGCGGGCTGATCGGCCGGGCGCTGGCCGATCCCGCGGCCTTCGCGGTCTACGGCGGGGTGGCGCTGGCGGTGCGCGCCGGCGCGGTTCTGGGCGCGGGGCGCGGCGGCTGGGCGCGGGGGCGGTAGGCCGGCACCGGGGCGATGGCGTGCAGGGCCGGGGCGGCCCGCAGGCGGCGCTGGCGCGCACGGTGGCGCTGGCGCGCGCGGTGGTGGCGCGCCCGACGTGGCGCCGGGCGCGGGGACGGCGAAGCCGGCCGCGGTGCGTCGCCGCCCCGGGCGGGCTGCCGGAATGCCCCGGCTGCCACCCGCTATCCGGTGCGATCAATCCGGTGCGTCGCCGCCCCGGGCCGCCGGAATGCCCCGGGGCCGCCCTGCAAGCGCCCGGTTTTGCGGGCACGTCCGGCGGCGCGCGCCCCCGACCCCAGGGGAACCGCATTTGGAACTGCTAGGTCGCTCTCGATCCCGTTTTTGACGTTCAGGCGAACTCAGCGGCACGAGAGGCATCACGCTGTTCGTTCTACGTTCTCATTTCAGGGGCGAAAAATCCAAATGCGATAGCCCTGCCCCCGACCCCGCCGCCCCTTTCCCCGCCCCCGGCGTGCCGCTATCGTCGTCCGCGCCCGACCGGAGCCGCCATGACCGCCGCCCCCGACGCCCCCGCCACCCCGCCCAGCGCCGGCTCGCCGTTCGAGCGGGTGCTGCGCGGCTCGGCCTTCGTGGCGCTGGGCTACGGCGGCTCGCAGGCGTTGCGGCTGGCGGCGAACCTGGTGCTGACGCGGCTGCTGTTTCCCGAGGCGTTCGGGATCATGGCGCTGGTCTCGGTGGTGCTGGTGGGGCTGGCGATGGTCTCGGACCTCGGGATCGGCCCGTCGATCATGCAGCACGCCCGCGGCGACGATCCCGCCTTCCTCGACACCGCGTGGTCGATCCAGATCGCGCGCGGCGGCATCCTGTGGCTGGCGACGCTGGCGCTGGCGTGGCCGGCCGCGGCCTTCTACGACGCGCCCGAGTTGCGCGCGCTGCTGCCGGCCGCGGGCCTCACGCTGCTGATCGCGGGTTTCAACCCGACCCGGATCGAGACCGCCGGGCGCCACCTGATGCTGGGCCGCGTCACGCTGCTCGACCTTGCCAGCCAGGTGCTGGGCACGGCCTCGATCATCGGGCTGGCGTGGGCGATGGAATCGGTCTGGGCGCTGGTGCTGGGCGCGATCGTGGGCGCGCTGGCCAGGCTGGCGCTGATGCACCGCTTCCTGCCCGGGCCCGTCAACCGGCCGCGCTGGAACCCGGAGGCCGCGCGCGACATCCTGCATTTCGGCAAGTGGATCTTCCTCGGGACCATCTGCGGCTTCGTGATGGGCCAGCAGGACAAGGCGATCCTCGGCCGCTACCTCAGCCTCGAGGGCCTCGGGGTCTACAACATCGGCTATTTCCTGGCCTCGTTCGCGGTGATGCTGGGGGGCACCGTGGCCGGGCGGGTGACGATCCCGCTTTACCGCGCGCTGGCCGCGGCGCCCACGGAGGCCACCGCGCGACGGTTGCGGTGGCTGCGCGCGGGGCTGACCGGCGGCGTGCTGGCGGCGCTGGCGGCGGCGGGGGTGTTCGGGCCGGCGCTGGTCGGGTTGCTTTACGATCCCCGCTACGCCGCCGCCGGGGCCGTCGTTTCGGCGCTGGCCTGCGCCCATATCCCGCACGCGATCGGGATGAGCTATGATCAGGCGGCGCTGGCGGCGGGCGACTCGCGCCGGTTCTTCGCGCTGCTGGCGGTGCGGGCGGTGGCGCAGACGGCGCTGTTTCTGATCGGGGTCGAGGTGGCGGGGCTGGCGGGCGCGCTGGTGGGCCACGCCAGCGCCCACGCGCTGACCCATCCGCTGCTGATCGGCCTGGCCCGGCGCTACCGGGTGTGGGACCCGGTGCACGACCTTGGCTATGCGCTGGCCGGCGCCGCGATCGCGGCCGGGGTGATCGCGCTGCACGGCCCGGAACTGGCGGCGCTGGCACGTTTCGGCTGAGCCCGGACCACAACCTGAGCGGGTATCTGCCGAGACCGCGCCGCGCCGCCCGGTCGTGCCGGATTTCCGCCACATTCATGCTATCTTTAAGCCGGATTGCCAGTGTCGGGTGATATCCGATGCGATGCACCCGCGAGGGAGGGGCACGGCGATGGTGGCAGGAATGATCGGCGGAATCGCGGGCGGCGCGGCCGCGGCGGCGGTGGCGTTGCTGTCGGGCGCGGGCCTTGGCACCGCGCTGGCGCTTTACGCCGCCTTCGGGCTGGCCTTCATGGTGGCGATCAGCCTCGCGCCGGTTGTGGTGTGCGCCGCGCAGCGCCTGCGCGCGCCGCGCGAGGGGCCGCGGCTGCACGCCCGCTCGACCCTGGGCTAGGCCCGCAGGCCGGGCCCCGGAAGCCAGGCCCGCCGCCACGGCGGATTCGCAAATTGCAACGCGCGCCGCGCGGACGGGCGCCATCGGCGGTGCGAATCACCGGCGGTGAGGCCGGCCGCTGACCGCAGCGTTTGGTTTATCCTGGCCACACCATTGCAACCCCTGATTGTGCATGGATTTTTCGTGTCGCAATTGCGGCGATAATGCGGCGCCCGCCGCGGGGAACTGTTTCCGGATCGGAACCGCAAACCCCAACATGCCCCTCGCGTCGACCCGAGCCGACCCTGTATTCTCGGTGCCGTGGCCGGCCTCCATTCCGCGCGGCAGGGCACGGCGGGCGGGGCGTCATTCCTGCGCTGGAAGGTTCGCATAACGCCACGACGACACGGGGGCCGCGACAGGCCCGGGCGAAACCGATTTTGACGACAACCTTGGGGCACGCCCCGGAACGGTGACAGACAGATGACCATGCATAGCGCCCAGATTGCCCGGGACTGCGGCCCTGCCGCGGCTGCCTCGACCATCGGCAGGCCGGCGCGACGGCTGCCGCCCCTGCCCGCGCTCTACCGATCCGGCGGCAAGCGGGCGTTCGACATCGTGCTGGTGCTGGCCGCGGCGCCCTTCGTGGTGCCGCTGATCGCGGCGCTGGCGCTTGCCGTCGCGCTGACGGGGGGGCGGCCGTTCTACCGGCAGGCGCGGCTCGGGCGCGGCGGGCGGGTGTTTTCCATGCTCAAGCTGCGCACCATGGTCGTGGACGCCGAGGCGCGGCTGGCCGCGCACCTGGCCGCCGATCCGGCCGCGCGCGCCGAATGGGACCGCCACCAGAAACTTGCCCACGACCCCCGCATCACCCGCATCGGCCGGTTCCTGCGCCAGACCTCGCTCGACGAACTGCCGCAATTGTGGAACGTGCTGCTGGGCGAGATGAGCCTGGTCGGCCCGCGCCCGATGATGGTCGGGCAGGCGCCGCTCTATCCCGGGCGCGGCTATTACCGGCTGCGGCCGGGCATCTCGGGCTACTGGCAGATCGCCGAGCGCAGCCGCACGACGTTCGAGGCGCGCGCCGGCTTCGACGATGCCTACGAGCGCGACCTGTCGCTGCCCACCGACCTGCGGGTGCTGTGGCGGACGCTGGCGGTGGTGGGGCGGCGCACCGGCTGCTGAGGGCCGGCCGAGGCCCGCCGCCGCCGCGCCGTTCAGCCCGCCGGCATCGCCAGCGCCCCGGCCGCGATCACGATCGCCCCGGCCAGCAGCACCGCCAGCGCCAGCCGCAGCGGCCAGCGGCGGGGGGCGGCGGGCGCCATCCCGGCCAGTTGCGGAATGGTGATCACCGGCACCAGGCCGGTGGTGCGCTCCATCTCGCGGGCGGTGCGCAGCACCGGGTGCAGCAGGTCGAGCGCGAAGGCCAGCGCCAGCGCCAGCCCGACGCTGGCCACGCCCCCGGCCAGCGCCAGCTTGCGCCGGCTGGTGCCGCCGGCGAAATCGGGCGGCACCGCGCGCTCGAGCAGTTCCAGCCGCTCGGTCTGGCGGGCGGCTTCCAGCCGCAGGCTGGTTTCGGCCTCGGCCTGGCGGCGCACCACCACCGCCCGGCGTTCCTGCAGGGTCTGCATCTCGCGCTCGTAGCCGGCCAGCGCCTGCGCCACCTCGGGCGCGCGTTCCAGCACCGCCTCGACCTCGTCGACGCGGCGGGCAAGCTCGTCGCGTTGCAGCGTCAGCACCGCGATCTCTTCGTCGAGTTGTTCGAGCGCGCGCAGTTCCACCGCGCGCAGGTCGGGGGCGGCGGCGGCCAGCCGACGCTCGCTCGCCAACGCCAGCAGGCGTTGTTCGAGCGCGCGAACCTCGGTGCGCAGCGCCGTCGCCTCGTCGCGGCGATTGGCGGCGTTGCCGGGAAGGGCGGCGGCGTTGGCGTCGCGAAAGGCCGAAACCTCGGCCTCGAGGGTGGCGATCTCGGCATCGAGCCGCGCCGCCTCGTCGCGAAAGAAGGCGATCTCGCGGGCCAGCCGCTCCGAGCGGTCGCGGGCGTTGCTGGTCAGGATGCTTTCGGCGAAATGGTTGGCGACGTCGGCGGCAAGCTGCGGCGCGCCCAGCCGGGTGGTGATCACCACCGCCGACAGCCCGTTGTCGCCGAAGCCCTGGGCGGCGGCGGCGATGGTCTCGATCCGGGTCGCGCGGCGCAGGGCGTCGATCTTCTGCTGGTCGGTCAGGCCGGGCAGATCGGCGAACAGGCCGAAGTGCGCGATCACCTCCAGCAGGTTGTCGCGTGCCATCAGGCGCTGCTCGATCAACTGCACCTGGCGCGCCACCGCCGCCCCGCCCGGCGCGGTGCCGGTAAGGTCGGCGGCCTCGACCGCGGGGGTCTCGATCTGGATCACGGCGATGGCTTCGTAGACCTTGGGCTGGCTCAGCGCGAACAGCACCGAGGCCAGCGCGCCCAGCACGATCACCACCGCGATCACCCAGCGCCGCCGCGACAGCAGGCTGATGAAATCGCCGAGCGTCTGGATATGGCCCATCGTGCCGCCCCCCGCTCAGCCGGCGTCGTAGCGGTAGCGGCGGGCGGTATCCTCGGCGCGGTTCAGCACCACGCCCAGGATCGGGGCTCGGCCCTCCAGCATCGTCTCGCAGGCGCGCAGGTCGGCGGCGGTGGTGCGGGTGGCGTCGGCCACGATCAGCACGCAATCGACCCGCGGCAGCAGCGCCAGCACGTCGTCGCACGCCAGCATCGGCGGCATGTCGCACAGCACCGCGTCGGGCTCGTAGGTGCGCGCGATGGCGTCGAGCGCGTGGGCCATGGCGGCGGCGTGCAGCAGCGCCGGCGGCTCGGCCACCGCGCTGTCGCTGAGCCCGAGCCCAAGGTTGCGGCCGATCCGCACGAGGTGGTCGGCCGGCGCCGCCTCGCCCTGAAGCATCGGCGCGATCGGGCCGGGCGCCGCAACCCCGAGCATCCGCGCCAGCCCCGGCGCGCGCAATTCGAGGTCGAGCAGCACGCCGCGCTGTTCCGGCAGCCGCGCCAGCGACAGCGCGAGGCCCGCCGCCACCAGGCTGGTGCCGCAGCCGCGGGTGGGCGCGGTCACGATCACCCGCCGCCAGCCGCGCTCGTCCAGCGCCCGCAGCATCCGGGTGCGCAGCAGGTCGAAGCGCGCGGCCGCCGGGCCGGGGCCGCCGTCGGGGGTGCCGAGGCCGCGGGCGGCCAGGATGTCGCGGTCGGGGGTAACGGCGGGCAGGCGGGCCCAGCTTACCCCCGGATCGTGCGGCGCCACCACCATCGGCAGCCCGGCGCCGGCCAGCGCCATCGCGGTGCCGGGCGTGTGGCGCGGCGGAACCGGCGGGCCGCGGAACGGCGAGACCGGCGCGCGCGCGGCCGCGTGCGACTCGCGCGCCAGGCGGTCGAACGGATCGGGGCCGCCGGCATCCGTGCCACCGGGCGCGCTGTCGTCCGGCCGGTCGTGGTTCTGCCCGCTCATGCCTGCCGCGATCCCCTGCACGCTGCCCATCCGTTACCATATCGCTGCCGCGCCGTCGCGGCGGCGCTGCCGAAGGATGTAGCGGCGGAAGGCGCCGATTTGAAGGCACCGCCATGGCCCCGCGCCGGCACCGGCGGGGCCTCAGCCGGGCGGGGTGGCGCCATTGCGGCGCCGTTCGGCCAGCGCGGCGGCAACCTGTCCGGGCAGGATCGCGGCACAGCGGGCATAGCGCAGGGCGAGCCGGCCCGGCGACGAGCCCAGCCGCCACGCCCATTCCAGCGCCAGCCGGCGCACCAGCGCCGGCGCCCGCCGCTGCCGCCCGGCGAGGAAATCGAGCCCCGCGCCAATCGAGGCCAGCCCCAGCCCCGGCGCCCGCGCCCGCGCGCGGGCGGCCAGGATCTCCTGCTTGGGCGCGCCCAGCGCCAGCAGGCACAGCCCCGCCCCCGAGGCCGCGAGCGCGTCGATCAGCGCATCGGCCTCGGGGCCGGCGGGGTCGAAGCCCATCGGTGGCGCGAGGCAGGCCGCCACCGCGAGGCCCGGCACCTCGGCCTCGAGCCGCGCCGCCGCGCCCGCCAGCGCCTCGTCGGTCGAGCCGCACAGCGCCACCGCCACCCCCGCCGCCGCCGCCGCGCGCGCCAGCGGGATCACCATGTCGGCGCCCGGCACCAGCGCCACCGGCCGGCCCGCCAGCCGCGACAGCCACACCACCGGGTTGCCGTCGGCGCAGACCAGGTCGTGGGCGCGGTAGGCGGCGCGGAAGGCCGCGTCGTCGCGCAGCTTGACCAGGTGGTCGAGGTTCAGCGTCGCCAGCGCGAAGCCCTCGCCCGCGCGCAGCCGGCGGCCGACCTCGGCCAGCAGCGTGGCGGCATCGGGCACGTTGACCCGCACCCGCCCGTCTCCTGCCGGCCCCTCGCCCACCGGCCCCTCGCCCACAGGAAAGTCCATCGCGCCCTCGCTTGCCGGGTTCCGCCCGGCGGTCTAGCACGGGCCGGGACGGGCGGCGACAGTCTTGGCCAAACCGGCCGGCGCATGATAACAAGGGCGCGGGGGATCAGGCGGCGCACCGGCCCCGGTGCGGCCGCATGTCGGAACAACGCGAAAGACACCGCCCCGATGCCCAACGCCCTCGCCTATCTGATGCTGGCGCTCTGGCCGGTGGTGGCGGCGGTGCTGTTTCGCCGCCTGCCGGTGGAGCGGGCGGTGATCTGGACGATCCTTGCCGGCTATCTCGTGCTGCCGCCGATCGCCGCGTTCAACCTGCCGGCGGTGCCCGACCTCGACAAGCACACCCTGCCCGGCCTGCTGGCGCTGGCCGGGGTGGTGGCCACCCGCGGCGGGCGCGGGCTGCTGTGGCCGGCGTCGTGGCCGGCGCGGGCGCTGATCGTGCTCTATGTGCTCGGCCCGCTGGGCACGGTGGCCACCAACGCCGATCCGCAGGTGTTCGGCCCCGTCGTGCAGCCCGGGCTGCGGCCCTACGATTCGCTGGCCATCGTGGCCGAGCGGATGGTGACGCTGATCCCCTTCCTGCTGGCGCGCCGGGTGCTGGCCTCGGGCGCGGCGCTGCGCGATCTGGCGGTGGCGCTGGTGCTGGGGGGGCTGGCCTATTCGCTGCCGGTGCTGATCGAGGTGCGCCTGTCGCCGCAGCTCAACGTCTGGATCTACGGCTTCTTCCAGCACGATTTCGGGCAGATGATGCGCCAGGGCGGGTTCCGCCCGATCGTGTTCCTGCAACACGGCATCTGGGTGGCGGTGTTCATGGTCACCACGCTGGGCGCGGCGGCGGCGCTGCTGTCGGTGTCGGGCCCGGACGCGCGGCCGCGGCTGATCGTGACGGTGCTGTGGCTGGCGGCCATGGTGGTGCTGTGCAAGACGATGGCGGCGCTGGCCTATGCGGCGATGCTGCTGCCGCTGATCCTGGCCACGCCGCGGGCGGTGCAGATGCGGGTGGCGCTGGCGCTGGCGGCGGCGGTGGTGTTCTATCCGGTGCTGCGCGGCGCCGGGCTGGTGCCGCTCGAGACGATCCTCGATTTCGCCGGCGGGATCGACGCGGCGCGCGCCGGCTCGCTCCGCTTCCGCATCGACAACGAGGAGATGCTGCTGGCCCACGCCGCCGAGCGGCCGTGGTTCGGCTGGGGCGGTTATTCGCGCAACCTCGTGCCCGACCCGGCGACCGGGCGCATCCTGACGGTGCCCGACGGGCGCTGGGTGATCGCGATGGGGATGTATGGCTGGGCCGGCTATCTGGCCGAGTTCGGGCTACTGGCGCTGCCGGTTCTGTGGCTGTGGCGCGCGGCGCGGCGGGCGGGTGGCGCGGGGTTGTCGCCGCTGGCGGTGCCGCTCGGGCTGATCCACGCAGTGACGCTGGTCGACCTTCTGCCCAACGCCACCCTGATCCCGCTGAGCTGGCTTGTGGCCGGGGCGCTGCTGGGCCACTCCGAGCGGGTGCTGGCCGGCGGGCGCGAGGGGGTGGCGACGGCGGAGGTGGCCCCGCGCCACGCGCGTGCGCGGACGGTGTTGTGAGCGTGGCCGCCGCGAAGCGACAAGGGCAGCGCCCGGCCCGCGGGGGGGGCGCAAAAGCGCCCGCGTCGCGCCAGAGGCGCGCGCCTTGGGCGCGACGGGGGCGGGCCGGGCGCTGCCCGGCGTGCCGCCGGCCAAGACAGTGGCGAGGATGCGCACCGGCTGACTGGCACCGGAGGCCCGGGACATGGCGCCCTCGATGATCGTCCCCGCCCCGCTGCCTGTCGATATTGGCGTCTTCGCCCACAACGAGGCCGCCGGCATCGCCGCGATGCTGGCAGACCTCGCCGCGCAGGACGTGTGGGACGACCCCGCCCTCGACCTGCGGCTGATCGTGCTGGCCAACGGCTGCACCGACGCCACGCCCGAGGCCGCCCGCGCCGCCCTCGCCGCCGCGCCACACCTATCCGGGCGGGCCGAGGTGGCCGACCTGCCCGAGGGCGGCAAGTCGCGCACCTGGAACCGCTTCGTGCACGACCTGGCGCGCCCGAACGCGGCGGTGCTGATCCCCTGCGACGCCGACATCGCCCTGCCCGACCGCACCACGCTTTCGCGCCTGCTGGCGGCGCTGGCGGCGCGGCCGGAACTGGCCGCCGTCTCGTCGCGCCCGGTCAAGGACATCGTCCACGCCCCCGGCCCGCTGCCGCCGGTGGCGCGCCTGATCGCGGCCGCGGGCGGCACGCTGGACGACTGGCGCAGCGCGATCTGCGGCCAGCTTTACGCCATCCGCGCAAAGGTCGCGCGGGGCTTCCACCTGCCGGTGGGCCTGCCGGTCGAGGACGGCTTCGTGCGCGCCATGGTGCTGACCGGGGTCTTTCGCGGCCCCGAGGATTTAACCCGCCTCGACGGCGCCGAGGGGGCGTTCCACGTCTACGCCTCGGAGCGGCGGCTGGGCCCGCTGATCCGCCATCAGGTGCGCATCGTGATCGGCGGCGCGGTGAACGAGGCCGCCTTCGCGGCCATCGTCGCGGCCAACGAAAACGGCGGGCCGGACGCGGGCGCGGCGCTGCTGGCCCGCGCCGCCGCCGATCCCGCCTGGCTTGGCCGCGCGCTGGCCGCCCGCCGCCCGGCCTGGCCCGACCTGTGGGTGCCGGCGCATTTCGCCACCAAGCGGCTGCGCCGGCCGCCGGGCGGGCTGCGCCGGCTGCCGGTGCTGGTGCTGGGCGCGGGCTTTGACGTGCTGGTCTATCTGCTGGCGCAATGGCGCATGGCGCGTGGCGCGGGGGTGGGATACTGGTGACAGGCCACGCCGCCGCCCGCGGACCGGCGCAATCCGGTCACGGTTTCGTGCCAGCCGTGGACGCGGTAGGATGTTACGGCGGAAACGAGTGACGAAGGCGCCAGGGTGACACGAGAAACCGACATCGCCATCATCGGCATGGCCGCGCATCTGCCGGGCGCGCCCGATGTCGCCGCGTTCCGCGCCAACCTGCGCGCCGGGCGCTGCGCGATGCGCCGCCTGACCCCCGACGAACTGGCCGCCGCCGGCGAGGATCCCGCCCGCGCCGCCTTGCCCAATTACGTTCCCGTCGCCGCCGAGCTGGAGGGCTGGCGCGCCTTCGACGCCGGCTTCTTCGGCTTCGGGCCGAAGGACGCCGCGATCCTCGACCCGCAGCATCGCCGCTTCCTGGAGGTCGCCTGGGCCGCGCTCGAGGATGCCGGCCGCCCGCCCGAAAGCGTGCCCGGCCCGGTCGGCATCTGGGCCGGCTGCGGCACCAACGGCTATCTGTGGACGCACCTCGCCTCGCACCCCGATCTGGTCGAGGGCACGGGGATGTTCCTGCTGCGCCACACCGGCAACGACAAGGATTTCCTTGCCACCCGCGTGGCCCACCTGTTCGACCTGACCGGCCCCGCGGTGGGCGTGCAGACCGCGTGCTCGACCTCGCTGGTGGCGATCCACTACGCCGCGCAGGCGCTGTTGTCGGGCGAATGCGACATGGCGCTGGCCGGCGGCGTGACGATCGACCTGCCGCAGGGGCGCGGCCACCTGTTCAACGAGAACGAGATCCTGGCCCCCGACGGGGTTTGCCGCGCGTTCGACGCAGGCGCCGCGGGCACGCTGTTCGGCTCGGGCGCGGGGGTGGTGGTGCTGCGCCGGCTGGCCGACGCGCTGGCCGCCGGCGACCGCATCCGCGCCGTGATCGCGGGCAGCGCGGTGACCAACGATGGCGCGGCCAAGGCCGGCTACCTTGCCCCCGGGGTCGACGGGCAGGCGCGCGCGATCTTCGAGGCGCTGGCGATGGCCGGCGCCGCCCCCGAGACCATCGGCCATGTCGAGGCGCACGGCACCGGCACGAGGCTGGGCGACCCGATCGAGGTGGCCGCCCTCAACACCGCCTTCGCGCGGGCGGCGGACACGCTGTCGGGCGGCCGGCGGCCGGCGGCGGGCAGCATCGCGCTGGGCTCGGTCAAGCCCTCGATCGGGCATCTCGACACCGCCGCCGGGGTGGCGGGGCTGATCAAGGCGGTGATCGCGCTGGAAGACCGCGAGATCGCGCCAAGCCTGCACTACACCGCCCCGAACCCCGAGATCGACTTTGCCGGCGGGCCGTTTCGCGTGGCCGAGCGCCTCGCGCCGTTCCCCGCGCCGCCGGGCGGCGGGCCGCGCCGGGCCGGGGTCACGGCGCTGGGCGTGGGCGGGACCAACGCCCATGTGGTGCTGGAAGAGGCGCCGGCGCGGCCCGTGGCCGCGCCTTCGGACTGGCCGTTCCAGTTGCTCGCCGTCTCGGGCCGCGACGCCCGCGCCCGCGATGCCGCGACCGACCGGCTGGCCGCGCACCTCGCCGCCGGGCCGGCGGATGACCTTGCCGACATCGCCTTCACCCTGATCGAGGGCCGGCGCGCCTTTCCCGCCCGCCGGGTGGTGGTGGCCGAAACCGCGGCCGAGGCCGCCACGCACCTGGCCGCCCGCACCCGCGGCCGGGTGTTCGACCACGACGCCCTGCCCGGCACGCCCGAGGTGGTGTTCCTGCTGCCCGGCGGCGGCGCGCAATACCCCGCCATGGCGCGCGACCTCTACGAGACCGAGCCCGCCTTCCGCGACGCGATGGACGAGGCGCTGGCGCTGATGCGCACCATCGCCGGCGACGACCTGCGGGCGTTGTGGCTGCCGGAACCGGGGGGCGAGGCCGACACCGCCGCCGCCCTCCGCCGCCCGTCGCTGCAATTGCCGCTGATCCTCGCGGTCGAGGTGGCGCTGGCGCGGCTCTGGGCCTCGTGGGGGGTGCGGCCGGCGGCGCTGGTCGGGCACTCGATGGGCGAGAACGCGGCCGCGTGCCTCGCCGGGGTGATGTCGCTTGGCGACGCGCTGCGGCTGGTGCACGCGCGCGGGCGCCTGTTCGACCGGCTGGGCGGCGGCGGCATGCTGTCGGTGCCGCTGCCCGAGGACGAGGTTGCCGCCCGCCTCGGCCCCGACCTCGACCTTGCCTGCGTCAACGCGCCGGGGCTGTGCGTGGTCTCGGGCCCGCGCCCGGCGCTGGCCGAGTTCGCCCGCGCGCTCGAGGCCGACGGGATCGAGGCGCAGGAGGTGGCGATCGACGTCGCCGCCCATTCCCGCGCGCTCGAGCCCGTGCTGGCCGAGTTCCGCGCCGTGGTCGCGGGCCTGAAGCTGTCGCCACCCGCGCTGCCGGTCTACTCGAACCGCACCGGCCGGCCGCTGACGGCGGCCGAGGCGACCGACCCGGATTACTGGGTCGGCCACCTGCGCGGCACCGTGCGCTTCGCGCAGGCGCTGGCGGCGGCCGACGCCCCGAACCGCGTGCTGCTCGAGGTCGGCCCCGGCCAGACGCTGGGCGCGCTCGCCCGCGCCTGCGGGGTGCCGGCGGGCCGGGTGGTGGCCAGCCTGCGCCACCAGGGCCACGCCATCGCGGACGACCTGCATTTCGTCACCGCGCTGGGCCGGCTCTGGGCCTGCGGGGTGGCGGTGACCCTGTCGCCGCTGTGGGGCGAGGGGCGGCGGCGGGTGGGCCTGCCCACCTATCCGTTCGCGCCCGACGAGCATTTCATCGCCCCCGCGCCGGCCACCGCCACCGCCGCCCGCGCCGCCGCCGCCGCGCCGCCGGGCCGCAACCCCGAGGCCGCGCAGTTCTTCTACCGCCTCGACTGGCCGCCCGAGGCCGCGCCCGGCACCCCCGATCTTGCCCGCGGCATCCCCGGCCCGCCGCTGACGTGGCTGGTGCTGGCCGACCGCGGCGGCATCGCCGCGGAGATCGCCGCGCGGCTGGCGCCGGCCGGGCACCGCGTCGTGCGGGTTGTGGCCGCGACCGCGCTGGGCGCCCCGCCGCTGGCCGAGATCGCCGCCGCCCCGGGCGAGGCCGCCGCCTTCGCGCTGGCCCCCGAACATGGCGCCGCGGGGTGGGAGGCGCTGTGGGCCGCGCTCGACGCCCGCGGCCTGTCGCCGGCGCGCATCGTGCACCTGTGGCTGGCCGATCCGCTGGCCCCGCGCCCCGGCTCGGACGCGGCCGAGCGCTGCGACGAGCTGGGGTTCTACGCGCTGCTCCACCTCGGGCAGGTGCTGGCCGGCGAGGCCGGCGATGCGCCGCGCCAGATCGTGCTGGCCACCCGCGGCGCGGTGGCGGCGGGCGGCGCGGCCGTCACCGCGCCACGGCAGGCACTGGCGCATGGCCCGGCGCTGGTGCTGCCGCGCGAGGTGCCGGGGGTGGCGTGCCGGGTGCTCGACCTGCCCGCCGCCGCCACCGGCCGGCGCGCCGGCGCGGCCGTGGCCGAGCTTGCCGGCGCGCTGCTGGAAGAGGCGCTGGCCGCCCCCGGCAGCGGCCTTGCCGCGTGGCGCGGCGGAAGGCGGCTGGGCCGGGTGGTGGCGCGCGCCGCCCCGCCCGAGGCCGGCGCGGGGCTGCCGCGCGGCGCGGCCGTGCTGATCACCGGCGGCACCGGCGGCATCGGGCTGGCGCTGGCCCGCGCGCTGGTCGCCGGGCACGGCGCGCGCGTGGCGCTGGTCGGCCGGCGGGCGCCCGAGGGCGAGGCGGCGGCGCGCCTCGACCGCCTCGCGGCCGAGGCGCGGGCGGCGAGCGGCGCCGCCCTGGTGCTGGCCGGCGATGTCTGCAACCCCGTCGACATGGCCCGCGTCCGCGCCGAGGCCGAGGCCGCCTTCGGCCCGCTCCACACCCTGATCCACGCCGCCGGCGTGCTCGACGACGCGCCGATGGCCGGGCGCGAGGATGCCGCCGCCGCCGCCGTGCTTGCCCCCAAGGTGCAGGGCACCGAGGTGCTGGCGCGCACCTTCCCCGACGGGGCGCTGGCGGAAATGGTGCTGGTCTCGTCCACCTCGGCGCTGATCGCGCCGGCCGGGCAGGCCGATTACGTCGCTGCCAACGCCTATCTTGCCGCCTACGCCGCATCGCGGGAAGGCGGGCGGACGCGGGTGCGGGCGCTGGCCTACGGGCCCTGGGCCGAGGCCGGGATGGCGGCGCGCGCGCTCGGGCCGGTGGCCGGCGACGATACCGGGCCGCGCCGCGCGACCGGGCTGGCGCGGCTCACGCAGGCCTTCGCCGGGGCCGGCGGCGCGCTGCTGGCCGAGGGCACGCTGAAGGCCACCGACCCGTGGCTTGACGGCCACCGCCTGCGCGCCGGCCCCGACGCGGGCGCGGCGCTGCTGCCCGGTGCCGCCGTCCCGGCGCTGGTGGCCGAGGCGCTGGCCGCCCATGGCCTCGCCCCCGAGGGCGCCTTCACCCTCGAACGGCTGGAGTTCCTGCGCCCGCTCGCGGTGCCCGACGATGCCCCCCGCCGGGTGCGGGTGCGGCTGGCCGCCGCCGGGCCCGACGGCGCCCGGCGGGCCGAGGTGCTGGCCGAAACCGCGGCCGGCGGCTTCGAGGCCACCGCCACCCTGCGGGTGGCCCCCGGCGCCGCCGCCGCCCCGCCGCTGGCGCCGCCCGCGGGCCTCGACACCGCCCCGCCGGGCGATCTGCCGCAGGCCCGCCACATCGCCTTCGGCCCCGGCTGGCCGGCGCCCGAGGCGGTGCTGTGGCAGGGCGGCGGGCGCGCGGTGGCGCGGCTGCGCCTGGCCGGGGGCGGGGCCGGGGGCGGGCCCGGGGGCAGTGACGGGGCGTTGCCCGCCCCCCTCCCCCCCGGCCTGCTCGACGCCGCCACCGGCTGGGCGATGGCGCTGATCCCGGGTTATGACCCGGCCGCCTTCTGGGTGCCGATGGGCTGGCGGCGGGCGGCGGTGCTGGCCCCCCTGCCCGCCTGCGTCATCGCCCATGCCGCGCTCGACCCCGCCACCGCCGCCGCCGACGGCGGGCTGGCCGCCTTCGACATCACGCTCACCGACCGCGACGGGCGCGTGTGCCTGGTGGCCGAGGGCGTCACGCTGCGCCGCATCGGCAGCGCGCTGGCCCTGCCCGCCGCCGCCGCCGCGCCCACCCCCCCCGAAGGCCCCGGCCGCGCCCGGCTGGCGCGCGCTGTGGCGCTGGGCCTGACCGAGGCCGAGGGCGCCGCGGCCACGCTCGCGCTGCTGGGCGCCACCGGGGGCGAGGCGCTGGCGATCGTCTCGTCGCTCGACCTTGCCGCGCAGATCGCCGAGGCCGACGCCCCGCCCGCCGCCGCCGCCTCCGAGGGCGCGCGCTTTGCCCGGCCCGAGGCGGCCGGCGCCTACCGCGCGCCCGCCGAGGGCCTCGAGGCCGAGCTTGCGGCGCTGTGGTCGACGCTCCTGGGGGTCGAGCGGGTGGGGGCGGACGACGGCTTCTTCGATCTTGGCGGCCACTCGCTGATCGCGGTGCGCCTGTTCGCCGGCATCCGCCGCCGCTGGGGGGTGGACCTCGCCCTGGCAACGCTGTTCGAGGCCCCGAGCCTGGCCGCGCTGGCCGCCCGCCTCGCCGGCGCCGGTGCCCGGGCCGAGGGCGCCCCCGCCGCCGCCCCCGCCGCCGCGGCGGCGGCCCCGGCCGCGCCGGCGCGCACCCACCTGGTGGCGCTGAACCGCGCCGCCGGTGCGCTGGCGCCCGGCGCCGGGCCCGGCGCGGGGCCGGCGCCGCTGTTCGTGGCCGCCGGCATGTTCGGCAACGTGCTGAACCTGCGCCCGCTGGCGCAGGCGCTGGGCGCGCGGCCGGTGTTCGGGCTTCAGGCGCGCGGGCTGGCCCCGGGCGAGGCGCCCCACGCCTCGCTACCCGAGGCGGCCCAAGCGTGCATCGCCGAGATGGCGCAGGTCTGGCCCGCGGGCGGGCCGTGGCTGGTGGCAGGCTATTCGGGCGGCGGGCTGACGGCGTGGGAAATCGCGGCGCAACTCGAGGCCGCGGGCGGCGCGGTGCCGCTGGTGGCGCTGTTCGACACCCCGCTGCCGCGCCCCGAGGGGCTGGCACGGCGCGACCGCGCGGCGATCCTGTGGGCCGAGGCGCGGGCGCAGGGCCTCGGCTGGCCGCTGCGCTGGCTGCGGGCGCGGCGCGACTGGGCGCGCGCGCGCCGCGCCGCCGGCGCCGGGCCGGTGATGGCCGCGGGCGCGGTGGCCGATCCGCGCTCGGCCGCCGTGGGCGCGGCCTTCCTCGCCGCCGCCGAAGCCTATGCGGTGCCGCCCCGCGCCGGGCCGGTGCACCTGTTCCGCCCGCCGCCGCCGCGGCGCTGGCAGGTCTCGGGCGGACGCTGGGTCAGCGCCGAGCGGCGCTACATCCTGCCCGACAACGGCTGGGGCGCGCATGCCCCCGCCCTTGCCGTGACCGAGGTGCCGGGCGATCACGACACGATGGTGCTGGAACCCGACGTGCGGGTGCTGGCGGCGGCCCTTGCACGCGCACTCGACATCGCCGAAACCCGCCCCGCCGGGCACCGCGAGGCCCGCGCCCATGCCGCGGAGTAGCCGATGAACACGCAGCCGCCGTCCCCGCCCCCTGCCGCGCCGGTGGTGCAGGTCGTGGTGCTCAACTACCGCACCGCGGCGATGACGCTGCACGCCACCGCCGCGGCGCTGGCGGCGATGGAGGGGATCGCCGGCGGCATCACGATCGTCGACAACGATTCCGCCGACGGCTCGGAGGAACGGCTGCGCGCGGCGGTCGCGGCCAACGGCTGGGCCGGGCGGGTGCAGGTGCTGCAGGCCGGGCGCAACGGCGGCTTCGGCGCCGGCAACAACGTGGCGATCCGCGCCGGCCTGCCAGGCGGGCGCAGGCCCGATTTCGTCTACGCCCTCAATTCCGACGCCTTCCCCGAGCGCGACGCGATCGCGGCGCTGCTCGCGCACATGGCCGCGCACCCCGACTGCGGCCTGGCCGGCAGCCTGACCCGCGACGATACCGGCGCGGTGCAGCACTCGGCCTTCCGCTTCCACTCGGCGGTGGGCGAGTTCGAGGGCGCGGCGCGCACCGGCCCGATCACCCGGCTTCTGCACCGCAGCGCGGTGCCGCTGCCGGTGCCCGAACGGGCCTGCGCGGTCGACTGGGTGGCGGGCGCCTCGGTGTTGATGCGCACCGCGATGCTCGACCAAACCGGCCTCTTCGACGAGGACTATTTCCTCTACTACGAGGAAACCGACCTCTGCCGGCGCGCCGCCGCCGCCGGCTGGCGCACCTGGTTCGTGCCGGAAAGCCGGGTGGTGCACATCGGCTCGGTCTCGACCGGGGTCGGGGCGCGCAAGCGGATGCCGCGCTACTGGTTCGATTCGCGCCTGCGCTATTTCGTGCGCCACCACGGCCACGCCTATGCCCTCGGCGCGACGGCGGCCCGCGCGGCCGGGCTGGCGCTGTGGCAGGCGCGCCGGGCGGTGACCGGCCAGGCCCCGGCCGACCCCGAGCGCTTCCTGCGCGACCTGCTGGCTCACCACGCCCGGGCATTGCTGGCCGGCGCCCGCCGCCGCCGGCGCGGCGCAGGTGGCGACGGGGTGCCGCAATGAGCGCCACGCGCGCGGCCGGCCGGCAGGGAGGGGCGCGGCCCCTCTGCGCCTTCGGCCGTTCGGCGGGGCGAATGTCCACTGGACATTCGCCTCTTCCGCCTCACACCCCGGAGTATTTTCGCCAAGAAGAAGGCCAGGAACCCCCGCTTCTTCTTGGTCCAAATACTCCCGCCGGAGGCGTCCGCGCTCTCCGGCAGCGCAGGTTCGGGAGGGATGGATGAGCGGCCTTGTCTTCGTTCTGGCCGGCAACGACCGGCTGACCATCCTGTGCGCCGAGGCGGTGCGGGCGCGCGGCCATGCGCTGGCCGCGATGATCACCCGCGACGCCCGGGTGCGTGCCTTCGCCGAAGGCGCGGGCGTGCCCGTGGTGGCGCCGGGGCCCGGGCTTGGCGCGAGGCTGGAGGCGGCGCTGGCGCCGGTGGGCTTCGACTGGCTGGTGTCGGCGGCGTTCCTCGAGATCCTGCCCGACGCGGTGCTGGGGCAGGCGCGGGCCGGCGCCGTCAACTTCCACGACGGCCCGCTGCCCGAGCGCGCGGGGCTGAACGCCCCGGTATGGGCGCTGCTCGAAGGGGCCGCGGCGCATGGGGTCGCGTGGCACCGGATCGCGGGCGCGGTCGACGCCGGGCCGGTGCTGGCCGAGCGGCGCTTCGCCATCGCCCCCGACGAGACCGCCTTCACGCTCAACGCGCGCTGCTTCGCCGCCGCGCTCGACAGTTTCCCCGAGGTGCTGGACGCGATCGAGGCCGGGCGCGCCGAGGGGCGCGCGCAGGGCGCCGCCCCGCGGCGCTGGCATGGCGGGCGCGACCGGCCCGCGGCGGCCGGGCTGCTCGACCCGGGCGCGGGCGCCGCGGCGGCGGTGCGGCTGGTGCGCGCGCTCGATCATGGCGGTTATCGCAACCCGCTGGCGGTGCCCAAGGTCGTGCTGGGCGGGCGGGTGTGGCTGGTGGGCGGCGCCGAGGCGATGGAAGGTGGCGGCGTGGGGGCACCGGGCGCGGTGCTGGCGCGCGGGCCGGGCACGCTGACGCTGGCCACCGCCGACGGCGCGCTGCGGCTGTCGGGCCTGCGCGACGCCTTCGGCCGGCCCGCGCCCGAGGGCGACCTGCCGGCGCCCGGCACCCTGGCCGAGCGGCTGGACGCGGCCACCGCCGGGGCCGCCGAAGCGGCGCTGGCAGGCGTCGTGCCGGCCGAGGCGCGGGTGCGCCGCCGGCTGGCCGGCTTCGTGCCCGCGCCGGTGCCGCTGGCGCGCCCGGCCGAAGGCCCGGCGCAAGGGCCGGCGGAGTGGCGCCGGCTGGCGCTTGACTGGCCCGCCGCGCTGGCGCCCGACGCGCGCGCGGCGGTGGCCGCCGCCTGGGCGCTGGCGCTGTCGGGGCGCGCGGATGGCGGCGTCGCGCTGGTGGGGTCCGCGCGCCCCGCGGGCATCGCGGCCGGGATCGTCACCGGCTGGGTGCCGGCGCAGGTCTCGCCCGGGGCGGGCGAGGATGCGGCCGCGCTGGCCGCGCACCTCGCGCCGCTGTGGGCCGAGGCCGAGGCGGGCGGCTTTGCCTGCGACCTGATCGCGCGCGAGCCGGGGCTGGACGCGGCCGCCCTCGCCCCGCTGGTGGCGCTGGCCGAGGCCGGGCCGCCGCTGGCCGGCAGCCTTGTCACCGTCACCACGCGCGAGGGCGCGCTGTGGCACGACCGCAAGGGCGCGCTGTGGCACGACCGCGAGGGCGCGCTGTGGCACGACCGCGAGGGCGCGCTGTGGCACGACTCGGCGC
>Ga0209024_1000953_pt1 | contig 33024 bp, 32 predicted proteins | sample AutmiccommunBRH5_FD_187380 | JGI IMG/M metagenome (GOLD analysis project Ga0209024, IMG submission 187380) | Deep subsurface microbial communities from Mt. Terri, Switzerland - Autotrophic microbial communities BRH/5 (SPAdes) (version 2) | ecosystem: Environmental > Aquatic > Deep subsurface >...
GTATCGTCCGCGTCAGCCTGCACGACTTCGCCCGAGGCAGCATTGCGCCGATCGGGGCGGGCCGTGCGTAGCGTGCCCTGAGCCTGCCCGACATCGCCGAACCAGTGGCGGAACCCATCGATGAAGTGCGAACCGAGGGCGCCGAGCATCCCGCCGCCCTCGGCGGTGCGACTGCCCCAGGCGTACGGTGGCGGATCGCCGATCGGGCGGCCCATCAGCAGTTCCGCCGAGACGAGCAATGGCTTCCCGATGTAGTCCTCGTCGAGGAGGTCCTTGATCTGCGCGCGCTGCGGGGCGAAGCGGAACTCGTGCGCGACCATCGCGGTGCGGCCAGTGGACTGCGCGAGGTCACGCATCTGCTCGGCCTCGCCCGCGCTCAGGGCGAACGGCTTCTCGCAGAGCACGTGCTTCCCGGCGTTGAGGGCCGCCGTGACCATCTCGAGGTGCGCGGCGGGCGGCGTGGTGATCGCGACCGCGTCGAGATCGTCGCGTGCCACGAGGTCACGCCAGTCCTCGGCGACCTCGGGGACACCGAGGCGTTCCGCCGCCTCGCGCGCCCGACTCGCCGTGCGTCCCCAGACGACCGGGACGTCCCAGCCCTCGGACAAGAAGCCGGGGACGTGGACGGTCGCACCGAACCCCACGCCAATGACGCCGATCCGCAGTCGGTCGTTGGTCATGGTCGTCCTCCCGCGTATTCGTTGAGCGGCGGAAGGGTACTACTCGCGGAACGGATCCTCGATGACGAGCGACTCGATTCGCTGGCCGTGCTGCAGATCCTCAGTCAGTAGCCGGTTGCAGCCCGCCTCGAGAGCGGCTGCGATGATGAGCGAGTCGTAGAACGAGTACTGGTAGCGGTCTTGGATATCGAGGCAGCGCTGGAAAGTCGAGGGTTGCGGCGGCGCGTGCCAGAGCGGCACCAACATTCGTTCGAGGTACTCAGCCGCGGCGGAGGATGAGGCCCCGAACCGCGACTTCCCTGTCAGCACGCGGAGCGTCTCCTGGATGACCTGATGACTGATCCGGCCAGTGCCCTCCTGAACGGCTTCCGCCACGATCCGCTGTGCGATCCGCTGCTTCCGTGGTTCCTCACTGTCGAACGCATAGACGAAGACGTTCGTGTCGAGGAAGTCAGCGCTCATTTCGCTCTTCGCGGTTCATCTTGGGGCCGCTGGTGTCGAAGTACTGCTGGTACTCCTCGAACAGGCGCATCGTCTCCTCGACCGGACGCCCGCGGCCGACGTACGAGCGCAGCCAGTTGCGAAACTCCTCGTTGAGGGTCGTGTGACGCTCACGCGCACGTGCGCGGGCCGCCTCAATCAACTGCTCGTCAGCGCTGAGGGTGATGTTCTTCATGGACACAGTGTACACGGAGGTCGTGTACACGATGCTAGTGCGAGTTCTGGAGAACAGCGAGGACTGCTGAGGTGTCCGTCAGATCGTCGAGGACGACGGCCGCACCGGAATCTCGGAGCTCCTCCCTCGAGGCGTGGCCGGTCGCGACAGCGACGGGCACAGCTCCGGCTTCGAGCGCGGCACGTACGTCGTAGATCGTGTCTCCCACCAGCACGAGGCGGTACCCCTCGACGTGACGGCACGCCTCTGCACCCATCCGCACAATGTCGGCGCGGTCAGCGTGGAGGTCGCCGAACCCTCCGAGGAGCGGATCGAAGAACGGCGCGAGACCCGCGTGAGTCAACTTGGTGATGGCGTTCGCTCTGAGGTTGCCAGTGGAGATGCCGAGGACGGCCGGCGTGCCTCGTAGCGCCGTGAGCAGCTCCGTCGCTCCCGGGAGCACCGAGGATGGAAGCACCGTGAGCGCGGCACTCAGCTCGGCGGTGTAGGCGACCTCGTAGCGATCCCAGAGGCCGTTGCTCGTCGCGACGCCACGCCGGCCGATCTCCTCGACCAGCCAGCGGTCGGTGCGCCCGCGATCGTCGATGAGGTCGAGGACGCCCGAGACGCCGGTGGCGCGATCGATCGCGCGGCCGCGAATGTTGCGGTCGTCGGGGATCTCGAGCAGCGTGAGGTCGAGGTCGAATAGGACAATGAGCCCCGGTTCGACCTCGGGCACTCCGGTGCTAGTCGCCCGGCGCGGCGAGCTTCATGAGGTCGCCGGACTCGGTGAGCATCTGCGTGTGGGCCTGGACCTGGGCCTGGAGGCCGTGCAGGCGGATGAAGCCCTGCGCGTCGTCCTGGTTGAAGAGGTCGCCTTCCTTGTTGTAGGTGGCGAGGCCCTGCGAGTAGAGGCTGCGGTCGGCGCGGCGGCCGGTGACGGTGGTGGTGCCGTGCCACAGGCGCACGCGGATGTCGCCCGTCACGTGGCGCTGAGTGCTCGCGACGTACTGCGCGAGGTCGCGGTGGTGGCTGGAGAACCAGAGACCGTTGTAGACGAGGTCGCTGTACTCCTGCGCCACGGTGTTCTTGAAGCGCATCTGCGGCTTGGTGAGTGTGAGCTGCTCCAGCGACTGGTGCGCCTCGAGGAGGATGACGGCCGCGGGGGACTCGTAAATCTCGCGCGACTTAATGCCGACGAGGCGGTTCTCCACCATGTCGATGCGGCCGATGCCGTGCTCGCCGCCGAGGTCGGAGAGGCGCTGCACCAGTGGCACCGGGTCCAGCTTCTCCCCGTCGAGGGCGACCGGGATGCCCTCCTCGAAGCGGATCTCGATGGTGGCCGGCTGGGCGGGCGTGTCCTCCATCGCCTTCGTCCAGAGGTAGACGTCGGCGGGGGGCTCGTTCCACGGGTCTTCGAGGACGCCGGCTTCAATCGAGCGGCCCCAGAGGTTCTCGTCCGTGGAGTAGGAGTGCTCCTTGGTCTGGCGGACTGTGATGCCGAACTTGGCCGCGTAGGCGAGGGCCTCGTCGCGGGAGACGGAGTGCTCGCGCGTCGTGCCGACGATCTTGAGGTCAGGCGCGAGCGTCTGGACGCCGACGTCGAGGCGGACCTGGTCGTTGCCCTTGCCCGTGCAGCCGTGGGCCACGGCTGTCGCGCCGATCTGGCGCGCCTTGTCCACGAGCAACTTCGCGATCAGCGGACGGCCGAGGGCGGTCGCGAGCGGATAGCGGCCCTCGTACATCACGCCAGCCTGCAGGGCGGGGAAGACGAAGTACCGGAGGAAGTCATCCTTCGCGTCGATGATCTCGACGTCTGCGGCGCCGGCCTGCTCGCCACGCTCTCGGATACCGTCGGTGTCCCCGAGGTTCCCGAGGTCGATGGTGAGGCAGTGCACCTCGTATCCGCGCTGGTCGCGCAGCCAGTGCGCGGCGACGGAGGTGTCGAGGCCGCCGGAGTACGCGAGGACGATCTTCTCAGGCATGTGCTGTGCTCTCCGGCTCAAGTGCTGGTTCGAGGGCGCGCGTGACGTTCGAGGGCTCGGGAGCCCTCATCATATCGAGCGTGTCGGTAGCGTGAAGACGAACGTGCTGCCGCTCTGTCCGTTCGACTCGACCCAAATGTTGCCGCCATGCAGGTCGATGAGCGACCGCGCGATGGCGAGCCCGAGCCCCGTGCCGCCGGTCGTTCGCCGGCCGGTCGTCGTGCGGAAGAACTTTTCGAAAAGTTGCGCCTGCTCCTCGGGCGGGATGCCGATGCCGTCGTCGCGGACGCGTACCTCCACCCACGGGTCCCGCCGCTCCACGGAGACTTCGATGTTGCCACCAGGGGGTGTGTACTTCAGCGCGTTGTTGACCAGGTTTGCGAGCACCTGGAGGATGCGCTTCCGATCCGCGAGCACCGGGAGGCGGTCCGGCATGTGTGCGCTGAGGCGGTGGTCCTTCGCCTGTGCGGCGGGCTGAGCCTCCTCGACTGCGTCAGAGACGACGGCCACGATGTCGATCATCTCGGGCTGGATCTGCATGCGACCCGAGTCGAGGGCTGACATGTCCAGGAGGTCGCTGATCAGCGCCATCAGTCGATCAGTATTGGCGTGGAGCACCTCGACGATGCGTGTCTGCGTCTCGTTCAGCGCCCCCGCGTCGCCCTCGTTGAGGAGGTCGATGGTGGTGCGGATGAGCGTGAGCGGCGTACGGAGCTCGTGCCCCACCATCGAGACGAAGTCCTGCTTGACGCGCTCCGCCTCCGCCTCGGCGGTGAGGTCGCGCATGAGGATCATCATGCCCTCGCGGCCGGGCGCGGCCACCGCGTCCACGAACGGGCCGGCGGAGATCGCGAGGCGGCGACCGTTCACCTCCGCGAGCAGAGGCGCGACCGGTGCGCCCGACCCGTCGGCTGCGCGTCGCCGCAGCGCGCGAACGGCCTCGGGTCCCAGCGGCAGTATTTCGTCTGGTCCCTGGCCGATGAGCGCCGCTCGTGGCTGCCCGAGGAGCCGCGCGGCCGCGGGGTTCGCCACGAGGCAGCGGTCCGAGTGGTCGATGACGAGGACACCGTCCGACATCTCCCGGAGCACCGACTCCGCGATCCGCCGGTTCTCCTCGACCTCGCCGGCGAGTTCGGTGCGCTCGAGCGTCGCCGCGACCTCGCGGGAGACCGAACGCAGGAGCTCCGTCCTCGATGGTGTGAGACGCAGCGCGCGGCGGGTCGTGACCACCACGATCCCGGCCACGCCATCCGGGTCCACCATCGGCTGCGCCGCGAAGCCGCCGACATCGTGCGTGCGGAGGTTGTCCGGCAGGTCCGAGGTGTCCGCGACAACGATGCCGGACTCCACGCGCTGCCCGCGGACACCGCGCTCGATGAGGGCGATCAGGGCCTCGCGCGCGGCCGGGGCAATGCCAGCGGCGGCGGCGACCGAGAGGCGGCCGTCCTCCGTCGCGAGGGCGATGACGGCGCCGTCGGCCCAGTCCAGTTCCACGAGCTTCTCGGTCACGCCGCCGAGGCCGCCGGGTGCGTCGCTGTTCAGCGCGCCCAGTACCCCGTGCATCACGGCAAGCTCCTGGGTGACGTCCGTGAGGGATGCGGTCGACTGGTCGACCCGCGAGGCGAGGTCGCGGTTCACGCTCAGCATCGCCTCGCGGGTCTGGCGGACCGCCAGGCGGAGGTCGTCGAGGGCGTCAGCGAGGTCGATGGCCTCGGTGGGGCCGCCCGTCTGCACTGGCGTGTCGAGGTCGTTCGCCTGGATACGCCGCGCAGCGTCGACGAGTTCGCGGATCGGTCGTACAGCGACGAAGGCAAGGCCGCCAGTGAGGATGACCGAGAGGACCGCTCCGATCGCGGTCGCCCGTAGCGCCGCCCATCGGATCTCGCTGACGCCTTCGAGGATGATCGACTGGTCGATGCCGAGGTAGAGGTCTGCAACCCAGTCGCCAGCGAACGACTGGAGCGGATGCAACGTCGAGAGGTACGCGTCCTCACCGAGGTCGAGCATCACGGTGCCACGGACGAACGCGTCCTGCCGGTCCGCCTCGACGACCTCCCCCGGTTCGATGCCAAGTTCAGAGTCAGCCAGCACGACCCCCTCGGCGGTGAGCAGCGCCATCTCGACGTTGAGCAGACGCGCCCTCTGACGGAGGTAGGACTCATCGATCGCCGTGAAGACCTCGATCGCGCCGATCACGGTTCCGTTGGAACCCAGGACGGGCGCGATCCCGGCCACGGAGGGTCCGAGGAGTTCGTCGATGCGGATGACCCCGAGCGAGGTCTCCGACTCAACCACGCTGCGCACCTCGCGCGGTACGACTCGCTGCTGGCCGCGTAGGGGGTCGTGGGCGCGGACGATGAGATCGCCCTCTGCGTCGTAGACCTGAAGGCCGGGCGATCCCGGGAGCGGGGATGAGGTCCGTTGGTAGTACTCGCTGGCGATCTGGAGGATCGAGACGACCTGGTCTGCCTCGATGGCTTCGCGCATGTTGGGCTGGTTCGCGAGGACGATGGCGCCGGTGACGGCGAGTTCGCGGTCGGTGTCGATCTGCTGGATCAGCTGGGCGCGGGCTCCCAGGAGTTCATCAGTGAAGCGGTCACGTTCGTTCTCGCGGAGCAGGCCATCGACCTGCCAGACGACGAGCGCACTCACGCCAATAATCAGCACGCTCATGGCGAGCGCGATCTGAAAACCGAGCGTACGGATGAATCCGCCGAACCGCATGGGCGTATTGTGCCGTCTCGCTCCCCAGAGCGCCTGAAATCAAGCGTCCAGGCTTCCAGCACCGCGGCCCCGAGGGGCCCCTCCGGCGTCGGACTCGGGCTAGCCGGTCACCTCTTCGATCACCGCCTCGAGGATCGTCGCGGCGCGGTCGATCTCATCGGCGGTGACGGTCAGTGGCGGCATGAACCGCACGGCGTTCGGGCGCACGGCGTTGAGGATGAGGCCGGCCTGCAGCGCCTTGCCGACGATCTCCCCGGCAACGTCCTCGTGGAACACGAGCGCCCGAAGGAGCCCGGCACCACGGTGGCCGGCGACTGACTCGTACCGATCCGCGAAGGAGGCGAAGTGCCGAGCGAGTTGCTCGCCGCGCTCGCGGCCGTGGTCGGCTACGCCCTGCTCGATCACCTGCTGCATGACGTACAGCGCCGCGGCCGTCGCGAGGGGGTTCCCGCCGAAGGTGGAACCGTGGTCGCCGGGCTCGAACACCGCGGCGTGGTTCTTCGCCAGGACCGCGCCGATCGGCACGCCGCCGCCGAGACCCTTCGCAAGCGTCATGATGTCCGGCTCGATGCCCGACTGCTCATACGCCCAGAGGGTGCCCGTGCGGCCGCAGCCGGTCTGCACTTCATCCAGGATGAGGAGGATGCCCTGCTCGTCACACCATGCGCGGACGGCTTTCAGGTAGCCCTCGGGCGGCATGTTCACGCCACCCTCGCCCTGCACGGGCTCGATGAGGATGGCGCACGTGCGCGGCGTGGTGGCCGCCTTCATCGCCTCGAGGTCGCCGTAGTCGACGAACGTGAAGCCGGGGAGTTGCGGGCCGAATGGCTCGCGGTACCTCGGCGTGCCGGTCGCTGCGACGGTGGCGAGCGTGCGGCCGTGGAAGCCGTTGTTCGTCGCGACGATCTCGTAGGCGCCCTCGCGGTTCGCGATGCCCCACTTCCGCGCGAGCTTGATCGCGCCCTCGTTGGCCTCGGCGCCGGAGTTCACGAAGAACACCTGGTCGAGCGCCGAGTTGTCGACGAGCAGCTTGGCGAGTTCCACCTGCGGCTCGCTGTAGAAGATGTTGGAGACGTGGATCAGCGTCCGCGCCTGGTGCGCGATTACGTCGGCCAGGCCCGGGTGAGCGTGGCCCAGCGTGTCGACGGCGATGCCGGCGACGAAGTCCAGGTACTCCTTGCCGGTGTCGTCCCACACACGCGTGCCCTCGCCACGGACGAGGGTGACCGGCATCCGCCGGAACATCTGCATGTGGTAGCGCGACTCCATCTGGGGTACGTCGGACACTGGTCTACCTCTCCTCGATCGCTTACTGACCTTGTTGCTCAAGTTGCTGCTGGAGCGCCTCGAGGATGTCACGCAGGCGGTTGAGCTCCTCCTCGGAGGCATCCGCGGCGTCGTTGGCCTGCTGCAGCAGCTCCTGGATCGTGCCCAGCGGGATCGTGGTCGTCGGCGTTGGCGTCGGTCCGACCGGCGTTGGCGTGGGAGCCCCTGGGGTGCCTGGCGTGCCTGGTACCTCGACGCCCGGTACGTCCGTCGCATCCGGCGTCGACGGTGCTCGGCGTCCCGCGAGGACATCGAGGGCTTCCTGGAGGGTGGGCTCCATGGCGATGTCGTTGCCGTTCGCCACGACGACCCGCGCCAGTTCAGGCAGGCTCGAGGCCTGCGCCTGCAGGTAGATCGGCTCGACGTACAGGAACGAGGAGCCGATCGGGATCATCAGCAGGTTGCCGCGGATGACCTCGGAGCCGGTGCGGTCCCATAGCGAGAGCTGCTGGGAGATGATCGGATCCTGGTCGATGCGGGCCTCGATCTGCGCGGGGCCGAACACGATCGTGTCCGTCGGGAATCGATAGGCACGCAGTGTGCCCAGGTGCTCCTCATCGGAGCGCCCGGCCATCCACGCGATCGTATTTCGTCGTTCGCCGGCAGGTGTGAACGGCATGATCAGGACGAACTCGATCTCGTCCAGCACGGCGTCCGTGTCCCCGCCCTGCGGCAGGCGCATCACGACGTAGTACGGCTCCACCGGCTGCTCGTCGCCGGTGCCGAAGCGCTCCGTCGGGATGTTCCAGATGTCCTCGCCGGTGAAGAAGTCACTCGGGTTGGTGATGTGGTAGGTCAGGTACTGCCGGGCCTGCACCTTGAACATGTCCAGCGGGTACCGAAGGTGCTCCACCACCTGTTGTGGCATCTCGGACATCGGCGTGAAGAGCTCCGGGAAGATGTTCGCCCACGTCGCCACGATCGGATCCGAGGGATCCGTGAGGTAGAACGTGGTGTCGCCGGTCTGCGCGTCCACCGTGACGGTCACGCTGTCCCGGAGGTAGTTCACCCCACCGGACGGCTGCGAGTACGGGATGTCCGAGGCGACCGTGTAGGCCGGCTGGATCCACATCAACTCACCATCGATGACGACGGCGTACGGGTCGGAGTCGAGCCGCAGGAACGGCGCGATCTCGTTGATGCGGTCCTGGATCCCGCGGTTCATCAGCAGTCGGGAGTCACTCTCGACCTGGCTGGAGATGAGCAGGTTCTGGTCGCCCAGGTGCCAGGCGAGTGCGAGCTGCTTGAAGAATGAGTCGAGCACGATGCCGCGGTCGTACGGGTAGAACGTGACCTCGTTCCCCTCGCCCACCGGGTAGTCGAACTCGGGTTCCTCGGTGTTCCCGATGATGTAGTGGTCCGTGATCTCCCCGAAGTAGATCCGAGAGCCCTCGAGGGTGATCGGGATCGACTCCGAGACGGGCGGGATATTCGACGTGATGAGCAGCGGCAGGCCTTCCGGGCCGACCTCGTTCACGGGCGACACCACGGCGCCGAAGCCGTGCGTCAGCTGGAGGCGGTCACGCGTCCAGTTCCGATCCTCCGCGCGGCCGATGTCCAACTCTCGCGCCGCCGTCATCACCTGTTGGATCTTGCCGTCCACGACGTACCGGTCGACATCGATGTCGTTGAAGACGTAGAAGCGCCGGAGCGCCTGGATTTGGTTGAAGGTGCTCTGGAGGGGTATCGGGTCGAGCAGCCGGATGTTGGCGATCGTCTCCGGGTTGTCCTCGATCTCCTCCTCGGTCACGCTCGGGTTCGCGGCGTGGGAGCGCTCCTCGATGTCCTCGAGGCCGAACGCGTATCGAGTCGACTCGATGTTGCGCTCGATGTACTGCTCTTCCCTCGATCGTTCGTTCGGATCCACCTGGAATCGCTGCACGAACGATGGGTAGATCACGCCGCCGACGAACGTCGACACCAACCACAGGCCGCCGATGAACAGCGGCAGGCGGAACGAATCCCTCGAGAGGAACGCGTTCGCGATCGTGACGAGGCCGGTGGCGGCGGCGAGGCCGGCGATCACGTACTGCGCCGGCAGGCGCGCGTTCATGTCCGTGTAGGTCCCGCCGTAGACAATCCCGTCCGGCGAGTTCACGAGACCGAAGATGCCGAGGTAGGACTGCACCGCGATGAGCAGGAGCGCGATCCCGGCGAGGATCGAGATGTGGATCCTCATCGCCGGCGTGATGCGCCATTCGAAGCGCTGCAGGGAGAGCGCGAGGCCGTACACGGCACCTGCGGCGAGCGCGGAGATGATCGTGAGGCCCAGGAGCCATGACTGGATGAAACTCCAGGCGGGCAGCGTGAAGACGTAGAAGGACAGGTCACGGTCGAACTGCGGGTCTTCGCGACCGAACTCGACGGCGTTGAGCCAGGAGAGAATCGTCTCCCACGCGCCACCGGCGACGCTGCCGAAGATCACCGCCATGAACAGGGTGGCGGTGACGAGGAGGACCGCCACGACTCGGCGGATCGAGACGACGTCCACCTCCTCGATGAACGACTCCTCGAAGCCCTCAGGCGCGAAGCGCCGGGCGATCATGATGTTCGCGCCGATGACGGCTGCGGAGATGATCGCGCCAGCCAGGAAGAGCATGATCTTCCAGGTGATGATGGTGCTGTATACGTCGCTGAAGCCCACCGAGTCGAACCACAGCAGGTCCACGTAGATCGACTTCAGGACGTTGAGGACGATGTAGAGCAGCAGGAGTCCAACGGCGACGCCGATCCACCGCAGCGGTACGGGTGACCGGAACTCACCGGTCCCGCCTCCACCCCCGCCACGGCCACCGAACCGGAATGGCTCCGGCGGCGGACCTAGATCGCCTCGGTCGTCGAAAAAGGACATCGGCGCTCCGTTTCCCTCTGGTGGTGGTTCCAGCGCTTGCGGCGCTGCTCAGTCACTCGTTGCTACTCGGTGATGCGGGTGCCCACGGCCTCGCCACTGGCAATTCGACGCAGCGTAGCGGGCTGCGTGCCGTTTGCGATGAATGCGCGTACGCCGACTTCGGCCGCACGGAAGCAGGCGTCAAGCTTCGGAATCATACCGCCCGACAACACGCCGTCCGCCCGCAACTCCGCCGCTCGCGCTGGGCTGACCTCCGTGATGAGCGTCTTCGAAGCGTCGAGGAGGCCATCCACATCCGTCAGAAACACGAGCGAATCCGCGCGCAGTGCGCGGGCTACCTCGCCAGCCACGGTATCAGCGTTGATGTTGAGTGGTTGCGAGGGTGCTTCGAGGCCGATCGGGGCGATCACCGGGATCACGCCCGCTGCGAGGAGCGACTCGATGAACGTCGCGTCCACCTCGGTGACCTCGCCCACGTAGCCGAGGCGCTCGTCGTACCGCCGCGCCTTCACCGCGCCGCCGTCGACGCCGCTGACCCCGACGGCGTTGCCGCCGAGCCCGACGATCTCCGCGACCAACTGAGTGTTCACGACCCCCCGCAGCACGCCGACCACGACGCGGATCGCGTCCTCCGAGGTCGACCGGAGCCCGTCCACGAACGTCGACTCGATCTCCATCTTGCCGAGCCAGTCAGTGATCATCGCGCCGCCGCCGTGCACCACCACGGGCCGGAGGCCCTCGCGGTGCAGCGCGACGACGTCGTGCAGCGACGTGTCCTGCGAGCCGAGCGTCGACCCACCGATCTTCACGACCGTTGTCGTGGTGGTAGTGGTGGTGCGGTCAGGCATGAGTCCTCCGGGTGGGCGGTGCTAGTGGTGGGCCGTCGAGGGCGCTCGAAGTCGCTCGACGGTGACGCGTGTGCTGATGCGGTGGCCGTCGCGGCAGAGGATAGGGCGCGGGTACGCCGCTACGTCGTGTAGTCCGCGTTGATGGTGACGTACTCGTGCGTCAGGTTGCAGCCCCACGCGGTCGCCGAGTCATCCCCGACGCCGAGGTCGACGCGGATCGTGACGAGCTCTCCGCCCATCGCCTCCGAGACGGCCTTCAGGTCGACCTCGGTCGGCTGTCCGCGATCGAGGACGCAGTGCGGCCCGATCCAGACGCTCGCCTTGTCCTGGTCCACGCGAGCGCCAGAGCGTCCGGCCGCCATCATCACGCGTCCCCAGTTGGGGTCACGCCCCGTGACGGCCGTCTTCATCAGCGGCGACGAGGTCACGGTGCGTGCAGCGATGCGGGCGTCAGCAACGGAGGCCGCTCCCGTCGCGGTCACCTCGATGAGGCATGTGGCGCCCTCACCGTCGCGGGCGATCGCCTTCGCGAGTCGCTGCGACACGGCCGCGAGGGCGGTGGTGAGCATCTCGGCGGCGGGGTGGTTCGCATCGATCGGGTCACCGCCTGCCGCGCCCGAGGCGAGCACGATGCCCATGTCGGACGTGGACGTGTCCATGTCGACATCGATCATGTTGAACGAGACGTCGACGACGGACTTCCAGGTGTCCTGAAGCCACGAGGCATCCACGGGCGCGTCGGTGGTGATAAAGCCGTACATCGTGGCCATGTCCGGGTGGATCATGCCCGAGCCCTTGGCGCAGCCGCCGACGTGGTACGTCCACCCGTCGACGGTGAAGCGCACGGCGTACTGCTTCTCCCGGGTGTCGGTCGTCATGATCGATCGAGCGAAGTCGTACCCGCCGTCGCGACTGAGGGCGATCTCCTCGATCGCCTTCGCGAGGCGGTCCATCGGCAGCATCCGCCCGATCACGCCGGTGGAGCCGACGAGCACGTTGCTGGCATCGCCGTCGATGCGGGCGCCGGCCAGTTCGGCCATCCGCCCGCAGTCCTCGGCGCCCTGCGTGCCGGTCGCGGTGTTCGCGTTGCCGGAGTTGCAGACGACGCCGCGCACCTCGGAGGTCTCGCCGAGCAGGCGGCGGTCGTGGGTGACGGGGTGCCCGGTCACGGCGTTCTTGGTGAAGACGCCCGCAGCGGTGAGGGGTGTCTCGCCCTCGGCGGCGAGGATGCCGACATCCAGTCGCGGTTCCGGGCCGTAGGTCTTGATGCCGGCGTAGGTGCCGCCGGCGATGAAGCCGGCGGGCGTGGTGACGCCGCCTCCGTCGATCCAATCGAGGAGGGCGCCGCTGTCTGCGGTCAGGGGTGAGGTCATCGAAGGCTCCAGTTAGGCGATCAGCGGGTGGCCGAGCGATCGCTGACGACGACGGCGAGCGTCAGCCCGGTTGCGCAGGGAGCGCGGGGCGATGCGGCCGGTGAGCGTCGTCATGGAGTGCCTGATCCTTCCTCGAACGGAGGGGCGATCCTCGAGTCATCTCGAGGGGAGTTGCGAGTATAGGGCCGCCTTCGGCACTCGCGATATCTGCCATACTCTCGGCTTCCCGATTCAGCGCCGGAGGCCGCCCGTGTCGTTCCCCATGGTCCGCCATGCCCGCGAGGATGACCTCGCCGCGATCAACCGCATCTACAACCGCGAGGTGCGCGAGGGTTTCGCCACGTGGGAGCTCGACGAGTGGTCGGACGAGCGTCGTCTCGAGTGGTTCCAGGCGCGCAACCCGGAGGAGGAGCCCGTACTCGTCGTGACCGTCGGCGAGGCCCTCGCGGGCTTCGGGTACCTCACCAAGTACCGAGGGCGACGCGGCTACCAGTATACCCGCGAGAACACCGTGTTCATCGACGAAGCGTTCCAGCGCCAGGGGCTCGGCCGTACCTTGCTCACGGAACTGATCGAGCGCGGCCGCTGGATGGGCCTCCGCTCGATCCTCGCGTTTATCGATACGGCGAACGTCGGGAGCATCCAGCTCCACCTCGCGCTCGGCTACCAGGAGGTCGGTGCGGAGATCGAGACGGGGCGCAAGTTCGGCACGTGGCGCTCCTCCGTCGAGGTGCAATTGCTCCTCGACCGTCCCGACGTGGAGTAGGGCGATCCGGACGCCGCGCTAAGCCACGCCTACCTTCGGGCAGCGCGGTTCGAGGATGCACGAGTCGCACTTCGGGCCTCGCGCGTGGCATGTGCGACGGCCGTGCTGGATCAGGTCCACGTGGAACGCGTAGACCTGGTCGGGCTCGACCATTTGCTCCAGGACATCGTGCGCCTTGTCCGCCGGCATCTTCGCGGGGACGAGGCCGAGGCGCTTCGAGACGCGCTCGACGTGCGTGTCCACGGGAAGGGCGGGGCGTCCGAGGGCGAAGAGCAGCACGCATGCCGCCGTCTTGGGCCCGACGCCCTTCAGCGACGTCAGCCACTCCTTCGCCTCGGGCATCGGTAGTTCGGCGAGGAAGTCGAGGTCCCAGTCAGGCCGGCGCTTCTTCACCTCGTCGAGGAGCGCGACGAGCCGCTTCGACTTCGTCGGCGCAAGACCGCCCGGGCGAATGGCGTCCTCCACCTCGGACACCGGAGCGGCGAGGACGTCGTCCCACTCGGGGAAGCGCTCGATGAGGCGGTGCATCGCCTCGCCGGAGTTCAGGTCGGACGTGTGCTGCGAGAGCAGTGTCAGGACGAGCTCGAACAGCGGGGCGTTAGAGAGTTGTTGGGGCGCGCGTCCGTACGCCTCATCGAGCAGTTCGATGATCTCGCTGGGGGTCCAGGTAGGGGGCTGCTGGCTCTTGGGGGACTTCGAGGTCTTCGCGCGCGGCATACCCGAATCGTAGGGCGCAGGGCGGCTGCCGTCGGCGTGTGCGACGATCCGAGGGTGTTCCTCGGAGGTCCCTATGCGCCGAATCCTGGCCCTGATGTTCGTGAGTGCGTTCGCGTTTCTCGCTGCGTGCAGTGACGACGAGGGCGGCGGCGGTGGCGACTTCTCTGACGTCGACGCGGACGACCTCCTCGCGCGCTCGGCGGACCGTATGGAGCAGGTGGACTCGTTCCACTTCGAGGTCGACCACGAGAACGGCGCGACGGAGATCGTCGGTGGGATCGGCATGGAGCGTGCCGAGGGCGACGTGCAGGGCACGGAGCGCATGCAGCTGGAGGTGGAGGCGCGCTTCGCGGGCACCAACATCCGGACTGGCATCGTCATCCTGCCGGGCGAGTCCTACCTCCAGAACCCGCTGACCGGCCGCTGGCAGGAGCAGGAGATCGACATCTCCGACCTGTTCGACCCGGCCACCGGCGTCACCGGTCTCATGCGGAACGCGGGCGACGAGGTCGCCGTCGTGGATCGCGAGGAGGCGGGCGGTGTGGACTCCTACGTCCTCGAGACCACCGTCGACTCCGGGAACCTCAACGCATTCGTCGGCAATGCGCAGCCGGGGAACGAGGTGACGGCCCGCGTCTGGATCGGCGTGGAGGATCTGCTCGTGCGTCGCATCGACGTGATCGGTCCGCTCGCACCTAGCGAGGACGAGGACATCCTCCGTCGCCTGATCCTGAGCCAGTTCGACGAGCCCGTCGAGATCACCGCGCCGAACTGACCGAGGCATCGTGAAGGCCTCGACACCCTCCTCATCGGTGGCATCGGCCACGTCGAGGCAGCAGCGCTGGCTGTTGTTCGCCGTCGCGGCCGGGGTCTTCGTCGCCGCCGACGACCAGACGGCGATCGTCACCGTCCTCCCGCCGATCATCAACGAGGTCGGTCTCACGGTGGACGACTTCTACCGCGCCTCGTGGGTGGTGAACGCGTACCTCCTCGGCTACCTCGTGGCGCTGCCGATCGTGGGGCGCATCGCCGACGTGTTCGGGCACGCCCGTGTCTTCGCGGCGTGCATGGGGCTGTTCATGCTCGGCAGTGCACTCGTCGCCGTGAGCCCCTCCTTCCTGCCGCTCATCCTCGCGAGGGCGCTCCAGGCGGTTGGGGGTGGCGGTGTCGTCCCGGTCGCGATGGCGATCGTGGTCGGCGAGCTGCCGAAGGAACGGCGGCTCATGGGCCTAGGCGCGATCGCCGCGGCCGCCGAGGCGGGCGCCCTGCTGGGGCCGCTCTGGGGCGGCGGCATCGCCGAACTCTGGGGCTGGCGTTGGGTCTTCTGGATCAACCTGCCGATGTCCCTCCCGATCGCGGTCCTCGCCTACCGCCTCGCCGGGTCCGAGCAGCGCCGAGGGCGCATCGACTGGGCGGGCGCCACGCTCATGGGCGCCGCGCTCGCCGTGCTCACGTTCGCGCTCGTCGACGACCCCAACGCTCCGAGGCCACTCGTGGGGACCCTCGGACTCCTCGGCGTCGCGGCAGCCCTTGCCGTCGCGTTCGTCCTCCACGAGCGCCGGACGCCCGAGCCGATGGCGCCGCTCGTTGAGCTGTCGAGGAGGCCCGTCCTCGCCGCGAACATCGCGCACTTTCTCGTGGGGGTGGGTCTCATCGGCGTGCTCATCGGCGTGCCGCTGTTCGTGAACCTCGTGCTGGTCGAGAGCGCCCTCGACGGTGGGTTGACGCTCATGCGTCTCACCGTCGCCGTGCCCGTCGGCGCGGTCGTCGGCGGGTGGTTGGGTAGCCGTATCGGGCTGAGGGCGACGGCGGTCTTCGGGTGCCTCCTCGCGGCAGTCTGCTTCGCCGGCCTCCAGGCCTGGGACCGCGAGCTCTCCGAGGTGATGCGTACGGGCCCGCAGCTCATCGGCGGCTTCGGATTCGGCCTGGTCATCGCGCCGCTCACGGCCGCCGTCCTCCAGCGCGTCTCGGACGACCACCGCGCGGCCGCCTCGGCGTGGCTGACGCTCTCGAGGGTGACCGGGATGCTGGTGGGTGCGGCGCTGTTGACGTCGAGCGGCCTCGGGCGGTTCTACGCGCGTGCCGGCTCCATCTCGTTCGACTCCCCCGAGTTCGAGGCGCTGGTCGCGGAGGCCCAGGTCGAGACGTTCCGCGAGGTGTTCATCGCGGGCGTCGTGATCATGCTCGTTGGCGCGGGTATCGCGTGGTTCATCGGGCGCGGCCAGCGCGACGCCGAGACCGACCCGTGGTGGACGGCGTCGTAACGCGCGAGGCTCCTACGCCTCCAGCAAGAACGCCGCGAATGCCTCGTAGGCGCGGGGATCTTCGCGCGTGAAGCCGTGGCCGCCCTCAAAGAATTCGAGGCGTGAGCCGTGGATGCGGGCGTGGATCGCCTCCTGGTTGTCGGGTGGCGCCTGCCCGTCGTAGCGTCCGCCAGCCACGAGGGTCGGCGCGATGATCTGCGGGAGCCGGTCGTACGTGTCGTGGCCGGCGCGGGCCAGGAGTTGGAGGCGTGCCCCGCGCCGTGCCTCCTCGTTGCGCTGGGCAGCCCGTTCGAGGCGTGTGCGGAACGCGGCGACCTCGTCGGGATGGGCCGCCTGCCAGGCCGCGTCGTGCCGCCGGTCGAGGACCTCCATGCGCACCGCCGTCTGCTCGTCGAGCGGGAGGTCGGCATACTCGTGCAGCGGGGCCGATGCGCCACCCACGCCGCCCGAGGACGAGCAGGCGAGCACGAGGCGGTCGACGCGCTCTGGGGCGTGGATCGCGATCTCCTGCGCCACCATTCCGCCAAACGAGATCCCGAGGACGTGCGCGCGCTCCCAGCCGACGTGGTCCATCAGCCGGAGGGCGTCCTCGGCGTAGTCGGCCATCGAGTACGGGCCCGGCGGGATGCCGGTGCGCCCGAGGCCGCGCTGGTCGAGGGTCAGCACGGTGAATCGATCCTCGAGGCGTCGTCCGATGTTGGCGTTCCGCAGGTCCGCGCCACTGCCAGGCAGCGCGAGCAGGTAAGGCCCGTCCCCCGCCAGCTCGTAGTAGATGTCGAGGTCGCCGAGGCGAGCGGTCGGCATTCAGTCATCCTCCACACGTGTGAAACGGGTCGGAGGTTAGTCCTTCCCTCGGAGCGGCGCAGCCGAAGGAAATTTCCTCTACCACTGGGAATAGTTAACTTGACGGATAATTAACGAACTGGTTAGATACTGCCATCGAGCTGGAGAGACGGTCGGCGGCGCCGGTCGGGAGTGGAGGGGGTACCTCATGCGGAAGTTGAAGCTACAGGTGCAGACCAGCGCGGACGGCTACATGGCCGGGCCGAACGGCGAGATGGACTGGATGACGGGGCCGTGGACGGACGACCTCAACGATTACATCACCGCGCTCACCAAGCCCGTCGACACGATCGTCCTCGGTCGGAAACTCGCCGAGGGCTTCATCCCGGCCTGGGCCTCCAGCCCGGAGGGCGAAGAGCAAGAGTCGATCGACTGGATGAACAACACCCCGAAGGTGGTCGTCTCGAACAGCCTCAAGCAGTCGCCGTGGGAGGGTGTTGAGATCGTCGGCGGAGACCTCAGGCGCGCCATGAACGAGATCAAGGCTCGGTCGGGCGGGGAGATCATCGTCTACGGGGGCGGCACGCTCGTCTCGAGCCTCATCGCCGAGGGGCTGATCGACGACCTCTACCTGTTCGTAAACCCGACCGCGATCGGCGCAGGGATGCCCGTGTTCCCCGCGGCCACATACCAGCGACTACAGCTCGTCGAGGCGCGACCGTTCGAGTGCGGCGTCACCGCCATGCACTACCGGCCGGCCGCTGCGGACGCGACGGCGAAGGGGTAGCCGATGCCAGACGACGAGCTCAGCTCGCTGTTCGGGGCCCTGGCCGATCCGACGCGTCGCGCGATCCTCGCGCGGCTCGCGGAGGGCGAGGCGTCCGTGAACGAGCTGGCTGAGCCGTTTGCGATCAGCCTGCCGGCCATCTCGAGGCACCTGAAGGTGCTGGAGCGGGCCGGACTGATCGAGCGGGGACGAAATGCTCAATACCGGCCGTGCCGCATCCGCCCCGAGGGGCTGCGTGTGGCCTCGGACTGGTTGGAGGACTACCGGCAGCTCTGGGATGAGCGGTTTGGCCGGTTGGATGAATACCTGAAGACGCTGCAACAGCAGCAGGAAGCGAAGGAACAGAACGATGGTTAACAAGATGTCGGTCGAGGTCGGTGACAAGTCCCTCACGTTCGCGCGCGTGTTCCAGGCACCGAAAGAGCTGGTGTTCAGCGCCTACACGGACGCCGAGGCGATCAAGCAGTGGTTCGGTCCGGAGACGTACCCGGTGACCTTCTGTGAGATCGACCTGCGGCCAGGCGGGCAGTGGCACTACTGCATGACCGGCCCGAACGGCGAGGAGGCGTGGGGAATCGCGACGTACACCGAGATCGAGCCGTCCACGCGTCTCGCCTACCGCGACGCATTCTCCGACGCTGACCGGACTGTCATCCCGCCGGAGGGCAACGTGACGGTCACGTTCGAGGATCGCGAGCCGGGCCAGACGCTGCTCACGGCCCACACCGTGTACCCATCCAACGACGAGCGCGACCAGGTTGTCGCCATGGGCGTCGAGGAGGGTATCGGCCAGTCGTTCGCCAACCTGGACCGCTGGCTGGAAGCCCGGCGATAACTGCCCTGAACGCGGGCTAGTTCCGCGACCAGAGCGTCTCGAAGCCCTCGGCGCCGGTGACGGCGCTGCGGGTGTCGAGGCGCTCTCGCTTTCGCAGCTCGCGCATGATGCTGTCGAGGTCCTCGGTGGCGTCGATCCCTTGCTCGGCGTGCAGTCGCGTCGCGACCATGTCGAGGAGGGCGGCGTCGCCGAGGAACTGCGCGGTGTGGGGCCAGCCCATGAAGATGAAGCGCTCCGGGGGTGCGACCTCGGGGCGTCGCTCCTGCAGCCACATCGTGCGCTCCGAGGCGGAGCCGAGCGGTTCGACGAGCTCGACGAGGGGCGGCGTCATGCCTCCCGGATCGGTGCGCAGGTCGATGAGCACGCGGTCCTGCGTGAAGTCGAAGCCGATGACGAGCACCTCGGCCTCCGCGATCGCTTCCGCCGCGGTGTCGAGGTCGATGACGGGGCCGTTGTCTCCGAACACTCATCCTCCTGGAGGGCGATTCGATTCGCGCCCTCAGTAGTTCAACGTTACGGACGTGAGAAGTGTGGGGGAAGCAAGGTTTGGGTTGGAGGGGGAACAGAACGGGGGCGGTTTCCCGCCCCCGTCGTCCAAACCCGAGTCCGGAGGGGTGGCCTCGGGGTTAGTACATCCCCATGTCGGCGGTGACGCCGGCGTTCGGGCGGCTGTCGTCCGGGGCGTCCGTCACCAGCACGTTGGTCGTCAGGACCATGCCGGCGATGGAGACCGCATTCTCGAGCGCCGCCTTGGTGACCTTGGCCGGGTCGATGATGCCCAGGCTGATCATGTCGCCGTAGTTGTCGGCGGCGGCGTCGTAGCCCTGGCCCTTCTTGAGGCCCATGACCTTCTGCACGACGACCGAGCCATCCTGGCCGGCGTTGGTGGCGATCCGGCGGAGCGGCTCCTCCAGCGCGCGGCGAAGGATCTTCACGCCCGTGCGCTCGTCGAGGTTCTCGAGCTCGACCTTGTCCAGCGCGGGCAGCGCGTTCAGGAACGCGACCCCACCACCGGGGACGATGCCCTCTTCGACGGCCGCGCGGGTGGCGGACAGGGCGTCCTCCACGCGGTGCTTCTTCTCGGTCAGCTCCACCTCGGTGGCGGCTCCGACCTTGATGATGGCGACCGAGCCGGACAACTTGCCCAGGCGCTCCTGGAGCTTCTCGCGGTCCCAGTCAGAGGTGGCGCGGTCCAGCGAAGCGCGGATCATCTTGATGCGCTCGTCGATGGCCTTCTTCGTGCCCTTGCCCTCGATGATCGCCGTCTCCTCCTTGGAGATGACGACGCTGCGGGCGCGGCCGAAGTCGGAGACGGTGACGCTGTCCAGCGAGCGGTTCAGCTCCTGGGAGATGAGCTGCGCGCCGGTGAAGGCGGCAATGTCGCCCAGGTTCTCCTTGCGGCGGTCACCAAAGCCAGGGGCCTTCACGGCGACCACGTTGATGGTGCCGCGGAGCTTGTTCACGGCCAGGGTGGCCAGCGCTTCGCCGTCCACGTCCTCCGCGATGATCAGCAGGTTCTTCGAGATCTGGAGCTGCTTCTCAAGCCACGGCAGCACGTCGTTGACCGAGGAGAGCTTGCGGTCCGTCACGAGGATGTAGGGGTCCTCGATGATGGCTTCCATGCGCTCCGGGTTGGTGACGAAGTAGGGGGAGATGAAGCCACGGTCGAAGGACATGCCCTCGACGTACTCGATCTCCGTGTCGACGCCACGGCCTTCCTCGATGGTGATGACGCCGTCCTTGCCGGCCTGCTCCATCACCTCGCCGATGAGCTCACCGATCTCCTTCGAGGCCGCGGAGATCGAGGCGACCTGCGCCATCTGCTCGCGGGTGGTGACCTTCGTGGCGTTCTTGCCGACGGCCTCGCGGATGACGCGGGAACCGTGCTCGATGCCGCGCTTCAAGGCCATGGGGTCGGCGCCGGCGGCGACGTTCTTCATGCCCTCGTGGACGATCGCCTGGCCGAGGACCGTCGCGGTGGTCGTGCCGTCACCCGCGATGTCGTTGGTCTTGGAGGCAATCTCCTTGGCGAGCTGCGCGCCAATGTTCTCGAACTTGTCGCCAAGCTCGATGTCCTTGGCGATCGTGACGCCGTCGTTCGTGATGGTCGGGGCGCCGAATCGCTTGTCCAGCACCACGTTCCGGCCGCGCGGTCCGAGGGTCATCTTGACCGCATCGGCCAGGGCGTCGATGCCGGAGCGCAGCGCCTGGCGCGCCTCTTCGTCGAAGAGCAACTGCTTGGCCATGGCTCGTCCTTCTTGTCCTCGCGCGCCGACGGAAGGCTTCCGCCCGGCGCTCCGAATTGGTTCAACTCTTGATCGTGCTTGTGTGCAGCCAGACGGTTTTAGCACTCTGTCGGGCTGAGTGCTAACCGTTCTACAGAATCGCGGGCCGAGGTGCAAGAGGGGAAGCGCCAAAGCGCCGGATTTCGGGGGGCCGATGACCCATCCAGTTGACGTAACGACGCCTGAATCGTCTCAGGCGTTGTCGGACGGTTCGTCCGCTCTGTCGTCGTGAGACCACTTCCACCAGCCTCTGAAGAGGATCAGCGACATGATCGGTGCGAGCGGGATGAGGCCGTAAGCGCCGGTGTAGAGAGGTCGAACACGACCCAGAGCGGTTGCGCCGCTAACCCGAGGAGGAAGCCGCTCCGGCGCTTCTCGGCGACAAGCCACATGTTGCCGGCGGTCATGCCGAAGAGCACCCATGACAAGAGCAGAACGTGATCCACCAGAGCGTGCCCTTCCAGCCGAAGAGCATCACCGTAGGAGACAAGCTATCGCGTATCCGTTAACCCAGTGCGGCAGCAATGAACGCGTCGGCGCGTTCGAGGATGCGATCCATGCCGCCCTCCCGCTCGAGGGAGTTCGAGAACTGCCCCGCCGCCCACTCGCCGGAGTCAGGCCGGGGGTCGGGACGGTCCTGGAGGCCGTCCGACAGGCCATAGGAGCGCGCGAAGATCCGCGCCCGCATCACGATCGCTGCGAGCGAGTCCGCCGGTGGCGGTGCGTCGAGGCTCGCGTGGCCTCGAACCGACTCGGCGAGCTCGTTCGGGAAGTTCCAGTGCAGCGCGAGCGCCCCGCCGAGGTCGGCATCGGTGTACCCGAGGAGGCCGCGCTCGGCTTGGTGGAGTGTCTCGCTCTGCTGCCGAGCGCGCGTCATGACCTCGGTCAGAACTTGCGGCCGATGCTGGTCGAGGGTGAGCAGACCGATGTTGTGCAGGACGCCGGCCGTGAATGCGCTGTCCTGGTGGCGGCCCTCGGTCCTCGCCAGGATCTCGGAGAGGAGCCCGGTGGCGATGGAGAACTGCCAGAACGCGTTGTACTCGATGTTCGAGAGCGGTTTCGGGTTGTCCACGAGACAGGCAGCGAGGGCCACCTGGTGCACGGTTCGGAAGCCGAGCAGCACGACGGCATCGCGCACGCTGCCGATCTTGCGGGCGGCGCCGTAGTACGCGGAGTTCGCGAGGCGCAGGAGCCGCGAGGTGAGCACCTGGTCGCTGGCGATGAGCGTCGCGAGCTCGTGTGCCGAGAACTGGCTGTCGCCGAGTTGGAGGATCTTCGTGGCGACGGCCGGGAGTGGCTGGAGCTCAGCGATCTCCGCGAGGAGTTCGTCCAGGTGGGGGAGGTCCGGCCTCGGGGATCGCTCGCGGGCGAGGCGCGCGGCGAGGCGCGCCCGCGCGAGGGCGAACGGGTCGTCCACGCCTGCGCTCGATGCGTCGCTGCCGTATCCGGTGTTCCCGCCTGGGGTCACGCTGCCTCCGCCGACGTCCCTGCCTCAGCCTGCATCGAGTCGTGCTGACTCCTCGGGATCATCGTTTGACGAAGGCGACGCCGTGATTGGGGAAACCCCGCACGAGGCAGGCGAATGTCAGGATGCTTCCAGGCAGCGACTAGTTGGGCGTCGAGTCAGGCCTCGGGCGCTCGTTCGACCCACGGCAGCGGCTGCGTCCTCGGCGCAACGGGGAGCGTCACGGCGTGCGCCTCGAGGGCGTCCGCAACACCGAGGAACCTGCGCGCCACGGGCCGCAGCCGCGAGGCGCACTGCACGGGCCAATAGCGGAGGATGACGGTACCGAGGATGTCACCAGCGCGGACGGGGCCGAAGTCGCGGCTGTCCGTCGATGCGCCTCGGTTGTCGCCGAGGAGGAAGTACTGGTCCGCCTCGAGGCGGTTGATGCCGCGGTGCTGCTCGTGCGGCGTCGTGCCATGGGCGTATGGCTCGTCCAGCACCCGGCCGTTGATTTGCACGCCCCCCCCGACACGGAGCGCTTCGCCGGGCAGGCCGATGATGCGCTTGAGGAGCACGCGCCCATCGCCCTCGGGCCGGGGGTCGCGCACCGCGACGACCTGCCCGAACGCGTCGTGAGCCCTCGGCGCCCCCGCGCGGAGCACGAGGAAGTCGTCTGGCTGGAGGGCAGGGGTCATGCTCTCACCCGCGACGGCCACGCGGAGGTAGCGCCCTCGGACGAGGCGCACGAGCGCGGCGAGACTGCCCGCCGCCAGCGCGAGGCTGGCAATGAGCCTGGCGATCCGGGTGGTGCGCGCGGTGCGGTTGGTTCGTCGTTGGTGGGGCGTGTGGGGCTCCTCACGAAGAACGGCCGGGGTTGCCCCCGGCCGTCCCGATCGTTGACCGGTGAGGGCTAGGCCTTCTTGGTCTCCCAGAAGATCGTGTCGATCTCCGAGATCAGGTCGAGGAGCTTCTGGCCCTGTGCGGGGTCCTGCGACTTCTTCGCCAGGCCGGCTTCCTTCGTGGCGTTCCAGAACAGCTCGTGCAGCTGCGGGTACTTCTCCACGTGAGGCGGCTTGAAGTAGTCGGTCCAGAGCACCCAGAGGTGCTCCTTCACCAGGTCAGCGCGGTGCTCCTTGATGCTCAGGCAGCGGGACTTGTAGTCCTCCACCGACTCGGGGGCGGACTTCATGTCCCCGGCCTTCTGGTAGCGCTCCTGGATCGCCTTCACGGACTCCGCCTCAATGCGGGCCTGCGCGGGGTCGTAGACACCGCAAGGCAGGTCGCAGTGGGCGTACGCGGTCTGCGAGGGGCGGACGAGCCGCTCAATCACGCTTCGAATCATGCCGATGCTCCTCACCGTCTGTGCTCGGCCACGGCGCACGCTCGATGGTGTTCCATCAGTCGCGACCGGGTCGTTGGAACCGGGGATGGGTAAGCGGCCTTCCGGCCGCCCTGATGCTCTGCCTAGCCTCCTCGGCGTGTCAACCTTGCGACGGGTAACAGACCCGTATCGATGACCGAAAGACCGTGCGTTAGCGCGGCAGCACCTGGGCGCTCATGCCCTTGTCGTAGTCGCCGGGGAGCGAGGAGAGCACGACGTAGGCGAACTCCTCGTCCAGCTCGACCTCCAGCATGGCGGCCTCACCTCCGGGGATCGGGGGCAGGCTCGCCATCACCATGAGGCCGTCGAGGAGCAACTCGCCCTCGTCGTCCACGGGCAGGGCGGTGGGGTCGCCTCGCCACTGCACCACGACGAAGTCGTGCTCGGACGGGCCGATGTTCTGGACGTTGAACGTGACGATGCCGGCGTTCACCTGCTGGTCGTGCAGGAAGATCGCGTCGTCGACGAGGTAGGCCGCGATGGTCTCGCTGTCATCGGGCGGTGGCGTTGGGAGTGGATCGACCCGTCCGTTCGAGGCGTCCCCGACCGTGAGGATCGAGGCCATCCCCGTGCCGAAGTCCTGCCCCTGGCTCGAGAGCACCACGTAGCTCCCGGACTCGCTGAGATTCGCGAGCATCGTCGTGCCCTGGTCGGGCTGGAGCACCGGCGAGCGCGCGATCACCGTCATGCCCTGCAGCATTGCGCGGTCGCTCCGCACCGGGATCGAGTTGATGCTGGAAGTCCGCACGATGATGAAGTCGTGCGGCTGAAAGCCGATGTTTTCGATCTCGAAGGCGTAGGTGCCGGCAGCCGCCACCGCCGGCGTCCAGAGCAGGATGCCGTGCTCGCGCAGCCAGACGGGGACGGTCCCGAGCGTGGGCCCGCTCGGGACGACGCTCTGCACCTGGGAGGAGGTGTCCGGGCCGGCTTCGGTGGTGCCGAAGTTCGTCGTGGCCGGCGCCTGCGCGCACCCCGTCAGCAGCATGGCGATCGCGAGGACGCCCAGCACGAGGCTGCTGGCGAGCAACCTGCGGGGCAGCCTCGTGCGAATCAGTGGACTCATGGCACGAGTATCCCAACCGATCGCGCTGCGGTCAGTCGGCGATCGGCCTGGAGACGGTCAGGGATGGGTAGAGAGTCGCGCTAGCGGTTGGCGAGCGGGACGCCACCAGAGAGCCGGTCGGGGTCGTCCAGGCCCGGGTACGGGTAGAACAGCGACTCAAGCTCGCGGCGGATCGGGTCGCCCTCGGGCAGATACGGCGAGAAGTCGCCGTCCGGCTCGGGCCGCTCGCGCTGACCGGTCACCTCGTAGTGCTTGATCTTCTCCTGCAGCATGATCAGCGCCTGCAGCAGCGACTCCGGCCGAGGCGGGCATCCGGGGACGTAGACGTCCACGGGGGTCACGAGGTTCACGCCGGGCAGTACCGAGTAGGCGTAGGCGAAGGGGCCGCCCATGGTGGCGCAGCCGCCCATGGAGATAACCCACTTGGGCTCCGCCATCTGGAGGTAGATGCGGCGGACGACCGGCGCCATCTTCCAGGTCACCGTGCCGGCCACGATCATCAGGTCCGCCTGCCGCGGCGAGGCGCGGAACACCTCCGAGCCGAAGCGGGCGATGTCGTATCGCGAGGAGGCCGAGGCGATCATCTCGATCGCGCAGCACGCGAGGCCAAACATCGCCGGCCAGAGCGAGTGCGCGCGCGACCAGTTCAGCAGTCCGTCGACCGAGGTGACGAGGATGTTCTTGCGAACTTCCTCCTCGATCGCCGCGGCTTCCTCGGCGCCCCGGATGCCGGGGTGCGGCAGCGCAATCTCGCCGCCGGGCTGCTGCCCCTGGCGGATCGCGCCGGCGCCGGGCTCTGAGCTGAAGATCGGGATGTTGGTCAAAGCGATGCCCCCGCTTCGTGCGTGATCTGAATGCTATCCCGCCCGGCCTCGGAGCGGCAACGCGGGGGCAGTGCCCACGGCGCGGCGCCGGCGCCTACAGGCGCTGGATCAGCTCGATGCGGACGTTGTCGGGCGCCTTGAGGAAGCAGATGCGGATCTGGCCCATCTCGGTCGGGCCCTGCATGACCTCCGCGCCGAGGCCGGTCAGCCGCTCGATGTCCGCCTCGAGGTTCTCGGAGTCGAGGCCGAAGTGCTCCAGGCCCTCGTGCACGCCGGCGTCGCCAGGGGCGAGCGGGGGCTGGCCGGGGAGTGCCTCGGAGATGTTCACGCGGACGCCGTTGCTGCTGTCCATGGCGATGAAGCGGTCACCGGCGTCGCGCACGGTGTCGCTGAAGATCGTGAAGTCGAACGCGCCCACCCACCAGTCCGCGGACTTCTTCGGGTCGGTCGCCTTCAGGTGGATGTGGTTGATCGCGTAGGCCATGGTCACTGCTCCTTCGTCGCGTCGAGGTCGAACGGGAGCATACGCGAGGGCGGTAGCGTCGCTCGATGGCCGGAGGGCAGAGCGGAACTACTCGAACCAGCGAGCCCAGTCCGAGGGCGGCTCGGTGACGGGGATCGGGGAGAGCGCTCGCAGACGCTGGACGATGCCGGGAAGCACCTCCAGCAGCCGGTCGACGTCCGCCTCGGTGTTCTGCCGCCCCAGGGTGAAGCGCAGCGATCCCCGTGCGAGCTCCGGGGGCATCCCCATCGCCACGAGGACGTGCGAGGGCTCGACCGAGCCAGTCGTGCAGGCGGATCCGGAGGACGCGGCGATCCCTGCGAGGTCCAGCGCGAGGAGGACGGACTCGCCCTCCACGTAGCCCACGGCGCACGAGACATTTCCGGGGAGTCGCCGGTCGGCCTCGCGCGGGCCGGTGATCGCGAGCATTGGCACGCGCTTCGGGAGTTCCTCGATCAGTCGTTCCTGCAGGGCGCGCTCGTGGGAGACATCCGCCTCGCGGCGCTCAGCGGCGATCTCCATCGCGCGGGCGAAGCCGACGATGGCGGGGGTGTTCTCCGTGCCAGCGCGGATGCGTCGCTCCTGGCCGCCGCCGAGGATCTGCCCCTGCAGCGGCGTGCCGTGTCGCACGTAGAGCGCGCCGGCACCCCTCGGGCCGTACATCTTGTGCGCGGTGAAGGTCATGAGGTCCACGCCGAGGCGGTCGACGTTGACGCCGAGGTGGGCGGCGGACTGCACGGCGTCCGTGTGCACGACGGTCCGAGGGTTCTTGGCCCGCACGCGCCGAGCGATCTCGGCGATGTCGTTCAGCGCGCCGACCTCGTTGTTCGCGTGCATGATCGAGACGAGCACGGTGTCCTCGCGGGCGGCGTCCTCGACGGCCTGCGGGTCGACGGTGCCGTCTGAGCGGACGGGGAGGATGGTGACCTCCGCCACGCCCTCGCGCTCCATCTGCTCCAGCGGGTCGAGGATCGCGTGGTGCTCCACGCTGCTCGTGATGACGTGCTTGCCTCGACGCGTCGAGGCGGCGACCACCCCGCGCAATGCGAGGTTGTCCGACTCTGACCCGCCCGAGGTGAACACGATCTCCTCGGCATCAGCGGCGCCGACCAACTGCGCGATGCGTGCCCTCGACCGGTCGAGCGCCTTTGCGGCCTCCTGCGCCTCGACGTAGATCGACGACGGGTTGTGCCACATCTCACCGAGGTACGGCAGCATCGCCTCAACGACCGCCGGGTCGGGCGGAGTCGTAGCGGCATGGTCGAGGTAGATGCGAGGGCCGGCTGCCATGCCCTCAGGATACGCCGCCGCCGTCTCGCCTCGTGCCGAATGGCCCTAGCGGTCGACCTCGCACAGCACGATGTCGAGCGAGCCGAGGACGGCGATGGCGTCCGCGACGTACTTGCCGATGCACATATCCCGCAGCGCCTGCAGGTTGGCGAAGCACGAACTGCGGATCTTCAGGCGGTAGGGGCGGTTGCCGCCCTCGCTGACGAGGTAGATGCCGTACTCCCCGCGGGGTGCCTCGGTGCCGATGTAGACCTCGCCGGGTGGGGTGCGGAGCATGCGAGGCATCTTCGCCGGCATGATCGGGCCGTAGTCCGGCATCTGGTCGAGGCACTGCTCGATGATGCGTACGGACTCCTCCATCTCCAGCAGTCGGCACAGGTAACGGTCGTACACGTCGCCGGTCGTACCGGTCACAACATCCCAGTCGACGCGGTCGTACATCAGGTACGGGTTGTCGCGGCGCGCGTCGACGGCCACGCCGAATGAGCGGAGGACCGGGCCCGTGAGCCCGTAGTCGATCGCGTCCTCGACGGGGATGATGCCGATCCCCTTCGTGCGAGCGATGAAGATCTCGTTGTTCGTCAGCAGGCCGTCGAAGTCCTTGATGCCGGTCCGTGCGCTGTCCAGCACCTGCCGGACGCGCTGCTTGAAGTTCAGCGGCACATCCCACGCTAGGCCACCCGCGCGGAAATACCCGTACATGATCCGCTCGCCGCTCACCTCCTCGAACAGCGTGAGGATCTCCTCGCGCTCTCGCCAGGCGTAGATCATCGGCGTCGCGAAGACGCCGACGTCGATGCCGAAGGCGCCCATGAACATGAGGTGTGACGAGATGCGGTTGAGTTCGCAGAGGATCATCCGAATCCACTGGGCCCGCTCTGGCACCTCGATCTCCGCCAGGGCCTCCACCGCCATGACGTAGGACAACTCCGCGTTGAACGACGCGAGGTACTCCGTGCGGTCCATGTACCCAATGCCCTGTCGGTAGTCCATGGTCTCGCACAGCTTCTCCTGACCTCGGTGCATGTACCCGAGGTAGGGGATCAGCTCGCGGACGATCTCCCCGTCTACGTACAGGACCATCCGGAACACGCCATGCGTCGACGGGTGCTGAGGCCCAACGTTCAGGAGGATGTCTTCGGTGTCGAGCTCGCGGACGGTGTCTGGGACAGCAGCGGGGATGGCCTCGTACACAGCACAGGACTCTCTCCGGTCGGCGACCGGCGCTAGCCGAGGGGGAGTGAGGACAACTGCACGGTGCTCGCGCCCGATGAGCCTCACGACAAACACGAGGGCTACCGCGTGGCAGATCCATCCATCGAGCCGGTCAGCGGGCGCGTCGGCGGTTTAGCGCATTCTTTGCACCTAAAGCGTCCCAACCTCGCTACCCTCCGCGCATGGCAACCGTCCGGAAGCCCGATGGTGCGCGCGACGAGATCCTTGCGCTGCTGCGTCGCCACACCTCGATGTCCGTGGACGAACTGGCACGCGCCATCGGGCTAGCGCCGGCCACGGTGCGACGCCACCTCGACGTGTTGCTCCGTGACGACTTCGTCTCGGTGGCCCAGGTCCGAGGTGGGGCGGGACGCCCGAAGCACGTGTTCACGCTGACCGAGACTGGCGCGGGCATGTTTCCGCACCACTACGTTCGGGTGACGCAGCGACTCCTCGGAGAGATCGTCGCCCTCGGCGAGGGCGAGACCGCAGGCCGCAGTGGCCGCCAGATCGCTGACGTCGTCTTCGAGCGCATGGCCTCACGCATCGCTGCCGAGTACGGGCCGCGCGTGCAAGGGACGAGCCTCGAGGCGCGCGCCCGCTCCACCGCCGTGCTCGTCGCCGAGGAGGGCATCGACTTCGAGGTGTCGGTCGAGGATGGCGAGGTCCGCCTCCTCGGGCGGGGCTGCCTCTGCACGCGCGTCGACGACCCGGCCGCTCGCGTGCAGCCCTGCGAGCACGACCAGCAGATGCTCGGCGCGCTCATCGGCGCGGAGGTGCTCCCGTTGCCGGCCGAGCACGTGCCGCACGAGTTCCAGTGCGGGTACCTCGTGCGGGAGCGGCCGGCCCGGGCGCCACGCGACTAGCGCTCCGCGGCGCCGCTCCTACGTCGATTCGTCATATCTGGCCGCTTGTGCGGCCTCGGTCGATGCATCCGCTACAGCCGTGCCGAGCAGGGCGAGCGAACCGTCACCCGACGCTCCCTACGTTGCCTCGGAGGTCGGCGGAACTCGAACATCCAAGGAGCAAACATGGCAGCCCAGATCAGACTCGAAGAACTCCAATCGGCCCGCGGTGCGGACGTCATTGATGTGCAGGGCGAGAAGGTCGGCGAACTCGAGGACATCTACTACGACGACGACACCGGGCAGCCGGAGTGGATCGGCGTGAAGTCCGGGATGGTCAACAAGGCCAAGCACCTCGTCCCGCTTGAGGGTGCGCGACAGGCCGGTGGCAGTTTGCGGATTGCCTTCCCGAAGGACCGCGTGGAGGACACACCGGAGATCGAGGAGGAGCACATCTCCCCGAGGACGGAGGCGGAGCTCTACCGGATCTACGGCCTCCAGACCCCGATCGGGTTCGACTCGCAGGGACAGACGGGCCAGGCCGGCGAGGCGCGCAGCGAGCCGATGGCCGGACGCAGCGGCGACACCGACGAGGCTGGCGTCACGCTCCACGAGGAGCAGGCCCGCATCGGCAAGCAGCGGCGACCCGCGGGGACGGCTCGCCTCCGCAAGTGGGTCGAGACGGACACGGTGACCGAGGATGTCGCGCTCCAGCAGGACCGCGCCGAGGTGCGCCGCGAGCCGGTGAACGAGGCGGCCCCTGGCGCTCAACTGCGTGAGGAGACCGTCGAGATGGAACTCGGCCGCGAGGAGCCGATCGTCGAGAAGGAGACCCGCGCGACCGAGCGTGTCGCCCTCGACCGCGAGACGGACACGGAGCACGAGGAAGTCTCCACGCGGATTGGGCGCGAGCACGCCGAGGTGGAGCAGGCGGACGACCGTCCTGGCCGCGGGCTCTAGCGCCGTGGCCGACGCACGCGAACCGCGGGAGGACGGCCGTCCTCCCGCGCTCGTGCTCCACGAGGAAGAACTGCACGTCGGGAAGACCACCGAGTCCGCTGGCACCGTGCGCTTCCAGAAGAGCGTCGAGTCCGAGGACGGGATCGCCTACGTGCCTCGTTCCGTCGAGGACGCCGAGGTCGAGCACATCGCCGTCGATGCGGGCGACTCGGGCGAGATCGAGACGCTTGAAGATGGCTCGATCTCGATCCCGATCCTCGAGGAGGAACTCGTCGTCACGAAGCGGGTCGTGGTCCGCGAGCGCGTGATCGTGCGCCGGCGCGTGTCCACCACCGAAGAGCCCGTGCGCGCCGAGTTGCGTCGCGAGCGCCTGGAGGTGGAGGCGGACGGCGGCGCGGAGGTGGTCGGCGAGTAGGGCGACGCCGCCGAGGGCAGCCGAGGGCAGGGAGTGACGTGAGTCATATCCTCAATCGGTAGGAGGACGACATGACGACCACCGACGTCATCATTGCCATCAACCCGGCCACGGGCGCCCCGCTTGCCGAGTACGACTCCGACGAGGGGCGGGTGGACGAGGCCCTCGACCGCTCCTTCGCTGCGTTCCGCGACTGGCGGCGTCGGCCGTTCCACGAGCGGGCCGAGGTGATCGCTTCCGCCGGCCGCGTCCTCCGCGAGCGGCAGGAAGAGTTCGCCCAGCTCATCACCGCGGAGATGGGGAAGCCCATCCGCGAGGCGCGCGCCGAAGTTGAGAAGTGCGCGGTGGGCTGCGACTACTTCGCCGAGGAAGGCGAGCGCCTGCTCGCGCCAGAGATGATTTCCTCGGACGCGAATGAGTCGTTCGTGCGGTTTGATCCCCTCGGCACGGTGCTCGCCGTGATGCCGTGGAACTTCCCGTTCTGGCAGGTGTTCCGCTTCGCTGCCCCCGCGCTCATGGCGGGGAACGCCGGAATCCTGAAGCACGCCTCGAACGTCCCTGGCTGCTCCCGGGCCATCCAGGACATCTTTCGTGAGGCCGGTGCCCCCGAGGGCATCTTCCAGAGCCTGCTGATCGGTGCGCGTACGGCGTCCTCGATGGTCGCGGATGACCGCATCGCGGCGGTGACGCTGACGGGCTCCGAGGCAGCGGGCAGCGCCATCGGCGCTGCGGCGGGCGAGGCGATCAAGCCGTCCGTCCTCGAACTTGGCGGATCCGACCCCTTCATCATCCTTGCGGACGCCGATGTCGACGCGGCCGTCGAGGCTGCTGTGAAGGCTCGGGTGATCAACTCCGGCCAGTCCTGCATCGCCGCCAAACGCTTCATCGTGGAGGCGCCCGTCTACGACCGGGTGGTCGAGGGGATGCGCGCCGCGATGGAGGCGCTGAACGTCGGCGACCCGACGCAGGACGAGACCGACATCGGCCCCCTCGCACGGCGCGATCTGGTCGACGACCTCGAGGATCAACTCAGCCGGAGCGTCCAGGACGGCGCACGCGTTCAGGCCGGCGGCAAGCCGATCACCGGCCCGGGCTTCTACTACCAGCCGACCCTCCTCGCGGAGTGCCGCCCGGAGCACACCGCGATGCGCGAGGAGACCTTCGGCCCGCTCGCCGCGGTGGCGCGTGTCGCCGACGCGGAGGAGGCGATCCGCATCGCGAACGACTCCCGCTACGGCCTCGGCGCCGCGATCTTCACCGACCCCGCTCGGGGGAAGGCGCTCGCCGCGGAGATCGAGGCAGGACACGTGGCCGTGAACGGCATCGTGAAGAGTGATCCGCGCCTGCCGTTTGGTGGCATCAAGAAGTCCGGCTACGGCCGCGAACTGGCGGGGCCCGGGATCCGGTCGTTCGTGAACATGAAGACTGTCTGGATCGCTTGATCCTGGTGTCTGGGCCGCGCCAGATCGCGCACTGCACTTCCTACTGCGGAGGCTGTAGAATGTCCCTAGACCCGAAAGGGACGCACCCCGAAAGGGACGAACGCATATGACGACTACTCCTCTGCCCGGCATGGGCGCGACGATTTCTTCGAAGCCCGCGATCGAGACGATCGAGGAGGCTCCGGCCTACGACGGGCCGCTGGTGACGATCACCGAGCGCGCGACCGTGAAGGCCAAGAACATCCTGGAGTCCAAGGGCCAGGCGAACAGCCTCCTCCGCGTCTTCGTAGTGGGTGGCGGCTGCTCCGGCTACCAGTACGGGATGTCCATCGCTCCGTCCGTCGAGGAAGACGACGAAGTGGTGGAGATGGAAGACGGCGTGCGCGTCGTCATCGACCGCGAATCGAAGCCGATGATCGCCGGGGCCGAGATCGACTACGTGGAGGACCTCATGAAGTCCGGCTTCACGATCTACAACCCGAACGCGACCTCCTCGTGCGCCTGTGGCTCCTCGTTCCAGGCAGCCGACGGTGGCGGTACGCCTCGCCCCTGCCACTAGAGCACCCTCCGAGGTGAACGAAGAAGCCCCGCGCGAGCGGGGCTTCTTGCTGTCAGTTTGCGGGCGGCCTCGGGTGCTCCGGTATGCTCTTGCGGCAGCGGAGGTAGTCGCATGTCGCAGGCCTGGATCACCGTGGGATCGCCGGAGAACTTCGAGGTCCTCCGCAAGCGAAAGTTTGACGTCACTGCGTTCAAGTCCAGCC
>Ga0209024_1000957_pt1 | contig 32787 bp, 33 predicted proteins | sample AutmiccommunBRH5_FD_187380 | JGI IMG/M metagenome (GOLD analysis project Ga0209024, IMG submission 187380) | Deep subsurface microbial communities from Mt. Terri, Switzerland - Autotrophic microbial communities BRH/5 (SPAdes) (version 2) | ecosystem: Environmental > Aquatic > Deep subsurface >...
GGCAACGGTCGACGTCGCGACGGGCAAGGTGGCTTCGCTGTACGAGGGCGCCGAGGCCATCCTCCTGCCCGAGGCGCGGAACAACGGCATCTGGCTCAGTGTGACGGACGATGAAGCCGTCCGGTACGCACTCGACGGGACGGTCGAGGAACGGATCGACGGGTGGTCCGTCCTGGAGTCCGAGGATGGGCAATCGCGCTCGTACTTCACCTCGGACGGGGACGGCGACGTGGTGATGGTGTCGAGGCGTGGCGAGAACGGTACGTCCGAGGTACCCGCGGCCAACATCTCGAACCGGACGTTCAGTCCCAACGGCCAGTGGCTCGCGTGGCTCGACGCGAGCGACGCCGAGTCCAATCGGGTCATGATGATGGACCTGAAGACGCTGGGTGTTCAGGAAGTAGCGCAGGTTTCGCCCTGCGCCTGCGACGGCTACCACTACATCGAGTGGTCTCCCTCGAGCCGCTACCTGGCGTACGAGAACCCCGACTACCAGGACGCCTCGAAGCGCGGTGTCTACATCCAGGACATCCAGAGCGACGCCGACGGCAACGACCGAGAACCGGTGCGCCTCGCGAACGCTACGCCCGTCGCAGACGGCTGGCTCGAGGCGGACGAGACCGAGTTCCTCCTGACCCTCGACGATCGCGTGCCGACGCTGCACCCCGTCGACGAGGACGCGGACCCCGTCGTGATCTCGGTCGACGCCTCGTCGCCCTCGGTACGGGCGAGCACGCTCCAGGGGCTCGTCGCGGTGTCGACCGGCAGCGGCACGGATGCGACCACCCTGATCTTCGACCCCGTCAGCGGTGAGCGCGTCCGCGAACTCCGAGGCGTCACCGACTCAGTGCTCACGGGCGACGGCATCGCGACCGCACAGATCACCCGCAACGACATCGCCTGCACGGGCGTCGAGGTGGATCACCCTGCCTTCGAGGCGACGCTCGACTGCACCGCCGAGTACCTCCGGTGGTCGCCGGACGGCCGCTACCTCGCCCTCATCCCGCAAGCACAGAGCGCCCCCGTCGAGGTCCTCGACGTCACGACCGGCGAGATCACGGAACTCCCGCACGCCGGCCCGCGCGGTACCGTGCCCGAATGGAGCGAGGACGGCCGTTACCTGGTCTGGGTGTGGGGCGGCCAGCCGTAGTGCGACGCGCCCTCGCGCTCGCCCTCGTGGCGGCCCTACTCGTCGCCTGCGACGGCGGGAACGAGAATCGCGCGACGCCGAGCATGACCGCGACGGTCGCGGCGACGGAGAGCGTGTCTGCCACGCGCGAGCCGACACGCACGCCTGCACCCACAGCGACACGACCACCCGTCTTCCGCGATCAGCAGGTCGTGGTGTTCGAGTTGGCGACCCGCGAGTTCACTCCGCTTCTCCCACCGCACACCGACGAAGAGGGGTTGTACTTCGCCTACCGGTTCCTGCCGCAGTTCACGCCCGACGGGGAGCATGTGTGGGTCGCGGAGCGGTCCTCGGGCACCGCACACCGCTACAACCTGACGGGAGAAGTGACGGACTCGCTCCGAGGGTTCGTGATCGACGAGACCGAATCGGGTGCCCTGGCGTACATGGACACGACCTCGGAGGGGTGGGTGCCGACGGTCCGAGATGGCAACGAGGTCTACGCCTTGCCAGAAGTCGGGAATCGAGGCCTCATCGGTATCGCTCCTGACGGCTCGAAGGTCGCGTACTGGACTGATGGGCCGGGCGAGGCAGTCACTGTCGAGGTCATGGAGGTCGCAACGCGTGAGGTGCTCGCGCGGGCGGAAGAGGTTGGCCTGTGCCAATGTGATGGCGGACGCGACTTCGAGTGGTCACCGTCCGGTCGATTCCTCGTCTATTCAGACGTTCACTCACCCCTCGACAACCTTGACGACCCGGAAGCCGGGATGTTCGCACTCGATACGGTCACGGGTGCCCGTACCTTCTTCGCGCCCCGTGGGTGGGGCTCAGCGGTTTCGTGGATCAGCGAGGACGAACACATCCTCGGACAGCAAGGCAACCGCCTCGTGGAACTCGACCTCGTGACCGGCGAGGTCGTGCGCGAGATCGGGACGATTCCGCCCGGCGGGTACGTCCGCTCGGCGGGTCGTACCGCGGCGATCGTGGACCTCGAAGGCGATCCCCTCGGCCCTCGCACCCGGTCGGTGTCGATCTCGTCCGGAACCATCGGAAGCGATCAACTCGGTGAACTCCGCCCAATCCCGGTCGGTGACGCCGTGCTATCCACGCTCGAGCTGGACGGAAGCACCTATTTCCTCAACCCGCTGCTGGATGAACGATTCCCCTTCTCCGGGGACATTCGTGTTGCGCCCGACGCTCGCCACTTCGCCGTCAGTGAGGGCACGAGCGTGCGTATCTACGCCATCGAGAGCCGGAGACCTGTTGAGATCGCCGTCTACGAGGATGCTGAGCTGCACCAGTGGGGCATCACGCCAATAGCGGTCGAGTGGAACACCCAAGGGACGCACCTCTTGATCTCCGTCGGCTTTGGGCTATGACCCTGCCCGATCCGATCCCCCAACTCGTACTGGGCGACAACAACGTGTGGCCGTTGCGCCTCGACGCGAGCGAGGGGGGCGGGTGGCTGCTCGTCGACGCGGGGTTCGATGCGCCCGTGGGCGAGGTGTCGACGTGGGAGGTGCTCGTCGAGCAGGCGCTCAGCGTTGGCGTGACGCCCGAGGATGTGCGCGTCGTGGTGGTGACGCACGAGCACGTCGACCACGCGGGGCTGGCGGCGCGCTGGGCGCGCCTCGGCGCTCGGGTCGTGGCGGGGCACGCCGGGGTGCGCACGATGGCGCTGGGGCTCGAAGCGAACGAGCGGCTGCGTGCGGCGCGGACGGAGGAGTTCCGGAGACATGGGGTGCCCGAGGGCGTCATCGACACGTTGCGCGGCGTGCACCCGACCCGCGCCCTGCGGTGGGAGCCCTGCCCGGAGGACGCCCTCGACGCTGCCGAGGATCGCGAGACGTTCCGGCTCGCTGATGGGCGGACGCTCCGACTGATCCCGGCACCGGGGCACACGCCGGGCAACCTCGTCGCGCTGATCGAGGAGTCCCGCGAGCTGTTCTCCGGCGACACACTGATCCCGACGACGATCCCAACATCCGGGCTGCACTTCCCCGGACTGATCGAGGGCACGGAGACGGTCGAGGAGGCGCGGCGCTGGCCCTCGCTGCCGGCGTTCCTACGCTCAGTCGCCGCCATCCGAGACCTCGGCGTCGCGCGCGTCTTCCCCGGGCATGGCGAGGTCATCGACGAGCCGTCGACCTACCTCGACCGGTTCGAGGCGCACCATGCGCGGCGGGCGGAGAAGGTGCGGGCGGCGCTCGCGGAGGCAGGCGAGGCGACGGCGTTCGAGGTGGTGCGGGCCGTGTTCCGACGGCTGCCGGACGAGCGCCTCGGGCAGGCGATGACGGAGGTGCTCGGGCACCTCGACCTCCTCGCGGAGCGCCGGGCGGTCGAGGCCGTCGAGGGCTCGCGATTCCCGGTACGCTGGAGGCTCACAGGAGCAGAGCGATGAGCGAGATCCAGATCCTGGTCCTCGTCCTGAGCTTCGAGGGCTTGCTGTTGGTCGCGCTGGGCTACGCCATGCCCGGCATGCGGACGAGCAAACTCGTGGGGATCCGCTTTCGCGCGACCCTCGCCGATGAGCGCGTGTGGCGGGACACCCATGTGCATACGGCACCGCGGTTCCGGAAGGCGGGCTGGGCGATCTTCATCAGCGGATCGGTCATCACAGCCGTGCCGACGCCCGACTGGTTCGCCCTCGGCGCGTTCTCGGTGATCGCGATCGGGTCGCTCGGGTGGACGATCGTCGACTCGTACCGCTACGCGAATGCGCGGCTCGCGCACTACCGGGCGATCGATCGGGCGGTGCAGACGAGCGGCTGACGTCGGAGCGTTCGAGGCAACGGGAGCAGCCGAGGGCATCACGCATGTTCGTGTTAACCTGAAGAGGCATCGCCCCGGAGGCTCCTGTGTAGCTGAACCCTTGCTCCGTCCAGTCTCGACGTTGCAGCACGCCGTGTTCACTCACTCATTCCGTCTGTCGTACGAAGGTTCACATGGGTTCATTCGCCGAGGAAGTTGCGCGCCGCCGCACTTTCGCCATCATCTCCCACCCGGACGCCGGTAAGACCACGCTGACCGAGAAGTTCCTGCTCTATGCAGGCGCGCTCGAGGAGGCGGGGTCCGTCCGCGCGAAGAAGGATGCGCGCCACGCCACCTCCGACTGGATGGCGATGGAGCGCGAGCGCGGCATCTCGGTCTCCTCGACCGTGCTCGAGTTCGAGTACGAGGGGAACCGCTTCAACCTCCTCGACACCCCTGGCCACCAGGACTTCTCGGAAGACACCTACCGCACGTTGATCGCCGCTGACAGCGCGATCATGGTGCTGGACGCCGCGAAGGGCATTGAGCCGCAGACGCGGAAGCTCTACGAGGTCTGCCGCGCCCGCCGCATCCCGATCATCACCTTCGTCAACAAGATGGACCACGACGCCCTCGACCCGCTCGAGTTGCTCGACCACGTGGAGTCGACGCTGGGCATCGCGCCCGCGCCGCTGACGTGGCCGATTGGCGACGGGCCGCAGTTCCAGGGCGTGTACGACCTCCGCAAGCAGCTCGTCCGCCGCTTCGAGCGCACCGCCGGAGGCCGCCACCGCGCCCCGGAGATCGAGGGCACCCTCGAGGATCCCGACGGCGCCGTCGAGGCGGCGATCGGGCGGCAGGCGCTGGAGCACCTGCGCGAGTCCACCTCGATCGCGGTGGAGGCCGGGCACCAGTTCGACCTCGCGGCGTTCCTCGATGGGTCGCTGACGCCGGTGTTCTTCGGGAGCGCGATCAACAACTTCGGCGTCGAGTCGCTACTGCGGGCGGTCGCCGAGTTCGCGCCGCCACCTCAGCCGCGCGAGACGAAGGGCGGCGTGATCGCCCTCGAGAACGAGTCGTTCTCGGGCTTCGTCTTCAAGATGCAGGCCAACATGGACCCGAAGCACCGCGACTGCATGGCGTTCATCCGCGTCTGCTCTGGCCGCTTCGAGCGCGACATGGCCGCGCACCACTCCGCCAGCGGGAAGCGCATCCGCCTCGCCCGCTCGCAGCGAGTGTTCGGCCAGGAGCGCGAGACGGTCGATGAGGCCTACCCCGGCGACATCATCGGGGTCTCGAACACGGGCCTCCTCGGGATCGGCGACACGCTGACGGCGGACCCCTCCATCGAGTTCGATGCCATCCCGCGCTTCGAGCCGGAGCGGTTCGCACGGCTGCGCTGCGCGGACGTGCTGCGCACTAAGCAGTTCCAGAAGGGCCTCGAGCAGATCGAGCGTGAGGGTGCCGTGCAGGTGCTCTGGGACCGCGACGGCTCCCGCAACGCCCCGATCCTCGGCGCCATCGGCGAGCTTCAGTTCGAGGTGGCGATCCGACGCCTGACGGACGAGTACGGCGTGGAGACGATCCTCGACCATCTCGCGCACACGACGCTTCGCCTCGTGCGGAGCGCGCCCACGGACACCCGCTGGCCCTCGGACGCGATGCGCCTCGTGGACCGCGACGGCGACGAGGCGGTGCTCTTCCGCTCGGGACGAGACGTACAGCACTTCATGGATCGGTCGTCCGGCGTGGTGCTGGGGGCAATCAGCGACGTCCATACCGCCGAGGTCGTCGAGGCCTAGAACGGCGGAGCCCTCACCCCCGGCCCCCCTCCCGTAGCGGGAGAAGGGAGTCAGAGTCAGGGTTCCGGTTCCGGCCCCCTCTCCCGGTTTCGCGAGAGGGATGGGGTGAGGGCCTCTGCCTCCGCCGGCCCTAGTCCGCAGCGAGGTGGCGGTACAGCGTGGGCAGGCGGCGCGGGAGCGACTCGATGTCGTCGACGACCTCGTAGCCGATGTCGTCACACATCTGCTTGAGGTAGTCGTGGCCTTCCTTGTCGACGGTGATGAGGAACGGGGTGATCCCGAACCGCTTCGCCTCGTTCAAGGCCTGCTTCGTGTCGTGGACGGCGTATTCCTTCTCCGTCCGGTCGCGGCCGTAGCCGTGGTCCTGAGGCCGCCCGTCCGACACGAGGATGAGGATCTTCACCTTCGCGTCGTACTCCTGCAGCTTGTGGATCGTGTGTCGGATGGCCGGGCCCATGCGCGTGGAGCGGATCGGCTCGATAGCGCCGATCCGCTTCCGAGCGTGCTCGTCCATCTCCTCGCCGAGCTCCTTGATGACGTGGTACTCCACGTTGTCGCGGCCGTACCCAGAGAAGCCGTAGATGCCATAGGAGTCGCCGATGGCCTCGAGGGCCTCGACGATCAGGACGGCTGACTCCTTCTCGAGGTCGATGATCCGCTTCGGCGGCTCCACCATCGCCTTCGCGCGGCGGGCGGCGAGCCACTGGAAGTAGCGCCGCGGGTCGCCATCGAAGTTGTCGTCATCGTCGTCGCCGGGCTCGTGCTTCTGGCGCTGCTTCTCGATCTCCTCGTCGGTGGACGCGGACATGTCGAGGAGGAACGCGACGGCGACGTCACGCTCGAGCTTGTTGCGGCGGTTGTAGATGCGCGCCTGCGGGCCGGTGCCGGCCTTCTTGTCGATCATGAACTCGATCGCGAGGTCGAGGTCGAGTTCCTCGCCGTCCTCGAGCCGCTTGATCTTCTTGAACGCCTCCGGGCGCATCATCTCGAACTGCTTGCGGGTCTCCATGACCAGGCCGTGGTGGTGGCGCAGCGTGTCGTCGTAGAACTCGTTGTCGTCTTCCTTGGAGAAGCGCTCGCCGACGCGGTTCCAGCGCGGCTTGTAGTCGCCGGCGCGGAAGTCCCACTCGTCGTAGTAGAACCAGTCGATCTCGACCGGCAGTTCGCCCTCGGAGCCCTCGTCGCCGCCGCCCGGCTGGTCTGACGCGTCGCCCTTGGCGTCGTCGTCGCCCTTCTTGTCGCCGGGGGCCTGCTGCGCCGCCGACTCCATGTTCTCGAGGAACATGCCGAGGCTCTGGTCGATGTCGCCCTCGGCCCATTCGGCGATGGAGAGCTCGACTGAGTTCTCCAGCATTTCCTTGAGCTGCTCCTTGGTGAGCGGCGCCATGGAGCCATCCTGGTCGCCATCGACCTTGTTCTTCAGCCGCGCGAGCAGTTGGACGAGCTCCGGCTTGAAGTCACCCCGGAAGTCCGGCTGGGGCGGGTTCTCGAACTGCATCTCCTGGTCGGAGGGCTGCATCTCCGGCCCCTGCTCGCCCGAGGGAGTCCCGGGCTGGAGCGACAGCATCTCCTCCGAGGGGCCATCCCACTCGTACTTGCCGTCGCCGGGGGCGGCGATCACGTTCGGGATCGCCTGGGCGATGTCGTAGAGGGTCGCGGCGATCTCCGCCGAGTCCTGGACGTTGGCGCCCTCCTGCTCCACGACCTTCAGTGCAGACATGCCCTGCTGGAGGTACTCGCGGAAGGCGACGGGCCAGCGGATCGTGTCGGGCCGCCCGAGGGAGGCACGCAGGATGTTCTCGACGAAGCCGGTGCGGAGGCCCATCTCCTCCACGCGCGGGCGGCGTTCTGCCTCCCACTCCTGGAGCCGGTGCAGCCAGCGACGGATGCCGCCATACTCGCGCGCGACGAGGGTGTCGACGCGGGTGTCCTCCACGATCGTGAAGAGGCCGGAGATCATCGTGCGGTCGTCGAAGGCGTTGAAGAAGCGCTGGATCGAGGTGATCGCCTCGCTGCGCTCCTTCTGCTGCGCGGCGGTGCGCCGCTCCTTCGCGGCGACCTCGCGGCCGGCCATGCTCGACGGGACGAAGGCGCCCGGGCGGTCCCAGCGGTAGCGGAACGACCCGAACTCCATGCGCGCTGTCTGGTGGGTGGTGAAGACCTTGTAGACCTGGAAGTTGGCGTCCTGTTCCTCGAACGTCGCGACGAACGGCGGCAGGTAGATCGCGGAGCCCTCGGTGGTGGCAGCGCTCTCGTTCACCCAGCCGATGTTCGCGCCGGCGATGTCCTCGGCGGACATGACGGAGACGGGCTCGCCGGAGAGCGCCTTCGCGTACATGCGCAGCATCGAGTTGATCGAGGCGAGCTCCACCCGCGAGGAGAGCGCGCGCATCATCTCTTCGGCGCGCGTGGACTCCAGCCGGAAGTACGCCTCGGCACCCTCCGGGTTGCGCTCGGATTCGAGGACGGCGAGGCCGATCTCGCGCCACTGCTCGCGCTGCTCATCGGTGAGCCGGGTGCTGACGAACGGGACGCTCTTGATGTACTCCATGGCCGCCGTGGGGGAACCGGGAGCGATCTGCGCGGAGAACCGCAGGATGTCGCCCTGCTCCTCCAGCGGCACCTGCGCCAGCGCCTCAGCGGCGTCGGCGAAGAGCGGAAAGCCCTGCCGTCCCACCTCGGTCGTCACGCGGGCGGAGAGGTCCAGGAACGCGGCGCGCTCCTGCGGAGCGATGTGTTCGAGGAGACGCGGGCCGCGGTCGAAGTAGAGCCGCGTGTCGGCCCAGGAGGCGCGGGTCACGGCCCGCGCGAAGCGCAAGAACGAGTCCCGGTCATCCTCGGCGAGGCCGGCGAAGATCGTCGGCGACGACTCGAGGCAGGTGTTCGCGAGCTCATAGGAGCGCTCGGTGAGCTGGTCGATGATGTCGACGAGTCGGCCGACGGCGTTGAGCGGCAGGCTGCGGAGCAGCTGCGGGCTGACCTGGAAATAGAGCGCGGAAAGCGCAATCGACTTCCAGTTGCCCCGGCAGAGCCGCTCGCCCTGCGCGGCCCACGGCTCGAGGTCCTCGATGCCGAGTACGCCGAGGGCGTCCGGGGTGGACTTCAGGTAGGCCGCCGCCATGAGCGAGGAGGACTCGGCCAGCCGCTGTGCGGTGCCGACCCACTCGTGCACACCGTCCGCGCCAAGGCGGTCGATGAGCTGCGGGGTGGCGCGGAAGTACTCCGCGGCCGCCTCCCACGAACGCAGCGAGGCGTTCGCGAGGGCGATGCCGTCCTGCGCCCAGCGTTCGAGTTCGTCGGGCCCCAGGCGAGACTCGAGGGTGTTGAGTGCTGCGGTGAAATCATCCGGCAGGGACGCCCCGAACCCACGGAGTTCGGGGGCGAAACGCGAGATGAGATCGGATGAGAGCGTCATACGCCCCTCCGCCGTCCCGGTGCTCGGGGCGCTACTCCGCGGGTGGAAGTGGGGCGTCCCCGGCTTGGACGGATGCTATTCGTCGAAGATGGAGGTCACGACCTCTTCGATGGATCGCTGGACCTCGAGGTCGTCGGTGAGCGCCCAGACGACGGCCACCTGGCACGCGCGCCGCGGAGCGATGCCGCCCGCGATGAGCTTGCCTGCGTAGATGAGCAGACGCGTCGAGACGCCCTCGCCCAGTCCATGCTCCTTCAGGTTACGCACCTTCTCGCCCAGCTTGGCGAGGTCCTGTGCGATGTCTGAAGAAACGCCAGACTCGTTCACGATGATCTCGGCCTCCGCGTCACGCGGCGGGTAGTCGAACTCGATCGCGATGAAGCGCTGGCGGGTGGAGTGCTTCAGGTCCTTCAGAGCGGACTGGTAGCCCGGGTTGTAGGACATGACCAGCAGGAAGCCCTCAGCGGCCTCCAGCAGCTCACCACGCTTCTCCACCGGGAGCAGGCGGCGGTAGTCGGTCAGCGGGTGGATAAGGACCGTGGTGTCCTTGCGGGCCTCCACGATCTCGTCCAGGTAGCAGATCGCCCCGACCTTCGTGGCGCGGGCGATGGGACCGTCGATCCAGACCGTCTCGTCACCTTCGAGGAGGTACCGGCCGACGAGGTCGGACGCGGTGAGGTCCTCGTGACACGCGACGGTGATCAGCGGCACGCCTTCCTCGTGGGACTGGGCGTCCTTGTTGTGGAGCTTCCACGACATGTACTCGACAAAGCGCGTCTTGCCGGCGCCCGTCGGGCCCTTGAGGAGGACCGGGATGCGACGCTCGTAGGCCGTCTCGAAGAGTTCGACCTCGTCCTTGATGGGGAGGTAGAACGGCTCGTCAGTGATCTTGAAGTCTTCGACCGCGATCTGCTTGTAGCCAACGTTCGTCGTCGTCAAAGCGCCATCCTGACTCGGGGACCGGTCTCTGTCAGAGTGTCAGAGCGCGATCCGAATGATGTTCCACCCGGGTTTCCGGTGCGGACGTTGAATCTTACTTGCTGCGAGCCCCGGCTGGCTTGCTCGTGGACTTCGCAGCCGGCTTCGCTGCCGCCTTCGAGGTCTTCGCCGGAGTCGACTTGGCCGCAGGCTTCGCGGCAGGTGCCTTGGCGGGGGCCTTCGCGACCGAGGCCCTCGGCGAGCTCTTGGCTGCCGCCTTCGGAGCGGCCTTCGAGGCGGTCTTGACCGCCTTTGGCGCCTGCTTTGCCGCGGGCTTCGCTGCCGTCTTCGGCGCAGCCTTCTTTGGGGCAACCGCCTTCGGCTTGCTCGCCGCCTTCGCAGTGGTTGCCTTCGGGGCCGTCGCCCTCGTGGGCTTGGCAGCCGGCTTCGCAGCAGCCGCGCGCGTGGTCGTCGCCTTCGCGGGAGCCTTGGCCGCAGCGTTGGCGGGCGGGGACTTCGGTGCGGGCTTCGCAGCCTCGGCCTTCACACTGCCGGTCTTCGTGGCCTTCGCGCCCTTCGCCTTGGGGCGGTGACGCGACATGAACGACTTCCAGGCGCGCTCGACGCGGGCGCGGAGCTGCTCCTCGGTGGAGTCGTTCTCGATCTTCACGTCCGCCATCGCGGCACGCTCTTTGTTGGTCATCTGCGCGTTGATGCGCGCCATCGCGGCATCCTCGGCGAGGTTGTTGCGCTCCTTGAGGCGCGCGACCGCAGTCTTCACCGGGGTGAGCACCACCCAGACCTCGTCGCAGAGGTCCTGCCACTCGGCTTCGAGGAGGACGGCGGCTTCGAGGACGATGACCGGGTTGTCTTCCTGGGCACGGATCTGCTTCACCTCATCCTTGATGAGGGCACGGATCTCGGGCCAGACGATGGCGTTCAGGCGCTCCAATTGCCCGGGCGCTCCGAACACCTTCCCACCGAGCACTCGGCGGTCGATGTTGCCGTCCTTGCCCACGATGTCGTGGCCGAAGGCGTTGACGACTTTCTGGAAGCCGGGCGTGCCTGGCTCGTAGGAGCGATGGCCGAGCCGGTCAGCATCGATGACCGTCGCGCCGAACTCGCGGAGTACGTCCGCAGCGGTCGACTTACCCGCCGCAATTCCGCCAGTCAGCCCGATGACAGTCATTATGTTCTCCAAGAAGGGGTACGCATCTACGATTGTATTTGCGTGCACTTGCCCACGCAAACACTCTCGTGTACGTCAGATGACGGTGCGCGATTCAAACGCGTTCAAGCGACCTTTCACGCGCAACGCAGAGAGAGCGGGCCGTAGCCCGCTCTCTCTCTTTGTCTTCAGACGAGGGTGCTGCTCAGGAGGGCTTAGCCCTTCTTGAACTCCTCGATGAGGGCCGGGACGACCTGCTTCCAGTCGCCGACGATGCCGTACTTCGAGAACGCGAAGATGTTCGCGTCCTTGTCGCGGTTGACCGCGACGATCATCTTGGAGCCCGAGCAGCCGGCCATGTGCTGGCTGGCGCCCGAGATCGCGATGGCGAAGTACAGGTCAGGCGTCACGACCTTGCCGGTCAGACCGATCTGCTCGCTCGGCGGGAACCAGCCGAGGTCCACCGCAGCGCGCGAGGCGCCGACCGCGGCCTTGTCCTTGCCGATGGCGGCCGCGAGGTTCTTCATGTCCTCGAAGCCCTCGGGGGCGCCGAGGCCACGACCACCACCGATGACGATCGGGGCTTCCGTGATGGAGAGGCCCTCGGACTCGGTGACTTCCTTGCCCGTGACGTTGACACGGCTCTCGCCGGGGCCCGGGAGCTCTGCCGTCTCGCTGGCGCCAGCGCCCTCGGCCGCGTCGAACGACTTGGCTCGGACGGTGGCGATCGCGGGCGACGCCGCGAACGTGTAGGTCGCCTGGGCGTTCCCGCCGTAGGCCGGCCGCGTCGCCTCGATGGTGCCGCCGTTGTCGACGACGTTCACGCAGTCCATGGCGACCGCGGAGTTCACGCGGTGCGCCAGCCGAGGGCCAAGCTCGCGGCCGGCGGTGGACTGGGCCATCAGGACCAGGTCAGCGCCGGACTGCTCGACGGCCGCCTGCACTGCGGGGAGCCACTGCTCGCCACGGAAGGTGTCGTACTCCGCAGAGTCGTTGACGTAGGCCTTGGCAGCGCCCGCCGCCTGGGCCGCCGCGCCGGACGCGCCGGTGCCGAGGAGGGTCACCGATACGGTGCCACCGCCGGCGATGCCCTGCGCGCCGCCGAGGAGTTCGAGCGTCGTGCTGCTGGGAGCGCCGTCCTCGAGCTCGCCGACGACGAGGATGTTGTGAGGCATGTTTCGTTCTCCGATGCTCGGTTCGAGGTCCTGGTGAGGATCCCCGTGCGCTAGATGGCCTTGTCGGCCTTGAGCTTGGCGATCAGGTTGGCCGCCTGCTCCTGCGGGGTCTCGCCCTCGATGAACTCCACCTGCGCACCCTTCTCAGGGATGAACAGCTTCTGGAGCTGGAGACGCGCGCCGGCCTTGCCGACCTCGCTCGGGTCGAGGCCCAGGTCCGCAGCGGTCTTCTTGGTGACGGTCTTCTTGGCCGCCGCCATGATCTGCGGGAGCTTCGGGTAGCGGGGCTCACCGAACTCGTTGGAGACGGTCACGACCGCGGGGAGCGGAACCTCGGTCTTCTCGAAGCCGTCACCCAGGACGCGCTCCACCTTGAGGGTCGAGCCCTCCAGGCCGACGCCCTTGGCGATGATGGTGACGGGCCACTCGAGGTTCTCGGCGATCAGCAGGCCGACCTGGCCCATGTCCCAGTCAGCCGCCTGGCGGCCGCAGAAGACGGCGTCCACGTCGCCCAGATCCTTGATGGCCGCAGCCAGCACCTTGGCGGTGGTGTGCGAGTCGCCGTCCTCGAAGGCCGGGTCGTTCAGCAGCACACCTTCGTCGGCGCCCATGGCGAGCACCTGCTTGATGGCGGCCTGGGCGCTCTCGCCACCCATGGAGATGACGGTGACCTTCGCGTCACCGCTGGCCTCCTTGATGCGGAGGGCAGCCTCGGCGGCGATGCCGTCGAACTGGGAGAGGACGGGCGCGATGCCCTGCGCCGGGACGACCTTGTTCGTCGCGGCATCGATCTTGAACGCCGCGGGCGGCGTCTCCGGGTCCGGAATCTGCTTCGCGCAGACCACGATGTGCATGCTCTGGCTCCTTCACCGGCGAGGCTTGCGAGCCTCGCACGCTGTCCCTGCCGGGACGCGCTCCCGCCAGGTTATTTCGCGTTGTCAGTGGAGCGCGCATCAGTCGCTCGACGCCCGTAGGTCGCCGGCGCGCCCCCGCCTTCCGAACTCTACGTGGACTGCTCGCCTGCGGAAACAGGCTCTTCGTCACGGGAGGTCGGCCCAAACACAGCGCTTTCCAGCAGCTCAGCGATGTCGAAGGGACGGATGCGTCCCTCCTCCTCTGGCTGAACCGCGGGCACGCCGTCCTCGAACATCTGGATACAGAACGGGCAGTTGGAGATGAGCTGGCTCGCCCCGGTGCCAATGGCCTCCTCGGAGCGGACCTGGTTCACGCGGCGCTCGCCGACTTCCTCTTGCCACATGTTGCCGCCGCCGGCGCCACAGCACAGCCCCTTCGAGAGGTTGCGCTGCATCTCCGTGAGGTTGGCGCCGGGCACCATCTCCAGGATCTGCCGGGGAGCGTCGTATACGCCGTTCATGCGGCCGAGGTAGCAGGAGTCGTGGTAGGTGACGTCCGCGTTGATCGGGTGCGTCGCCTGCAGCGAGCCGTCCTGCATCCGGTCCTTCAGGAACTCCGTGTGGTGGAAGACCTCGAAGTAGCCGTCGAACTGCGGGTATTCGTTCTTGAAGGTGTTGAAGCAGTGCGGGCAGTTGGTGATGACCTTCTGGACGTTTTTCGACTTGAAGGTCTCGACCAGTTGCTGCGCGAGGATCTGATAGAGGTACTCGTTGCCGAGGCGGCGGGCCGGGTCGCCGTTGCAGGTCTCTTCCTGCCCGAGGACACCGAACGAGGATCCCGACTCCTGCAGCAGCCGGAACACGGCCTTGGTGACCGGCAGGTTGCGCTCGACGAGCGAACCCGAGCAGCCGACCCAGTACAGGTACTCCTGCGAGCCGTCGAACATCGGGACGTCCTCGAAGCCCTCCATCCACGTGGTGCGCTCAAGGGCCGTGCCGCGCCACGGGTGGCCGCGCATCTCGAGGTTCTCGAGGGCGCCCTGCGCCGTGGCGGGGATGCGCGCCTCGTTCATGACGAGGAAGCGACGCATGTCCACAATCGTGGGGACGTGCTCGATCATCACCGGGCACTCCTGCACGCAGGCGCCACAGGTGCGGCAGGCCCAGAGGGTCTCGTCCTTGATGACGTCGCCCACGAGGGCGACCGAGGACACCTCGCGGCCGGCGTCGCCGGTCTCGTGGCGGTGCTGCTGGATCGCGGGGCCCACGTCGGCGAGGTGCGCCTTCAGGTCCTGGATCAGGTGCATCGGGGAGAGCGGCTGGCCGGCGATGTTGGCCGGGCAGACGTCCGTGCAGCGTCCACAGCGGACGCAGGCGTCGAGCTCGAAGAGCTGCTTCCAGGTGAAGTCCTGGATGTAGCCGACGCCGAAGACCTCCTGCTCCTCGATGTTCTCGATCTTGGCCAGGCGGCCCGGCGAGTCGGTGCGGAGGAAGAAGGCGTTGACCGGCGCGAAGAACAGATGGTCCAGCCGCGTGAAGACGATGAGCCCGAGCCACGCGAACGCCGCGCTGACGTGCACCCACCAAGACCACTCGTGGAACGTGAGGATCTGGCTCTCGGCCAGGCCGAAGAGGTCGATGAACTGCGCGACGACGTAGCCGCCGAACGACCAGATGGCCCAGTCGGGCTGCTGGTCGAGTTCAGTGACCACGATGCGGGCGCCCTCGGTGACGAAGCCGGTCAGGAGCACCGCGCCGAGCCCGAGGATGATCAGGTGGTCTTCGAGGCGCTCGTCCCACCGGATGCGGTGGAAGTCCGCGAAGTAGCGGCGGTAGAGCGCCATGCCGACACCGATGAGGCCGATGACGCCGAAGAGGTCGCCGTAGAACGAGAAGAAGAGGTAGTAGTCACCGTGGAGGAAGCGGAGCGGCGTGTCTGCCTCGATCGCGACCTGCGCCGTGACCAGCGTCAGCACCACGATCGACGACATGATGCACCAATGCATGATGCCGGCGTAGCGGTCGCGTCGGACCTTGTCCTGTGCGAGGCCGAGGCGCGCGGTGTTCCTCAGACGGCTGGGCATGTCCCGCAGGATGCCGGGCGTGGGGCGGCCGATGCCCCAGAGGCTGGCGTGACGGACGAAGCCCCACACGAGGAGGCCCATGAGCGCGGCGAGGAAGACGTAGACGGCCCACGAACCGGCAGGGACGTTGAAGAAGATTTCGCGCCCAGCCTCGTCACGAGGCGTGGTGGCGGTGGCGTAGAACCCGAGGGCGGACGCTCCGACGGCGGGCCCCCACCAGCCTCCAACGAGCCGGCGGGAGTTCACTCCCGAGGACGCCGCCCCTGCCGGCTCAATGCCGTCGGGGTGGGTCTGGGTTGTCGTGTCCGCCATGGTGGCTCCTCGCTAGCGCCGGAATACCGTCCGCGTGCCGCGTTTCGGTTCAGGCGTTCGCAGGCTGCCCGTACAGGTCGCGCAGGTCGTTCTTCAGCACCTTACCGAGGTGGTTCTTCGGAAGCTCGTCCACCCACTGGTAACTGGCGGGAGCCTTGTAGGACGCGAGGCGACCCTTCACGTACTGGGTGAGGTCTTCCTCGCTGGGAGTCATGCCGTCGCCGGTGCCGACCAGGATGGCCTTCACCACCTCGCCCCACTCCACGTCCGGCACGCCGATGACGGCCGCTTCGAGGATCCCGGGGTGGTCTTCCAGGACCTGCTCGATTTCTGCCGGGCCGATGTTCTCGCCGCCGCGGATGATCATGTCCTTGATGCGGCCGGTGATGAAGAGGTAGCCGTCCTCGTCGAGCTTGCCGACGTCACCGGTGTGCAGCCAGCCGTCGACGAGGGCGCCGGCGGTGTCCTCGTCGCGCTTGTTGTAGCCGCGCATCACCCGGTCACCGCGGATGCAGATCTCACCCGGCTCGTTCGCTGGCAACTTGCGCCCGTCCGGCGCGAGGATGCCGATCTCGATGTCGGGCATCGGGCGACCGACCGATCGCAGGCGCTCCAACTTCTTCTCGTTCTCCTCGGGGGTGCCGTCCAGCCGGTGATCTTCCGGGCCGAGGAAGGTCATGGAGCCGGTGGCCTCGGTCTGGCCGTAGGAGTTCATCAGGCCGACGTCCTTGCCGTCCGGCCCGAAGAGGTCGACCGCCTGGCGGACCACCTCGTACGGCATCGGCGCGGCGCCGTAAGTGATGAGCTCCAGCTTGGAGAGGTCAGCGTCCTTGAAGTTCGGTGCTTCCATGATGCGCTTGAGCATCGTGGGGACGACGAAGGCGTGGGTCGCGCCCTCGTTCTGCGCCATCTCGAGCCACTGCGAGGGCTCGAAGGCCGGCAGGATCACGAGCGTCCGGCCGGAGAAGACCGCGCTCATCATCGTGGTGGCGCCCGCGATGTGGAAGAACGGGACGGAGACCATCACGACCTGCGGGTCGATAGTGGGGTCCGCAGGGGACTGGGTATTCACGACCAGCGCGGTCAGCGCCTGGTAGGTGAGCACGACGCCCTTCGGCAGCGAGGTGGTGCCGGAGGTGAAGATGATGAGGGTGGGGTCGCTGTCGTCCGTCTCAGCGAAGACCGGGATGTCCTCACCGGCGGCGCGCAGCGCCTGCAGCGTCTGGACGCCCGACTGCTCGAAGTCAAGCGTGACGACGTTCTTGACCGCGGGGAGCGAGGAGGCGATGCCCTCCCAGATCGGCCAGTAGCGCTCTGAGATGAAGAGCGTGGTCACGTCCGTGGACTCGATCATGTAGGTCAGCTCTTCCGCCTTCGCGCGGAAGTTCAGGGGAACCAGCGTCGCGCCAAGCGAGGCAGCGGCGTAGTAGATCTCGACGAACTCCGGGCAGTTGACGGCCATGACGCCGACGTTTTCGCCCTTCTGGACCCCGAGCCCCTGCAGGGACTGGGCCAGCTTGTTCACTCGAGACTGGAGTTCCTGGTAGCTGACGCGCTCGTTCGGACCAACGACCGCAGTGCGATCCGGGACGATCGCGGCGCTAATGGTCAGGAATTCCGCAGTGTTCATTAACTAGCCCCCCTCAGAGCCGCGTCATGATAGGCAATGCCCCACACTGGCGCTACACCGCCGGGGGAGCCTGCAGACGGCACATCGTGCCGCGAAGTTCAGATCCGAGACGCCTCGCTGCGCGCAGGTGAGTGGCAGCGACGCAAGACCGCCCTACGGGTTCACGCGCTCGACGAACGCGTGCGTCGCGCTCCCATCCGCGTTCGCACGGTAGTCGATATGGGGCGTCCGCAGGGGGAGATCCGAACCCTCGATGGCGTTCGCCTGCATCGACCAGATCGCGCCCGAACACGGATCCTCGAACACGCCCGGCAGACCGTCCGGATTGTGCGAGCGACCTCGCGAGTCGTTCGGCAGCCAGTTCACCGTGCACCCGGAAGCCTCGACGCGACCATCGATCGCCCGCAGCCGTCCGTCCTCCATGCCGACGACATAGAGATCTTCGCCGGGGAAGGTGGTGACGCGGTTGATTTCGAAGGAGTCGGCACGACCCGCATCGAAGTAGACGACGCGGATGTCGACGGGGTTCAAGTAGCCCCAGAACACGACCCCGAGGAAGAACGCGGAGATCGCGAGCAATGCGGTGGGGCCAACCCACGCCGGCAACGGCTTGCCGCGACGAGTCCGCGACCAGAGTCCTGCGCCCACGAGAGCCTCCGCCTAATGGCTGCGACTGGGTAGTCGTTATGTCCGACGGACAGCGTCCGCCAGCCGTCGCTCAAGCGCTAGCCCGTCCGCCAGCGGCAGGTCGATCCCTTCGAGGATCGCGCGCTTCGATGCCCGCGTAGCGGCCGGATCGGCCGTCGCAATGCGCTCCGCCCATCCTCGCGCGGTCGCGAGGAGTTCCTCGCGAGGCACGACCGCGTGCACGAGGCCTGCGCGGAGCGCCTCGGCGGCGGTCAGGGGCTCGCCGGTGGTGACCATGCGCAACGCCTCGGACAGCGGGGCATGCCTGGGGATGGTCTGCGTCCCGCCTGCCGAGGGGATGTAGCCGAGCGTCACTTCCGGGAGTGCGAACCGGGCATCCTGGGACGCCACGCGGAGGTCGCAGTACATCGACATCTCGCACCCGGCGCCGTAGGCGAAGCCCTGGATCGCCGCGATGAGCGGCACCTCGAGGGTGCTCATGACGCCCCAGAGGTCACGCTGCTGCCTCGCAGCACGCGCGTCCATGAGCGAGGGGGCACTGCCGAACTCGGTGATGTCAGCGCCCGCCGAGAAGGCGCGGTCGCCCGCCCCGCTGAAGACAGCGCATCGCACGGTCGGGTCATCGCGGAGGGCGGTGAGGACGCCCCAGAGGGCGTCCCGCATCGCCATGCTGACCGCGTTCAGGCGCTCCGGCCGGTCGAGCGTGACGAAGGCGACGTCGCCTTCGCGTTCGAACCGGACGAGGGGACGGTCAGTTGTTGTCACCAGACGTGACTAGCTGACCCAGTCCGGCTTCTTGATAGGGCTGACCTCGGAGCGGTCGTGGCTCTGCTGGATCTGTGCCGAGAGCTTCTCGGCGAGGCTCCGCATCAGCGGCGTGCCCGGCGACATGCCCTCCGTGCGCCAGCGGCGCAGGGTGGCTCGGTCCTTCTTGTCGAGGTCGAGTGTGAGCAGCTCGTCGAGGACGGCCTCGAACATGGCGTGGCACTCGTCGACGCTGAAATCAACACGCATGGTCTACTCCCGCACCTTCACCTTGCCGCGCTGCCGAAGCATGCGGCGCGTGCGATCATCGATGAAGTTCCCGACCGCCTCGTTCAGCGTCTCGGTGAAGTCGTCGAGCGGCAGCGTCCCGGGCGCGCGAGCGGTCCGCCACTCCCGGATCGACTCCTTGCCGTCCTCCGACAGATCGACGTGATCGAGCACGGTCGATGTGACCAGTGCGAGGACGACGTGCGCCTCTTCCGTGTTCAGGATGACGTTCATCCCGTTCCCTCCCCTGCATACCTGTCCGTGATGGACTTGAGGTCAGACCGCCGAGCCTAACGCCCAATGAACCGGGGTGGGCGCTTCTCGGCAAATGCGCGGACACCTTCTGCGCGGTCTGCGGTTGATTGCAACAGCACAGTCAGGTCCAACTCGTACCGGAGCGCCTGGTCCAGCGGCATCTCCACCCCGCGGTGGACCGCCTCCTTGGCAAGCCGGGTCGCGATGGGCCCCCGCGCCGCGATGGCGTCCGCGATCGCCTGGGCCGCTGAATCGAGCTCCTCCGAGAGTACGACGCGCGAGACGAGTCCGATTCGTAGCGCCTCGGACGCGTCGATCTCCTCGCCCAGCAGGATGAGCCGCAACGCTTCGGCCCGGCCGACCGCCCGAGGCAGTCGCTGCGTCCCTCCGCCGAGGGGTACCGAGCCACCCGTGGTATCAGGCATCGCGAACGTTGCGTCCGCCTCGGCGACACGGATGTCACAGGCGAGTGCGAGTTCGAGGGCGATCGAGTACGCAGTGCCGCGGATGGCGCAGATCACCGGCTGCGGGATCGCGGCGACGGCGTCGATGCCACTCGCCACGTGCGGCACGCCGGGCATACCGACGGGCTCCTCGAGTGCGTCGACCGTCCACCCCCCGCCGAACACGCCCTCCGAGCGCAGGATCACGGCTCGCACGTCCTCGTCCGCGGCGACCTCACCAGCGGCAGCGCCGAGGGCGTCGAGCAGCGCCCGGTCGTATCCGCCGTCTGGCGGGTCGATCGTGATCGTGGCGACGTGGTCAGTGATCGCGGTCTGGACGAGAGGCACGAGGCCCCCTCTGGCGGTGATCCCGGAGTGAGAGTGAGCGTACGAGTCGCGCGATCAGGCGGTCAACGCTCGCGACACGGTGCCCGAGTGGTTGGTTCTCGTGCGCGACCTTGCGAGGATGGGGCGGCAGCACGCAGCAAGGCGCAGCGCGCCACGATTGGGAGTACGCCCCATGGACCTCGACCTCGCAGGACGCTCCGTCCTCGTCACCGGCGCCAGCCGCGGCATCGGCCGCGCCATCGCGGACGCCTTCGCCGCGGAAGGAGCGCGACTCACGATCGTCGCCCGCACTGCCGAGGACATCGAGGCTGCCGCGAGCGCAATCCGCGACGCGCATGGCGTCGAGGTGCAGGCGGTCACCGCGGACGTCACGGAGCCGAGCGCAGCCGCCGAGGTCATCGCGCGGGCGAGCGACGCCTACGGGGGCCTCGACGTGCTCGTGAACAACGCGGGCGGCGCCATCCGCGAAGGCACCACAGAGGAGCGCTGGGACGGTTCGTTCGAGCTCAACGTGACGTCGGCGGTGCGGCTGATGGAGGCGGCGAAGCCCCACCTCGCAGCCTCGGGACGCGGGGCCGTCGTGAACATCGCCTCGATCTACGGTCGCGAGTTCGGCCCGCCGGCAGCGGCGCAGTACACGGCGACGAAGGCCGCCGAGATCGCCATGTCGAAGACCTATGCGATGCAGTGGGCCCGCGAGGGCATCCGCGTGAACAGCGTCGCCCCCGGCTCGATCGCCTTCGAGGGTGGGTCGTGGGGCAGGCGGATGGAACAAGATCCCGAAGGGATGGCCCGCTTCGTCGACGAGCAGATCGCCGCGGGCCGCTTCGGCCGCGTCGAGGAAGTAGCGGCGGCCGTCGTGTTCCTCGCGTCGGCGCGCGCCTCGTGGGTCATCGGCGCTTGCCTGAACGTAGACGGCGGTCAGTCACGCTCAGGAATCTGAGTGATGGCGGGTACGCTGGGATCGGATGGGTTGCCTCGTGGGGATGTCCCCACGATGATGGCGGCGCGGTAGGGGAAGGAACCACCATGCGTTTCAAGCGGGCTGACATGCCTGGTCTGGCCATCGCGGTCCTGGGTCCTGTGGGACTCTTCCTCCTCCTGCTGGAGTCCTATGACCTCTGGCACCACCACGGTTCGCCGCTCCTCGGCATCCTCTCGGTCCACATCGCCATCGGCGGTGGCCTGATCGCCGGCCTCTGGCGATTCGTACGCGCGAAGGACGCCGTGGTCGGCATCGCGCTGGCGCTGGCCCTCGCCATCATCGGCGTGTTCATCCTGCGCGGCGCCGGTGACGGCGATTCGGCGTTCGCGAACGGCCTCAAGTTGATCAGCGTCGGGCTGTTCCTCGCGCTCAACGCCGTCGTGATCCAGCAGTTGCTGTGGAACGGCCTGAACCCGATCCTCCAGCGCCGCGACGACGCGAAGGCTGCTGCCCTCGAAGAGCAGGCGTAGTCGAAACGCCACACCACCGCCCATGACTGGCACCTCACGCACTCGCACGGCCGCGGCCCACATGTTGGCGGCGTGGATGGGTGGGCGGTTCTACCGCACGTTCCGCGTCTCCGACGACGATCCCGCGCCGTACGACTTCCTCCTCCAGCAGCGGGAGCGGCGCATCGGCACGACCGTCGGCATGCTCTGGGACGAGGAGCCCCGGCCCGCCGGTGCCGACACGCTCGAAGAGATGCTCTCGGGCGACATCGAGACCGACGAGGGCATCCTGCCCGGCTCGTACGCCGTCTGGGTGCCGCCGAAGGCCCGCATCCCCACGGAGGAGCCCGAGGTCTCAGACCTCCGTCTGCTCCTCGGCAGGACGCTCCGCAACCTCGAGCCCGGCGAGCGGCGGGAGACTCGCATCCCCGTGACCGTGAAGCTGGCGAAGTTGCAGACGGAGGGGGCCTACGTCTCCGTCGTCGGCGGCCTCTCGACTCAGTGGCTCGCGATGTCCGAGGGCATCCCCGGCTCGTTCCACCTCGACTCGCGCCCCATCCACCGCCTCCCGGAAGAGACCGCCGAGGTCGACATCCTGGTGTCGCGCGTGCGCGACTTCGCGATCGCCCTCGAACCGGGCGAGCTCACCGACATCGAACTGCATGACCACTGGACCGTCTCGCGGTTGCCCGACGGGGCGCCCTCGGGCGTCACGGTGATCGCCGCGCCGCCCGAGGTGGACCCGGTGGACGGCACCAACGTCCGCCGGCGCTTCCGCCAGGACGTGCAGCGGGCAGTGGACCAGAAGAAGGCCGGAGACGCCGAGCTCGCCGTGCTCGCCGTCGTCGGGCCGTTTGCCCACATCGGCGACGAGTTGGTCACCGCCTCGCTGCGCGGGATGAACCCCGCTCTCTACACGGCGCTCGACCTCGTCGTGGTCATCGCGGACGGACAGGTGCGGCAGGTGCTGCAACCGCGGTCGCTGCCGTGGGAGCAGCGCTGACCATGCCGCTGGGCGAACTCGACGTGCGGGACGCCCGTCCAGAGGACGCCCCGGAGATCCGCAGCCTCGTGACTCGCGCCCTCCTCGCTGCGGGCCTGCCGCCTCCCGAGTCGAGCCTGGATGCCGACCTCGTCGACCTCTCCTACTACGACGCCGAGGGGCGCGGCCTGTGGGTCGCGGAGCGCGATGGCGTGATCGTGGGATGCGCGGCGATGGACCGAGGTGATCCCGGGGCGGCCGTCCTGCGTCGCCTCGCCGGGGGCGGGCTCGACGCGCTCCTCGACGCCGCCGTTGGCTTCGCCGCCACCCGAGGACACGCGGTCATCGAGACCGTGCTGCCACCAGGGCTTCCCGGGACGCAGGACGCCTTGCTCCGCGCGGGCTTCCAGTCGCCCCCCGGGGCGAGCAGCATGCTCATGAGACGAACACTCTGATGCGCTCTCGCCCGCGCGTCACGACGGTGCTCGCGGCGCTCGCGCTCACATTCGCCCTCGTCGGGTGCGGGGTCGCTGAGGTCGCGACGCCGACGCCGAGTTCCAGCACGAACCCCGGCCCAGGCGAGCGTTTCCAGAGTCCCGCGACTCTCGATTCATACCGCTACACCCTGTATGTGCGCGCCGACGGTGAACTCCTCGACCAGAGCGAGGCGCCCGCCGGACTCAACCTTGAGGGCGAGACAATCCGCATCGACACCGAGGGGTACTGGGTGGCGCCTAACAGCGAGTACGCGTCCGTCATCTTCTCCTTCGGTGTGCTCAGCGCGCGGCAGGAGACGATCCGCATCGGCGAGCGGATCTGGACGAACTCGGAACGAGGGGCCTGGCGAGAGCGAGCACCACTGACGGACCCCGAGCAACTCGTCGGGCAGGACATCCCGCTCACCCCGCACGCCATCTTCGGCAACGACGATCCGGCCATGCTCGATCGACTGACGCGTGACCTCGAAGCGCGTCCGCACACACTCGAGACCATCAACGGCCGCGAGACACGTCACTGGGCCCTGGACGAGGAATGGTTCGATGCGTACGCGCAGGACTTTGAGGGCGTGCTCCCCGGAATCTCCCGAGACCAGGGACTCCTGATCCAGATCGACGTCTGGACTGACCTGGAGACCAGCGTCGGTACCCAACTCGAGGTGAGAGGGTCGTACGAGGGCCGTCCCGGGGTCATGCATCTCAAGATGGAGCTGTTCGACCTGAACGATCCCGGGATCACCGTCGAGGAACCACCCGGCGCGATCGGCCGGTAACGCAGCCCCAGGGGCGTGCGTCAGCCCTCGCGCTCGCTGCGGTCCCGACCCGGTGCATTGATGACGTAGACGCCGGACGCGAGGTCGTGCCAGGTCTGGCGGCGACGGCTGAAGAGCGCCCATGCGAACCCCAGCAGCATCGTCATGATGCTCACGATTTCGACCATCGCGCGGATGCCACCTCTGGTGGGGCCGGGCGGGTTTCCGTGGGCATCGACGAGCCGCAGCTGGAGGAGCATCGCGCCGGGCGAGGTGCCCTGGCTCCAGAAGATCCAGCTCAGTCCGGCGCGCAGGACGATCTGCGGGATGATCGCGCCGGCGTTCAGTTCGCCCGGCGCGACCGGTTCCGGGACGTAGCCGGCGAACATCGCGAGCATGATCAGTAGCACCGCGTAGAAGAGCGTGCGCACGACCTCGTCGATCAGCCACGCGGCAAGCCGGCGCCAGATCGTCGCGTCCTCCGGCCGCACTCGAGGTGGCTTCTCGCGCCGGGCCTCGATGGGCGACGCCTCGACAGGGGCCTCGGCCAGGGGCGGCCCGTCGGAGGCATTCGAGGCCTCGGCGAGGGCAGCCGAGTCGGGATCGTGGGCGCCCCAGCGGGGGCCGGGATGGCCCACGGATCGATCGACCCGCGAACCATCCCGTCCCGATGTGGTCATGTCAGGCGCGATCTACGCGTGGTGCGCGATGGCGCCATCGATGGTGATGGTCTCGCCGTTGACGAAGTTCGTCTTGTCCGAGGCGAGGTAGACCACCGCGCCCTGGATGTCCTGAGGCCTCCCCAACCGACGGAGGGGGATGTAGCGCTCCATGACCTCCGCGAGGTTCGGGTCGCTGTGCGGCCCCGGGACGCCCTCCATGAACCCGATCATGATCGTGTTCACGGTCACGCGATCCTCCACCAACGGCTCGCCGCGGCCCCACTCGATCGCGAGGTTCTTCGAGAAGCCGAGGACGGCGCCCTGCGATGCGCCGTAGAGCGCGGAGTTCGGGACGCCTCGGTCGTGCAGGTCGGAGACGAAGTTGATGACGCGGCCCTTGCCGCGCGGCACCATCCGCTTCCCAACGGCGAGCGTCGGCGCGAATACCGCCGTCGCGTTTCGGTCGAGCTCGCGCTGGAAGTCCTCCACGGTGGACTCCAGCACTGGCTTGATGTTCGCGGAGTGCGAGGCGTTCACGAGGATGTCGATATGCCCAACCATCGTCTCCAACGAGTCGACAGCGGCCTCGACCGCCGCGAAGTTGCTGAGGTCGACGGTCTTGACCTGGCCGTTCTGCGACCCGGCGCTCCAGCACTCGTTCAGGATCGAGTTCGCAGCCACCTCGTCCTGCTGGGTGGCGTCGAGGGTGGTGAGGGAGACGGTGGCCCCGGCCTCGGCGAGGGCGACCGCGGCGGCCCGCGCCAGCGGGCCGGTCGCGCCGGTCACGAGGGCGTGCTTTCCCTTGAGGCTGAACATGTTGACCACTTAGCCCTCCGCCCGCGGCACGAGGCCGGCCGGCGTAAGGCCAGCGGCAATCGCGCCACCATCGATCAGCACGGTTTCACCACTCATGTACGAGGCCGACGGGCTCGCGAGGAAGACCGCGAGCGGGCCGATCTCCTTGAGGAAGCCGATCCGCCCAGACGGCTGCTTCTCGCCCAGGCCGACCAGGCGTTCCTCGTCGTCGGTCTTCGGGAAGAGGCCGGGGGCGATGCAGGCGGCGCGGATGTTGTCCCGCGCGTACGTCATGCCGATCGCCTTGGTGAGCTGGATCACGCCGCCCTTGGCGACGGGGTACATCCAGTTGTTGCGGCCGGCGCGGTACCCCCACCCGGAGGTGATGTTGATGATCGTCCCGCCGCCGTGCTCCAGCATGTGCGGCACGATCGCCCTCGAGCAGTAGAACGCCGAGTCGAGGTTGGAGGCGATGCCGCTCTGCCAGTCCTCGTCGGTGAGCTCGGGCAGCGTCTTGCCGCGTCCCGTGCCACCGAGGCCGGCGTTGTTGATGAGGATCGTGACGCGGCCCATCTCCTTCGTCGCCTGCGCGACCATCTCGTTCACCTTCGTCGAGTCGGTCACGTCGCATCCGGAAATGCCGAGGTAGCGGCGCCCCTTCGCGCGGATCTCCTCGCCGACGTCCTCGATGGGCTCGGCGCGCCGGCCCACGCCGACGATGTCCGCGCCCGCCTCCGCGAGGTGAAGCGCCATCTCGCGGCCCAGGCCGGTACCAGCACCAGTGATGATGGCGCACTGACCACTCAGGTCAAACTGATCCAGGATGCCCATTGGCTCCCTCCCCCGTTACTTGTCCTACGCCCGATCGTCAGTGCCCCAGAGGCTGCTACAGGTGCTGCAGCAGTCCCCCATCGACCGGGAAGATCTGACCCGTGATGTAGCGCGTCGCGACCTCGCTGGAGAGGTAGACCGCGAGCGGTCCCACCTCCTCCGGCGCGCCACGGCGACGCATGACCGTGAAGCGGACGGCGCGCTGCGCCTCCTCGTCCTCCGGCTGGATGCGGTCGTCCATCCAGTCCATCCATCCGAGGGCGATGCCGTTCACCATGATGTCCTCGGGCCCCAGCTCGAGGGCCGCGGCCCGCACGAAGTTGTACACCGCCCCGTGCGCCGCCGCATACGCGGTGGTGTTCGGCAGACCGCGCTCGCCGATGACGCTGGTGACGCAGACGATGCGCCCCGGCTGCCCGGCGCGCCGGAACTCCTCGGCGGCGGCGCGGACGGCGAAGAAGTGCGCGTTGAAGTTGACCTGCATGACGCGGTTGAGATCGGTGTCGGTGGTCTTCGCGATCGGCTTGGCGAGAAACTGGTCCGGCGCGATCGCCACCATGTCCAGCCCGCCGAGCTCCTTCACCGCCTGGCGCATTGTCACCTGGACGTTCTTGCCCAGGGTGACATCCATGATGTACTCCGGCGCGCGGCGGCCCATCTTCTCGATGTCGCGGCGCACTGCCCGAGCGCGCATGACTGCCTCGTCGGCGGTCAGCGCACAGATCGCGACATCAGCGCCGGCCTCGGCGTAGGCGCGTGCAATCGCGCCGCCGCCCGGGTTGTCCGCGCCGATGACCAGCGCCTTCTTGCCGCTCAGGTCCCAGAATCCGCTGGTGGGGTACTCGTTCGTCATCGTTGCCCCGTTACCCCTCGTAGACCGGGCGGAAGCCGGCCGGGCCGAGGCCACCCGCGAGGCCACCGCCGTCGATGATGAAGTGCTGCCCCGTGATGTAGGACGAGGCGTCCGAGGCCAGGAACACCGCAAGTGGCCCGAGCTCCCACCACTCGCCGAGGCGGTCGACGGGGATGAAGTGGCCCCGCTGCTCACGCTCGGCGGCCTCGCGCTCGTCGGCGGGCGGGCGCTGGGAGACGAAGCCCGGCACGATGCAGTTCGAGCGGATGCCATGCGGCCCCAGTGTCGTCGCCATCGACTTCGCGAGGGAGATCACGCCGCCCTTTGCGGTCGGATAGGCGAACTGACGGTTGCCTCGAAGGGCCGTCCCGGACGAGGTCGGCACTACCACCCCGCCATCGCCCTGCTCGATCATCTGCTTCGAGGCAGCGCGGCACGCGTAGAAGGCGGACTTCAGGTTCGTGTCGAGCACCGCCTCGAAGGAGTCCGCCGGGTACTCCCAGAAGTCGGCCGTGACGCCGCTGCCACCACCCGCGTTGGCGAACATCACGTCGATGCGGCCGTACTCGGACACGCAGGCCTCGACGAGGGCGTTCGCGTCGTCCTCGCTGGTCGCGTCGTAGACGAAGTGGGAGGCGGAACCGCCGGCCTCGCGGATCTCACCCACGACGCCCAGGAGTTGCTCCTCGGTGCGGGCGGCGACCATCACGTTCGCGCCGGCCGCCGCAAGGGCCAGCGCCATGCCTCGCCCAAGGCCGCGCCCGCCGCCGGTCACGACGATGGAGCGCCCCTGGAGGTTGAATCGCTCGAGCACCGGCTTCCCCGATCAGGTGCGAGCGCGACCGGGGGAAGCGGGCGGACCGCTACAGCGCACCAGTCGCGACGGCGGCAATGACCGCCAGGCCGAGCGCGATTCTATACCAGACGAAGACGGCCAACGTGGCGCGCGCAATGAAGCCCATGAACACCTTGATCACGAGCGCCCCCACGATGGCTGCCGTCAGCGCACCGACCAGGAGCGGCCCCCACGCCACCACCTCGTCGCCGCTGATCGCCTCGACGATCTGGAGCGTCCCGGCCCCCGCGATGATCGGGGCGGAGAGCAGGAACGAGAACCGCGCCGCTGATGGACGGTCGAATCCCATGGCGCGCATCGTCGCCATCGTGCCGCCAGACCTCGATACGCCGGGGATGAGCGCGGCCGCCTGAACGCAGCCCACGAGGAACGCGCGGCCGGGTGTCATGTCCGCCAGTCGACCGATCTGCGCCCCCCACCGGTCCGCGACCCCGATGTACAAGCCGACGACGATGAGCATCGTCGCGACGATCAACGGGTGGCGGGCGGTGTCCTCGATCCAGCCCTCGAAGAAGAACCCCACGAGGGCGGCCGGCACCGTGCCGAGCGCGAGCAGGAGCCCGAGGCGCGCATCCACCGACCATCTGCGGACCGCACCCCCCTCGGAGCGCGCGTCGTGCACGGTGGCGGTCCCGATGCGGATCCAGTCCCGCCAGAAGTAACCGAGTACGGCGAAGAGCGTGCCCACGTGCAGGCCGACGTCGAACGTCAGCGACGAGGCTTCCTCGCCGAGGATCTCAGGCGCGAGGATGAGATGGCCCGACGACGAGATCGGCAAGAACTCAGTGACGGCCTGCACGATGCCGAGGAGGATGGCGCGCAGGTAGTCGTCCACGTCGGTCAGGCTATGGCCGGGTGATGGAGTGGTCGAGAAGGTGGGCTTAACGTGCCCGCGTGGATGCCCTCGACCTTGTCCTCGTCGCCGACCGGATCGGCATCGTCGCCTTCGCCATTTCGGGCGTCGCGGTCGGTATCCGGGCGAAACTCGACTTGTACGGCCTCGCAGCCCTGGGCCTTGCGACCGCGATCGGCGGCGGCACGATGCGCGATGTCGTCATCGGCGACGTGCCCCGCGTCTTCGAGAACACCGACTACCTGCTGTTCGCCCTCGCCGCGACCGCCGTCGCGATCGCGGCCGGCGCGTTGGGTTGGAGGGCGCCCGGGCCGATCCTCAAGACCGCCGACGCGATCGGCACCGGCGCCTTCGCGCCGACGGGTGCGCTCCTCGCGTTCGAGGCAGGACTGGACTGGCCCGCCGCGATGATCCTCGCGATCCTCACGGCGACGGGCGGCGGGGTGACGCGCGACCTCATGGTGCGCGAGGTGCCGTGGGTGCTGCATCGCGGGCTGAACGCCTCGGCCTCCGCGCTCGGCGGTCTGATCACGTTCGCGCTCGCCGAGGACGCCACGGTCGCCCTGCTGGTCGGTGGAACGATAGCGATGACGATCACCGCGCTCGGACACACCGAGCGGGTCCACCTGCCGAGCCTGCGCGGCGGCGACGACTGAGACCGACGACTCAGCGCCACGACTCAGCGGACGGCCCCACGTAGGATGGAACGATGCTGGCCCACGCACGCGACTCCGATCCGGAGCCTTCTGATTGGCTCCGCGAGCAATTCCCGGAGGTCGCCCCCTCGTTTGGGTGGGGCGGCGATCCGTGCTGGCTTGCGTGGGCCCTCGTGCAGACCGCGGAGCACAACCCGCCCTTCTACTGGCTGGGACGGGCGTTCGAGGTCGTCGACGCCGCCGGGCGGATGGAGCTCTTCGGCGAGCGCATGCGCGCCGCGCACGGCGCGGCCTCGTGCGGCGCACAGGGCGACCGCGACGTCCGGCTGCAGGACGTGCTGACCGAGATGTGCGCCTTCGCGTGGACCGCAGAGCGCATCGCACCCCCCGAGGTCGAACCGACCTCAGAGGATGGCTCCACGACGATCGGACCGATCCGCCTCCTCGTCCCGTCAGCCGCCGGCGCCGATGCCGTCGTCACCCCTCGGCGGTTGCGCGCGCAAAACACGATCGAGCGCGTCATGTACCAGGTCGGCAGTCTCGCCGATGAGGCATCGCACGCGGCAGCCGGAGCCACCTCCGTCTTTTACCTCGACGTGTGGCACGAGCGCCGGTACGCCCAGAGCGTGGGCTACCGCTTCGAGCTGACCGAGCCGGTGCGTGAGGCGCTCCGCCACTTCGCGACGGAGCATGGCATGGGCTACGTCCTCACCCGCCCGTTCGAGTGGGGCCGCGCCCTCGAGGAGTGGTTCTAGCAATGAACCTGGACGAGCTCGTCAACCTCGCGGAGTTCGAGGCAGCCGCAAAGGAGCGCCTGTCGCCGCTGGCGTGGGACTACTACTCGTCCGGCGCGATGGACGAGATCACGGTGCGGGACAACCGCGACGCCTTCGAGCGGATCGCGATCCGCTATCACGTCCTCGCCGGTACCGATGAGCGCGACCTGACGACGCAGATCCTGGGCCGCGAGCACGAGTGGCCGGTGCTCATCGCCCCCACCGCCTTCGCGCGCCTCGCGCACGACGCTGGCGAGATCGCCGTCGCGCGCGCCGCTGCCGCCGAGGGCGTCACACAGGTGCTCTCCACCCTGTCGACGACCAGCATGGAGGACGTCTCGCGCTCCGCGCCGGACGGCCGCCGCTGGTTCCAGCTCTACGTCTTCAAGGACCGTGGCCTCACGACGGAGCTCGTGCGGCGCGCGGAGGCCTCCGGCTACGAGGCGATCGTGATGACCGTGGACGCGCCGCTCCTCGGCCGGCGCGAGCGCGACGCCCGGAACCGCTTCACGCTGCCGGAGGGCCTGACAGCCGCGAACCTGTCGGGCAACCTCGGGCGGATCGGGTCGGACGGGCTCGACTCCGGGCTCTTCCAGTTCTTCGCCTCTGTGCTCGACCCCGGCCTCACGTGGGACGACGTTGAGTGGCTCGCCTCGCTCACCAGTCTCCCGGTGCTCGTGAAGGGCGTCGTCCGGGGTGACGATGCCGAGCGCGCCGTGGAGCGCGGTGTCGGCGGCGTCATCGTCTCGAACCACGGCGGCCGCCAACTCGACACCTCGATCGCCAGCATCGACGCACTCCCCGAAGTCGCCGAGGCGGTCGATGGCCGCGCGGCCGTCCTCGTCGATGGTGGGGTGCGACGCGGGACGGACATCGTGAAGGCGTTGGCCCTCGGCGCGAACGCGGTGCTCATCGGGCGTCCCGTGCTCTGGGGCCTCGCCGTGGACGGGGAGGATGGCGTGCGCCACGTCCTCCAGATCCTGCGTGCCGAGCTCGACCTCGCGATGGCGCTCTGCGGCGCCTCGAACGTCGGTGAGCTCTGGCCCGACCTGCTGGTCTAGGCCTGCTCATTCAAGGGCGCTCGCGCAGCCTCCCATCCCTCCTGCCACGTCAGCCGGTACGCACGCCGACCGGGCGCGCCGAGCGGATCCCACGTGGCGCTGAGCGCCCTCGCGATGTCGAGTTCGAAGAGCCAGTCGTCGTCCGGGAACGGGTAGGGGCACACGGCCCGCACGGCTGTCCACGTCGCGACCTCCGAGGTCGGCACTCGCCGAGCGCGGCCCTCAACGCTGAACTCGAACTCGTCGAAGTCAGGGCCGGGCTCGCTCGCATCGATCGCGTGGAGCGCGTACCGCCCGTCATTCGCCAGGTCGAACCGCTTCGGCGACGTGCTCCCGATGACCACGTAAAGCCGGCCACCAGCGAGGTGCGGACAGACCGGATGCACGCGCGGCGAACCGTCGCGTCGCACGGTGGCGAGGTGAGCGACCGGCATCTGCGCCCAGCCTCGACGCGCCCGCTCTGCCAACGGGTGGGCCTGCTCGAGCTCGTCCCATGTTGCCATCGCAGCCTCCAGACCCAGCACGACACCGCCCGAAGTCTGGCATAGTGCGCGGGCATCGAGGAGGACGCGGTGGCAGACCGACGGTTCGAGGGCAAGGTCGCGGTGATTACCGGCGCGGCCCAGGGGATTGGGCGCGCTGCGGCGCTCCGCTTCGCCGAGGAAGGCGCTCGCGTCGCCCTCGTCGACCTGCCGGGGTCGCCGCTGGAGGTGACCGCCGAGGCGGTGCGGGCGGCAGGCTCAGAGGCGGTGACCCTCGAAGCGGACGTGACGCAGGCCGACCAGGTGCAGCGCTACGCCGAGGGCGTGGAGGCCGCATTCGGAGCGGCGCACCTGTTCTTCAACAACGCTGGGATCCTCGGGCCGGTGACGCGGTCACTCCTCGACTATCCGGAGGAAGCGTTCGACCAGGTGATCGCCGTGAACGTGAAGGGCATCTGGCTCGGGATGCGAGCGATGGCCCCACTCATCGCGAAGTCAGGAGGCGGCGCAATCGTGAACACCGCCTCGGTCGCCGGGCTTGGCGGGACGCCCTCGATCTTCGCGTACGGGGCGAGCAAGCACGCGGTGGTCGGCATGACGAAGTCGGCCGCGATGTCGCTCGGGCGTGACGGGGTGCGCGTGAACGCGGTCTGCCCGGCCCCGATCGACACCGCGATGGCCGACCAGCTCACCGGGACCACCGACCCGGAGAAGATCGCGCAGCGCAAGGCCCAGTACGCGGAGGCAAACCTCATCGGTCGCATCGGAGAGCCCGAGGACGTCGCGGCGCTCGTCGCGTTCCTCTGCTCGGACGACGCCGCCTTCATCACCGGCGGGATCTACACCGTGGATGGCGGTAGCCGCGCCCGCTGAGGGTGCAGACGGAGACGACGATGGCAGACGTGCAACTCGGGCCGCTGATGCAGATCAACATGCCGGTGAAGGAGATCGAGCCGGCCGTCGCCTTCTACCGCGACACCCTCGGCCTCCCGTTCCTCTTCCAGGCCGGCAACCTCGCGTTCTTCGACTGCGGCGGTGTGCGCCTCCTCGTCGATGTCGCGGAGTCCGAGGAGTTCGCACACCCGGGCTCGATCCTCTACTTCCGCGTCGAGGACATCCACGCGGCGTACGAGTCACTCCGGGCGAAGGGCGTCGAGTTCCTCGGCGAGCCGCACGTCGTGCACAAGACCCCGACGAGCGAGCTCTGGATGGCGTTCTTCAGTGACGGCCAGTGGAACACGCACGCCATCTCGTGCGACGTGCCGACCGGCTGACCTCCGGCTCTTCCCCTCCGACTCCGGCCCCCTCCCCCCTCGCGGGGGAGGGTTGGGGT
>Ga0209024_1000958_pt1 | contig 32738 bp, 28 predicted proteins | sample AutmiccommunBRH5_FD_187380 | JGI IMG/M metagenome (GOLD analysis project Ga0209024, IMG submission 187380) | Deep subsurface microbial communities from Mt. Terri, Switzerland - Autotrophic microbial communities BRH/5 (SPAdes) (version 2) | ecosystem: Environmental > Aquatic > Deep subsurface >...
GGCTCCACCTGATCGGCAAACACAACTCCCAGTTGACCCGGAAGAGCGTTTCTGATCGCCTCCATTTGTTGCCGCCACTGCATCGCAGTCGCCCTCTTTCCTCGCCCAAAGAAGCGGTTAAAACCATTGAGAAACATTGTATTCATGAAGCAAATACAAGGTGCTCGATTTCCGCCCTTTGGGCGAGACTTTTCACCCCTTGTTTCGCCTCGAATTTACGCTTATCCGAGTGGCATTCTTGGCTGAGATGGAAGGACGGGCGGCGAGCCGGACGTTATCGGCTAGGACGTAGAGACAGGTGAGTATGTGTTTTTCGATTGTTCACGGGAGAGTCCTGAAGGGCGCAGGAGTCTTTGTTATGATCGTAAAGCATTGGAGTCCAGAAAAGCGCACAAACCGAAGGACAGGGCGATCGACATGGCGGAAGCGATGGGTGTTGAGCTTCTGAGGGAAGAGCAGTATCGAGCGCTTCAGAAACTTGGGGAGTTCGATCTCAAAAACTTCGAGCTGGGTGAAGACTCCTGTGGGGATCAGAAAACTCGGTGGCGCTCTTTTTTGTGACCGTCGTTTTGACCACGTGTTCGTGTACCACAACGGTGCGCAATCGTATTATAGTGCGAGGGGATTTCGAGGGTCGGTCTGCGTTTAGTTTCGCCAGGGTTTGAAATCATCGCGATCGGCAATCCAGCAGATTGCGCTTGCCTGCCTTCCTTTTGGATCCTTTTTTCAATGCGTGCAGGCATCGGAATTACCATGGTCGATGCTTCCGCAGTTGATTGGTGCCTTTCGGCTCTGCGTTAGTTTCGAAGGAGCGTTGTAAACACATCTCGATAATCAAAATGAAATCTCTCATCATTCTCTCTCTTGCTCTGCTGGCGGGTGCCCCGCATCTAAACGCTCTCCCGGTTGCGGCTCTCGAACCGGATTCGCTGTCGATCGAAACGCTCTCGGCATTTAATAAATCGAATCCACTGCTCGCTCTTGAAGCATCAAACTTGGATTTAATTCAGCGGTCCAAATTGGCGCTTTATGAGCTCGCTAGTCATGAAGTTCTGACCAATACGTATGTTTTTAAAGTCGATGGATCTGTTGAGTACATGGGTAATCGGTTGGCGGCAAGCGGACAGACAATCCTTTTTCAACAGGACTACGTCAGTTACAAGACGGTAGAAGGAAAGAAAGTGGGTATTCTTCTTCGTTTGGAAGCAGAGCTGATCACAAAGAGGGCGGACCTGAACTTGAATGGAATTTTTGCGATTGGTGCCGCCGCATCTTCGGGGAGTGCTTCCGGAAAGCTTCGGCTAAAGGTATACGGTTTGTCGGGAAGAGCTATCATGGATGCTATTCCGACACCGAGTGACATCTCTGAGCAGTCATTATTGAATGCGTTCACGGCGATCGCCACGATCAAGTCGAAGATTTATGAAGACGATGTGTTTGTCTTGCCTCAGCAAATTCCGGATCTGCCGTTCGAGCTGGGAAAAAGGGAGTAGCGCAGCGTTCTAGTCCTCGCTTTGGGAGAATTTATTAATTGAAGGATGGGATTATGCGTTATGTAATGAATTTTCTTGTTTTGATGCTGCTTATTGGATGTGAAACAGTTGATAACGGCGTTCAAGCAAACCAAGCGTCCGCGCAATCTCCGGAAAGTATTGCCGGTGCTTTAGGGTTGGCGCTGAACCAGTCTACTGAAGCGGATGTGAGAAGCAAGCTGGGGAAGCCTGATCTGATGATTCGGTGGCTTCCGAGTTATGTGCCGACGAATGGGGAACGCTATTCTCACGTTTACACGGTTCACTCAACAAAAATTCAGATGGGGTTTAATGAGGATGGGGTATTGGTTGATGTTAAGTTTGCTGATAACCTTACAGTCGTTTCGGAGGATTTTCTCAAGGCTTTGAGTGGCGGGGAGAATGAAGAAGAATGAAAGGGCTGGGTATAAGCGAAATTTGAGGCTGGTTTTTAGGCCTTGTTCTATGCGGGTGTGCCATTGAAACAACGCCGCCTCCAGATGGGCGAGAGTCTCAAGTCTGGAATATAGAGCCGACGCCAATGGAATTTGGACTTTGGTGCTTGTATGATATGCACGGCCAATCGATGAGAATGCATAAGAAGAGAATTTTCCATTGCGATGGAATGGTGTCCCGGTCAGGCGCTGGGTAAGGAGGGTTATGGGGAGCTCTTGATCACGATTGAAGGGGTCGATACAAGCTTCATCCCTTCCCGTCGATACCGGGCTAAAGCAACTCTGATTATGTCGCTTGAGGGGGATGTTTATTATCTTACGAAGGCGAAGCGTGACGCGGATTGGCTTACGGTTTGGATAGAGAATTCCGTAACCGGAGAGGCCGATGGTCGGAAGGCGACGGTTCAAGTAGAGTGGCTTCCGCGGTTTCAGATCGAATGATCTGCCGTTAGCGTGGATCCGGGAGGCGCGAAACGAGAGAATGCCCGTTGAGGGATGTCTCGTGAACAGACGGCTCTTACGCCAGCTGGGGCTAAACAATGGTGCTCAGGGCGGGACTTGAACCCGCACACCTTTCGGCACTGCCGCCTGAAGACAGCGTGTCTGCCAATTTCACCACCTGAGCCCAATGGATCGAAGCGACGAGCGAGCTGGTTGCTTCGAATAAGGAGGGAGAGAAAGCATGGCTTTTGGGATCCTGTCAAGCGAACGCCCGCCCAAAAAATGAGGTTGAGTGGACGGTTTCGTCGATGAATCGCAATTTTTCGAGCACGCCGGGAGTGAGGATAAACGGATATCCGTCGGGAAGGCCCATGCTGCGGTTGAGATTGTTGTGCAGGTAACTGAGTGCCCGCCATTCGTCCACGCGGGTTTCAAAGGTGCGATGGAGATCGTTAGGGGTGAAACGCCGGTCGGCTTGAAATCGGGGTTCACTCTCGCGAAACGGTGCCAAGCTGAGCCCACAGGCGTGAGCGGTCTCGAGGACATCTGCGAGGTGCAGGTAATGTGCAAAGGTTTCCGCCCAGTCTTCCCAAGGGTGTGCGGCAGCGTAGGCGCTGATGTAACCCCTGTCGGCCGCGGCGGAGGGATCCATCGGACCGTTGGCGTAATGCGCATCCAGTGATTGCTGGTAATCCTGGCGCTCGTCGCCGAACAGAGTCCGAAAGGGCTCGAGTCGATCCGGATTTTGTTGAACGAGGCGATCCCAGTAGTAGTGGCCGATCTCATGGCGAAAGTGTCCGAGGAGGGTTCGGTAGGGTTCGCCCATCGCGTGACGCCGCCGTTCGCGTTCGGCATCGTCTGCCTCAGCGATGTGGATGGTGATCAGTCCCTGAAAGTGGCCCGTTAGCACCGGATCGGCGTTGGGGTCTTCAGGGTCGGCTAAAAACTCGAAGGCGAGGCCGTTTTCAGGATCGGTTGCCTTGGGCACAATGGGAAGTCGCAGCGTCAGCAATCCGGCCAAAAGGCGACGTTTGGCCGCTTCCATTTTGATCCATGCTTCGCGATGCCCATTGACGCTGAGGTTGGGAATTACACTCGTCAGCCGGCAAGCGGCACAGTGATCGTGGGGATCTTCGTGGCGGACGGCCCAATTGCACTGGTTACCGTCGACACTTTGGCTGCACAGCCGGTAGGTCTGCCTCGGATTGGAAGGGAGGGGCGATTTCCAGAGCCCACCGCCGAGGGGCTCGAGGGAACTCATTTCTCCGATTTCCGGGAGGAATGCGAGTGGATGGCCGCACTGCACGCACTGCGAGTTTTCGAAAAAAACCGTCTGGCCGCAATGGCTGCAGTGAAAGACCTTCATGCGGCAAGCTTGCGGGTTCCTGTCGCTTGCGCAACTGGTGACTGGGGGGAGCGAAAATGGAGCCGACTGTCAGATTCGAACTGACGACCGTTCGCTTACAAGGCGAGTGCTCTACCAACTGAGCTAAGCCGGCTTATTGCCATTCAACGGATTGGAAGCGCCCGGGTGCCGTAGCGGGCGGATTGGCGCTGGCGGGGGCATCGAGGATGCGCGGACTTCACTGGACAAGAACAACCGTTAAAGGAAACGGACTTACTAGGGCCGGGAGGAGTTGCGTCAAGACACGAAGTTGAAATGGCGCGATTTGAGGTGGGACCTCGATTGATCTTCAACCGTCTGCGTTCATGCTTCAACCTTGGCTCATGTTGACGATTCTTGACCATCCATTGGTGGCGGCGGCGCTGAACACGTTGCGAAATACCGCCACCCAGACGCCGGATTTTCGGAGGGCTTGCGAGGTGGTGACGATGCACTTGGCGGTGGAAGTGTCGCGGGATCTGGCAACGAAGGCGGGGGAAGTGACAACGCCACTGGAAACGATGCCTACACGGGTGCCGGCCGAAGGGATTGCGGTCGTGGCGATCCTGAGGGCGGGAGTGGGCATGGTAGAACCATTCACCCGTTTGTTGCCCGATGTGGCGGTGGGTTATGTGGGCATGGAGCGGGACGAGTCGACGGCGATCGCCAAAACTTATTATCAAAAGCTCCCGAATCTTGAAAATCGGGTGGTGTATGTCGTTGATCCGATGCTGGCGACGGGTGGCTCGGCCGAGTTTACCCTGCATGCGCTGAAAAGGCATGGGGCGCGGAAAGTAAAGTTTGCCTGCATCGTGGCGGCACCGGAAGGGGTGGCGCGGTTGCAGGGCGCATTTCCGGATCTGGAGATCATGACGGCGGCACTTGATCGGGAGCTTAACGCCCGGAAGTACATTTTGCCGGGCATGGGGGATTTTGGGGACCGCCTGTTCGGGACTGTTTAGCGGGATCAACGCGGCTAATAACGCCGCCCGCCCAACGCTTTATTTAGACGATGTCCGGTATGCCCTGCACTCTGGAACAAGATGAATATGTTGCCGGCACTGGCTTCAGGAATGAGCCGAACCCTTGATCGCGCGCGGTGGGCGTTGCGGCGGGTTCAGGTGTTTGCCTTGGTGGGCAAAAGCGGGACAGGAAAGAGTTTTCGGGCTGGATTGATCGCCGACAAATATGGAATAGGCGCCATTGTTGACGACGGCTTACTGATCGCGGGCGGGAAGATCGTGGCGGGTCATTCGGCCAAGCGCGAAAGCCAATACTTGGCGGCGGCCAAGACGGCTTGTTTTGTGGATCCTGCCCACCGAAGGCAGGTGCGTGATGCGCTTATTCACATCCAATTTCGGCGAATCCTGCTGCTGGGAACCAGTGACCGCATGATCCTCAAGAACTGCGAATCACTCGGATTGCCCGCGCCTCACAAGTTCATTCGTATCGAGGATGTTGCTACGCAAGAGGAAATTGCCGCCGCGATTCATGATCGTTCGATCCACGGTCGCCATGTCATTCCTCTGCCAATTATTGAGGTGCGGCGGAGTTATCCCAAGATGATTGCCGAGTCGTTAACCATCTGGCTGCACCGCGGCTGGAACCTGATGGGTGCGCGGCGTTCGATGGAAAAGACCATTGTGCGCCCGGAATTTGCCAAAGGAGAGGTCACGATGAGCGAAGCGGTCCTCAGCCAAATGGTGCTTCACTGCATTGCCGAGCGGGAGCCGGAGTTGAAGGTATCGCGAATTCGGGTCCGACACACTGGTTCGGGATGCATGTTGAAAGTCGTGCTTGCTGTGCCGTTTGACCGCGAACTCTCCGCATCGCTTCACAATCTGCATCACTATATCGTTACGGAGGTGGAGAGCTTTACCGGTATCCGGATTGCCAAGCTCTCCCTCTCGGTGGAGGAGATCGGCGAGCGGCCGGCCAAGGTCGAGATGATTTAGTGAACCCACCGCGGCGGTTGTGTGATGGTTGTTCATGCAGGTCTTGAAGGCATTCGTATTTTGGGAAGAGTGGTCCTGCTGTTCTACCGAGCCGCTGCGATACCATGACTATTCAACACGTTTTTTGCCTTCTGGGGACACTCATCTTCGCGGCACTTGCAGGAGCGAAAGAACCGGTTATCCCTGAGCGGTCACAGATTGAGGCGCTGATCATTCAGCAACTTCGCTCCTGGGAAACCGGGGATGAAGCGGCATTTCTTGAAACGATCCATCCAGAAATTGTCTTCGCTTACCCTGGAAAGCGCCTTGATGCGGCTGGTGCACTCGAGATCTTTCGTGAATGGAGTCGCGACTTTTCAGATACGAAGGTCTATCTGCATGCGATCGTTATTGAAGGGAATCGCTTCAGCGTGGAATACCAGTTCGCCAGCACGCGCAAGCAGGACAATGCCCGGTCGGCGGCAGGCACCGTTAGCGTGGGTCATGTGGAGGACGGCCGGTTGCGTGTCTGGAAGGAATACCTCGATGGGCGCGTATCGCGCCAACAGGCGGAGGGAGCACTTCCGGTCGATGAAGGCGCAGAACCGTTTCCTTGGCCAAATCCGGAAGGTCCGGAAATGCCATGATGGAGTGAAAAACTGTCTACGTGGTTTGCGGTTTTGGACGCAGGGCAAATGAGATCATGGCGAGGGAAAAGAGGGAGCTGCTCGGCATGAGGATGGCGGCCAGCAAGGGATTCATCGCTCCAGTGAGGCATATGCCGATTGCGGTGACGTTGTAGACAATGGTGAAGGCGAAGGCGCGCCGCACCGCAGCGTTTCGCCGGCGGGAGAGCGAGAGGAGTTCGCCGAGTCCATCCAGTCCGCGGCTCAGCACATAAAAGTCGGCCTTCGATGCGAGGACTGCCTGATTGATAACTGGAGTTCCCCGGGCTGCGGCCTCGTCAAACGCCAGGCTGTCGTTGGCACCATCACCAAAGAAAAGGGTGGTCCCTCGCGGGCGGCTGCGCACCCATTCCGCTTTCTCCTCGGGTGCCAAGCCGCCCATACCTGCTTCCGGCGGTAAGCCGAGCCGTTTACACATCGCAGCTACTTTGGCGGGCCGATCGCCGCTGAGAATGACGATTTCGTGTGTTCTTCGGAGTTCTTCAACGGTTCGTCGAGCGTTGTCCCGCAGATCGTCCGCAAAGGAAAATCGGGCAAGCACACTTCCGTCTTCGGAAAATTCGACGTCCGCGCCGGAGGAGCCTGAGGCAGGAGCCCCTTCTGTTTCTCCCCGCCAGCCTACCCGTCCCAGAGTCCAGCTCCGTCCACCGTCGGTAGCCACTAATCCGCGGCCGGTTACTTCGGTTACGGTGACGGGCGGAGCGATGTTTGCTATCATGTGGCGCAGCAAGTGTTCACGGATGGAACGACTCAGCGGGTGGAGGCTTTCTTCGACCATTTGGCCAAGCACACCTCGTGCTTCCGGAGCGAGTTTTTCAAGCGGATCGGGGTTGGTGAGTGCAGGTGTCTCAAATGTCAGCGTGCCGGTTTTATCAAAGATCAGGGTCCGGACCGCGTCCATCCGGCGATAGAGGTCGCGGGTTTTGACAAAAATGCCCCGTCGCTGGAGGCGGCCGGCGGTGAGTTCATCAGCGAGGGGCAGCGCGAGGCCGATTGCGCAAGGACAGGAGATCACCAGGATGCTGAGTGCCACCTGCCAGCCGGTGACGGCTTGTCCGGCGAAAATTGTCCAGCTGAGGCCGCCTGCCGCTGCAATCAGGAGAATCGTCGGCATGTAAATCCGCAGCACAGTCTGAACAATATCTGGACTTTGGCGCTCGGCAGGTGGTGCCAGCAAACGGGCGAGGAGGGAGGCTTCCCAATGCTCCACTGCTCGCACCCGGAGGGCCGCCCGGCCGATGTAGCGCGCCCCGGCGGGAACACGTCGTCCGGTCGGAAAGACACGGGCTTCGGGCTCGCCGTTGATCCACTCAAGGGTGAATTCCGCCGCGTCATCGAGTAGTTCGGCGGCGACTGGAAGAAGCGCTCCCGGAGCAAGTTCGAGCTTATCCGAGGTGCGTACTTCGGTCGCGGAAATCGTCTCCGGCCCGGACGGTGTGAGCCGTTCAATAGTGCCGGGGCCGGTTTGTTGGTCACCTAGCCGGCGGCGGTTCTCGTCAATAGCGCGTTCCTGAAGCCAGCGGCCACACAACATGAGGAAGGTGAAGATGCTGACAAAGTCGAAGTAGAGAAAGGATTCCTCGCCCAGGATCCAGCCCACCGAGGATCCCGCATAGGCAAGGATCAGCCCCAAGGCGATTGGCAGGTCGATGTGGAGCACACCGACTCGTAAGCTGCGCCAGGCGCGTGTCATGAAATAGCTGCCCCCGACCACAAGGCTGAGCGTGGCGAACAGAACCGTTAGCAGCGCGAACAGCCCTGCCAGCTCGAAATCAGGCCCCATTCCCAGATAGCGCGGCAGCGTGAAGAGCATGGTGTTGAGCGCGAAGGCTGCGGTGAGACCCAACCGCCCGGTGAGGGCGCGGGAAGCGCTTTCTCGAGCCGCTGCGGCTGGTGCCACTATGTAGCCAAATCCTTGGAGTCGTCGCGCAAATCCCGGCAGATCGAAGGCACAGGCGACCCACTCGAGGTGGAGCACTCCGTCGGTTGGGCTGGCAATCGCCCGTACGCCGCCGGGGGTGTCGGTCATTACTTTTTCAATGATCCAGGTGCAACCGATACATGAGATCCCTCGAAGGTGAAAAGTCGCCGCGACGGTCCGTGCGCCACTGACTGAAGCCAGTGTTTCGTGGCGTTCCTGCTCCTCCTGCAACCATGAAAAATCCTGCGGTGCTAGCGGTGCAGAGCCGACCGGGCTGACGGTGGTGGGGCGGAGGTCATAATAACGGGTCAGCCCGGAGTCGTGGATCAGTCGGTAAACGTAGGCGCACCCATTGCAACAAAAGCCTTCGGGGCGAGAAGGTCCCGGCTCGAAAGGGCTTCCGCAATGGCGACAGACGGTCTGATCAACAACAGTCATGGATAAGGTGCCGGGTCGAACGGGTGAGGACATGGGCGGAAAAATCTCCGATCCATGTGTGCGCCGATAGCACGATTTCCTGTCTTGGGGGTCAAGCATGTGCGCGTGAGGAAGGCATCAGGTGTTCTTATCTTATCAGCTATGCCGAGATTAGGTTCGCGCGGGGACAGTGTCCCATTTTGCTGAAGATTCTCCCGGAGGGAAAGGAGCTGAAACGAATCATGAAAGACGAACAATCCCCTGCGCTGCCGCCCGTGGAGGCGAAAGATTATTATGCGGTTATGGTGCACTTTTATCGGGGCGAACTGGGGCGCATCATGATTTGGCGGCAACGGCTGGATGTAACCACCAACTGGGCCATCGTCGGAACGACAGCGATGATCACCTTTGCGTTGGGTTCGGTCGACAATACGCACCTCATTTTCCTCTTCGCCAATTTTCTTGCTTATCTGCTGCTGACGATCGAAGCGCGTCGTTATCGTTATTATGATGCTTTCCGGGCGAGGGTTCGCATGCTGGAAGCGCACTTCATTATGCCGGTGATGATGCGCAACACCGTTCTGCTGCAGGGAGATTGGAAGAAGCTGATGGCCGAGGACCTCCTGTTGCCCAGCTTCAAGATGAGCCGACTGACCGCAATTCTGCGCCGTTACCGCCGCAATTATGTCTGGATCTTCCTGATCATCGCGGCGGCATGGTTTGTGAAGATCTGGATTCACTATCCCGACTCGCATACGGTGCGTGGCTTCATCAGTGCTCTGGCCATCAACCATCCGCTGCCGGCAGAAGTGTTCTGGAGCCTGTTTGCGCTTTGTTATCTCGTGCTTTCCGGGCTGACGGTGGGAGCATTTTTGATGCGTGAGCATTCGGGTGAATTCCAAGCCAAAGCCATGCGGCGGAAGAAGTGGATGAAGTAGAAGCGTGTCGCGCTTCACCTTGGGCGTGACGTGCCTTTTTTACACCGATTGCCACCCAGCGTGCGTATTGATGCTTGCGTGCCGAGGCTTCTGGGAATTCGAGTCGAAACCGATTGGTTGCATATGAACAGGTTAACCCGTTTCCCATGAAGATTATTTCACCCCTCCACCGCAGATTTAGGTGCGGTCTCATGACGGTCCTCCTGGCGCTGATCGCTTTTCCCCTCGGGCTTCGCGCCGAAACGGAAGTGATCGGCACCTACCTCACGTGGTCGGACGATCCGACCACCACGATGACGATTAACTGGGTCAATATCTATCCCCATACTCCGGCGACGGTGCGTTACCGGGTAAAAGGGGAGGGTGAGTGGCAGACGCAGAGCGGATCGCATCACACTTTGACACCATCTGTTCTGCAGGTACGGCAGGTTTCGCTTGATGGTTTGCAGCCGGACACTGCCTACGAATTTGTGATTGGTGAAGATCCCACCGCATCGGGAACCAGCGTTGAATGGTTCCGCACCATGCCGAGGGAACTCGAGCGCCCGGTTCGTTTTGTAACGGGCGGAGACATGATGCATACGCGCGAGATGGTCGATGTGATGAATGAGCGCGCTGGCATTCTCGATCCGGATTTTGCTCTGTTGGGTGGCGACTTCGCCTATGCGGATGGCCTTTATGGGACGCGTTGGATCGATTGGCTCGAATCATGGACGAGCAAGGCGCGCGGCAAGGGAGGCCGGCTGATCCCAATGGTGCTCGCCATCGGCAATCATGAAGTGCGCGGCCACTACAACGGCAACATTCCTCACGACGCACCTTACTTCTATGGCTTGTTCAAATTGCCCGACGGCCGTTCCTTCCATGCCCATGATTTTGGGAACTACCTCAGTTTGATCATTCTCGACAGCGGACATACGGAAAAAATTGTTGGACCACAATCCGAGTGGTTGGCGAAGGCGGTGGCGGCGCGTGACGAGCAGACATTTTTATTTCCAATCTACCATTATCCGGCCTACGGGACGACGAAAGGTCCTCCGGGAAAATTGCCTTCGGAGGCCGGCCAGTCGATCCAGATTCAGAACGCTTGGATTCCCTGCTTTGAACGGCACGGCGTGACGGCTGTTTTTGAAAATGATCACCATACCTACAAGCGGACCCATCGGATCCTGCGAAACCAACGGGACGATGAGCGGGGTCTGCTCTTTCTGGGCGATGGGGCATGGGGCGTTCACACACGCCCGGTCCCGGCACCCGGTGAGGTTTGGTACCTGGCACATGCCGAAGCGCGTCGGCACTTGTTTCATGTAACCCTTCGCCCGGACGGGAGCGCTCAGATCGATGCGATTGATGCGCGGGGGGAAGTCTTTGATCAGGTTTCTCTCGATCGCCCCAGAACAGCCCCCGTGCAGGATCCTGCCGCGGATCTGTGAACGCTGAGGCGAAACAAAAGGCGGCGGGATGTAACGCCCGATGGTCGTTTGGCGGCACCAAGAAGAGACGCGCAAACGGATTGCAGTTGGGAGCGAGGTCGGTATGGTCCTCCTGTGAAAAAACGATTCCTTTTAACTTTGGCGTGTTCGGTTCCGTTTGCGGTCCCATTGAGCGCTTTCGACCTAAATGCGGTGGCAGACCGCGCAGCCAGTCTCGCGGAGGAGCAGGCCGCAGCCTACGACCTCCCGCCCGGAATTGTGGACAAGGCGCGTGAGCTGGCGTCGTCTCTGGGCCTGACAAAAGCCAATATTACGCGTTACGCAAACGATGGATTGAAGGCATTGGGCGACGGAAAATATGCCGAGGCCTTGAATTCCCTCGGAAAGGTAAGTTCCGCGGAGTTGAGCGCCGGGCAATCGGCAATCTATCAAGATCTCAAGGTAATGGTAGACACCTATGTCTTGCAACGTTCATTCAATGGTGATGCCGCCGGCTCCGGGCCGATTGCAGACGCGATGGCTGCGCTCAAGAAGCAGGATTACGCCGGCGTTTCACAGGAACTTCAGGAAGCGCTCGCTGCCATCAAGCCGACGGGCGAGCAGCGTGAAGTCCTTAACGCCCTCAAGCAACAATACGCCGAGTGGGCGACGCAGCCTGAAGCCAACTAGGCGGGCAGCGGCAATCCTTCGGGTGGGGGCAAAGGATGAGCGTTTACCTCCCCCGCTTGAAGGTCTGCCTGCTTTCAGCTTAATGCGGATGCCCTGGCGAAGGCCTTAGCCTCGCTGGATTCCTTCGGCCCGTGCCGCTACCAAGTCATAGAAGTGATCGAAGAGGGGATCACTGTCATGGGGGCCGGGAGAGGCTTCCGGGTGATACTGGACGCTGAAGACTGGCAGGCTTTGATGGCGAATCCCGGCGACAGTGTTGTCGTTCAGGTTCAGCTCGGTGATGACCGCCCCGCATTTTTCCAGTTCCTCGACTGAAGATGCGAAGCCGTGATTTTGTGCCGTAATGGAGACCTTTCCTGTTTCCATGTTTTTGACCGGTTGATTGCCGCCGCGGTGACCAAACTTCAGTTTGGTCGTCTGGGCACCCATCGCGTGGGTGATGATTTGATGGCCCATGCAAATGCCGAACATCGGGTAATCCGGCATCAGTTCCCGAATGGATTCGTGCGCATAGGTAACTGCAGCCGGGTCGCCGGGGCCATTGGAGACAAATACGCCCACCGGTTTCGGATCCAGTTCAGCAATCTTCGACGCCGGTGTATCGGCCGGGACGACTGTCACGTCGAATCCATGGCGGGCGAGCTTGCGGAGAATGTTCTGTTTCAAGCCCATGTCGAAAGCCACGATTGGATAGCGTTTCCGCTCTGCAAAAACTTTGTTCAGCGTCGTACCTTCAACGGAAAACGGCTCAAAATCCGTGCCGGGATCGTAGCGATAGATTTCCTTGGTGGAAACTTCTTTGACGAAATCAAAGCCGACCAAGCCGCTCCATTCTCGCGCCCGTTTGACGGCTTCTTCGGCCGAGATGCCCTCCGTGCTCAGGCATGCCTTCATGGCGCCGGCGACACGCAGGCGTTTGGTGATGGCGCGTGTGTCGACTCCGGTGATTCCTGGAATGCCATGGTCGCGCAGATAGTCGCTGAGTGATTGACGGCTGCGCCAGTTGCTGGCGACGGGACTGAGATCACGGACCACAAAGCCGGCAGCCTTGGGTGAACTGCTTTCCACGTCATCTGGGTTGACGCCGTAGTTGCCGATCTGGGGCGCGGTCATCGTGATGATTTGGCCAAAGTAGGAAGGGTCGGTGAGGATCTCCTGATAGCCAGTCATCGAGGTGTTGAAGACTGCTTCGCCCACAGTCGTTGTCTTGGCCCCGAATGCGCGGCCGTGAAACACCGTGCCGTCTTCCAAGGCATAAATTGCTGGTTCGCTTTGTGTCGCCATTGGAGAAAGTAATAGGAAGTGACCTTTCTCTTCGCGCAACAGAAAATCACTGAATCCGAAGGGTGCTCGTTCCCGTTGTGCGGTCGACCGGCGACAGAGGATCGCGGATCAAGCTGGAATACTAGGGGTATCTCTCGCGGGAACTACGGGGAATCCCATGCTTGCATGCGTGAGTTGGCATCCTTTTGGTGGAGGGTGTGCTTAGACGTTTGCACCAGCCGGCTTGGCGTCCATTTCTCCATTTTATGCGCATCTCGGGCTGGTCGCTGCTGGTGTGGGTGCAGGCATTACTGGGCGGTGCTTCAGTAGGGGCAGTTGTTCCTGCTGATTCGCCCGAAATCGAGATTACAGACGGTATAGCGCCGATGCGTGGAGCGCCTGAGGGGGCTCTTGCCACGCGCCTAGACTGGATTCGCAGCCTTCTTCAGATGGAGGCCTTCGAGGAAGCCCTGGCCGAGACCCATGATGCGTTGGATTTTGCGCGGGATTCGGGAGACATTGAGGCCGAATGTCAGCTTCTTGGGAATGCAGTGGAAGCCCTTTCTGCTCTTGGGCGGGACGCAGAGGTTGTTGACCTGTTGGAAAGTGCAGTAGAACGCGCGCGAGCGCACGCCGCCACCGCATCGGGGGGTGAAATTTTGAGGTTTTGCGCCGATCATCTGGTGCGAACGGGTCGGGTGGCAGAGGCTGTTGCACTTCTTGAAGAATCCGCGGAACTGGCCCGAGCTGAGGGCGATGCATCCGCCTTGGCCCGCAGTCTGTACCTTCAGGCTGTGGCCGAAGGGGCGCGGCGGATGGATGAGCGCGCGCTAACGTATGCTTCTGAAGCGATTGAGCTGTTTCGTCAGCTGGGTTCTTTTTCGGATGTGGCACGGTGCTATTTATTGCGTTCGTCCGTTCAGGCTCGACACCGCCAATGGTCCCTTGCGCGGCTGAATGCCCGGGCGGCCTTGGATATTGCCGCGAAACATGGTCCCGAAGAGGTTCTTCTGGAAGCACATCGGTCCCTCGCGGAGATTCACTCCGCGCTTGGTGAGGTGGCGGAGGCTTATCGTTCTTTTCAAGCCTATGCGCAGATGCAAATGCATCGTCTTGAAGCGCGACGCAGCGAGCAGTTTGCAGAGATCCGGAGCGACTTCCGGAGCACGGCTTTGCGGCAGGCACAGATTATTGAAGCGCAGGAATCCGCACTGCGCGACGCGCGTATGGCCCGGGCTGAAGCCTTGTTACGCGAGCGCAACATGCAATTGTTCGGGGCGGTCATCGCGGGACTCGCGGCGGGGGCGCTTATTCTTCTCTTGCTCCAGAGGGTCGGTGTGCGGCGGCGCGCCCAGCGAGAACTCACGCAGCTGACGGCGCAGCTGGAAAAGGCTTTGGCTGAGGCGCGTCAGCTTCAAAAAATGGCTGAAAGCGCCAACCGCGCAAAGAGTGAGTTTCTCGCCAATATGAGTCACGAGATTCGCACGCCAATGAATGCAGTCATCGGGATGTCGACTATCCTGGCCGACACGGCCTTGACCGAGGAGCAGCAGAGCTACGTCAACGCAATCTCCGCCAGCAGCAACAGCCTGCTCAGCATCCTCAACGACATCCTCGATTTTTCCAAGATCGAGTCGAACATGCTGCAGCTCGAGGCGATCCCGTTTGATCTCGTTGGGGTGGTCGATGAAGTTGTGGAGATCTTCGACACAACCGCGCGCAACAAAGGGGTCTACATCTGGTCGGAGGTGGCGGATGATGTCCCCCGCGCGGTTAAAGGAGATCCCGGCCGATTGCGACAGGTGCTGATTAATCTGGCCGGAAACGCGGTGAAATTTACCGATTCGGGAGAAATTGTTCTTTCGGTTGTCCGGGAGACGGAGACGATTGAGGGCACCGTTTTGCGTTTCTCAGTGCGCGACACGGGTATTGGCATTCGTGAGGACCAGCGGGACCGTCTGTTTAAGGCCTTTTCGCAAGCGGATGCCTCGCTTACACGCATCTACGGGGGAACAGGATTGGGGCTGGCTATCAGTCACCGTCTGGTCGCGCTCATGAATGGCGACATTTGGGTGGAAAGCCGCGAGGGTGAGGGCGCTACTTTCACCTTTACGGTTTTTCTGCAGGTGGACCGCCGCAACCCCGAGGATCGGGTGGAAAAGACGCGTTGTGCAGGCAAGCGGGCGTTGCTGGTGGATCCGGATGAAACCGCTCGCCGGATTGTCGCGATTTACCTGCATCAACTGGGTATGGAAACTGCCGAGGCGGCCAGCGGAGACGAGGCATTTGCTTTGCTCAAGCGGGATCCCGCAGTGGATGTAATCTTGATGGATCTCCAAGCGGAGGGGACCGGCCGAACCATGCTTTTTCAAAAGATCCGTGAAGGCTTGTCCGACTCAAGGTTGCCGATCATTGGATTTTCATCAGACCCTGATGATCGGAGCCGCCGGAACTGCCTCAAACTGGGGCTCTCCGACTGCCTGCCCAAGCCGCCCCGTCGGGAACTGGTCTACGCGGCTGTTGGCAAAACAGTGCATCGCTTGCTGCCGCCGGCCGAGTGTTGCAGCGAAATGGAAAGTCCCATCGCCGCCTCCACTGATAAGCAGGGAGATCTGCGCATCCTCTTGGTCGAAGACAACCTCATGAACCAGCGTGTTGCCGTTCTGCTGCTGCAGAAGCTCGGCTACGGCGCGGATGTGGTCAAAGACGGACATGACGCGGTCGAGGCGAGTACGAAAGCGCGCTACGGTTTGATATTGATGGACCTGCACATGCCGCGCATGGACGGAATCGAGGCCACCCGCCGCATCCGGAGTGCTTCTGGTTCCAAGCAACAGCCTCGCATCGTTGCAATGACCGCGGCCGTCTCTGTGGACGATCATGATGCCTGCTTGGCGGCGGGAATGAACGGTGTGATCAGCAAGCCGGTGAAGATCGAGCGCCTCGCGGAAGTGCTTCGCGAAACGCCGGTCGGTTCAGATGCCTGATCAGGGTTGAGGCCCGATTTCTGCCGGAGCTGAAGGAATCATCATCGGCAGACAGGACGAACAGGTTTCGCGGGACACCGCTATGGCAAGATAGCCAAGGCAAAACCCCAGAAGCAAAAGGCCGACCCGATGGCGGTGGCAAAACTGTACGACAGCTGTCATTACGCATCGGAGGCAATTACCGTGGAATTATTGCAATTCTTTTTGACGCGGATTACCGGCCGGGGATCATAAGTTCCACGCTCAGCTGGGCGTAATATTTCTAATACCCACCCAACTCACCCTACGTTAAGCATATGGATCCTGATTCGATCGAATCCGTCATGCGGGAATCCCGCACTTTTTATCCACCGGCCGATTTCGCGGCCAATTCTCGGCTCGCTTCCTTGGAGGAGTATCGCCAGCTCCACCGCCGCAGTCTTGATGATCCCGAGGGATTTTGGGGCGAGGTGGCGGCTGAACTGCACTGGTTCAAACCTTGGACCCAAGTGCTTGATGAGAGCGAAAAGCCTTTTTTCAAATGGTTTGTCGGAGGAAAAACCAACGCCTGTTATAACTGCCTCGATCGCCACCTGAAAGGGCCGGCCGCGGATAAAAACGCCATAATTTGGGAGGGCGAGCCGGGGGATAACAAGACGCTGACCTACCGCCAACTGCACGGGGAGGTCTGCCGCTTTGCCAACGTTCTCAAAAAGCTGGGCATTGGCAAAGGAGACAGTGTTGCCATCTACTTGCCGATGATTCCGGATCTGGTGGTCGCGGTCCTTGCCTGTGCTCGGATCGGGGCTGTGCACAGTGTGATTTTTGCCGGATTCAGTGCCGAATCGATTAAGGACCGGGTTCTCGACGCAAAGTCCCGCCTCGTAATCACGGGCGATGGGGGTTGGCGGCGCGGTAAGATTCTTGAACTGAAAAAAATCGTCGACGCTGGTGTGGCGGAATGCCCCTGTGTCGAGAAGGTCCTGGTCGTGGCGCGCGATCGGGGCAGTGACGCGTTCACCTGTGAGATGAGGGCTCCGCGCGATATCTGGTTTCACGAGCTCGCGGCCGATGTCGATGATGACTGCCCCTGTGAAGAGCTGGATGCCGAGGACATGCTCTTTCTGCTCTACACCAGTGGATCGACCGGAAAACCCAAAGGTATCATGCATACGGTTGGCGGATTCAGCGTCTATACGTATCTGACTACCAAATACGTTTTTGATCTGCGTCCCGATGATATTTACTGGTGCACCGCTGACATCGGTTGGATTACCGGGCACAGTTACATCCTCTATGGCCCGCTGCAGAACGCTGCGACAGTGCTCCTTTACGAAGGAGCTCCCAACTATCCCCAACCTGATCGCCTTTGGGATATGATCGAACGTCACAAGGTGACGATATTTTATACCGCGCCGACGGCAATCCGTGCCTTCATGAAGTGGGGAGACGATTGGGTAACGCGACACGACCTTTCCAGCCTGCGTTTGCTGGGGTCTGTCGGTGAACCCATTGGGCCGGAGGCATGGATGTGGTACCGCACTGTCGTGGGCGGGGAGCGGTGTCCCATTGTGGATACATGGTGGCAGACGGAGACGGGGGGCATTATGCTTTCACCCATTCCCGGGGTTACACCGACCAAGCCAGGCTCGGCCACGCTCCCCTTCTTTGGAGTTGATGCGGCCATCCTCGATCACGATGGACACGAGGTCCCCGCGGGATTGCTGGCTATTCGCCGTCCATGGCCCGGAATCCTCCGGGGCATTTGGGGTGACCCCGAACGGTTCCAAAATACCTATTGGTGTAATTGGGAGGGGGCTTACTATTTTCCCGGCGATGGAGCTCGGCGCGATGAGGATGGCTACTTCTGGATTGTCGGCCGCGTGGATGACGTGGTCAACGTGTCGGGCCATCGGATTGGTACCGCCGAACTTGAAGGGGCGATCAACGATCATCCCGAGGTGGTGGAGAGCGCCGTCATCGGAATCCCGCATGACATCAAAGGGCAGGGAATGGTCGCCTTTGCCTTGTTGAGAGGCAATGACTCCGAAGGCAGTGATCGGCTCAGGCACGAGCTGGACGCCCTTGTCGCTGAGAAAATTGGCAAATTCGCCAAGCCGGAGAAGATTATCTTTGCGGCGGATCTACCGAAAACCCGCAGCGGTAAAATCATGCGACGCCTCCTGCGGGACATTGCCACGGGGCGGGCTTTGGGGAACGTAACGACTTTGGCCGATCCCAGCGTGGTGGAGAGCCTCAAACGGCACTACGACGAGTAACCTTTCCGAGCTTCCCGAACGGCTTGTTCCGCGCAGAAAAAAGGCAGCCTGAGCAGGCTGCCTTTTTTAAAGGTGTTTTGAGAAGGATCAGTGGTGATGTCCACCGGGCCCGTGCACATGACCGTGCTCGATTTCATCGTAGGTGGCGTCCCGCACCTCGATGATCTCGACATCAAACGTCAGATCGACCCCGGCAAGCGGGTGATTCGCGTCGAGGGTGACCTGGTCGCCTTCGATCTTGAGAACCCGGACAACCATTGGCCCCTGCGGCCCGTTTGCCTGAAATTGCATGCCTTCCTGAAGGTCTGCTTCGGGCGGAAATTGCTCGCGGGTGGCAGGAAGCACCTTGTTGGGATCATGGTCGCCGTACCCTTCGCTGGCCGGGATTTTGACAACCAGACTGGTTCCTGGCTCTTGCCCTTCCAAACGATTTTCCAGCCCTGGAATGATGTTCTTGTGGCCGTGGAGGTAAGCCAACGGCTCCCGTTCGCGTGAGCTGTCGAGCACTTCACCCTCCGGGGATGTGAGCGTATAGTGCATCGTGACAACACTGTCTTTCTCGATTTGCATGATTTGCACCCTTAGGGAGCCGGGCGGGAAAGGCAAAGGCTTAATCCGTTGGACAGTTCAAGCGGAACACCTGTCCCGATCTTGGCGGGGCCAAATCCTTGTTCCTTTGAGCGTAAAATACTTATATAAACATTAGGGTTCTCACACAGGAAACTTCGCGGAAGGCCGCTATCGAATCGCGGAGGTTGACGTGGTATGCTTCATCCATCGGCCGCGAATCCGTTCCATCGTGACGCTCATCACGCTGGGTTCCGATCGAGTCTTACCTGATTTCTACCATGCGCTCTTCCGACCATTTATCCTCTGGAAGCGGTTCAAAACCGACACCTGCCCGGCGACCGCGGAAGCAATTCGACCTGAGCCTTGTCCGGCAATATCGCCCGCTGATCCGGCAAGTGGTGGAGGAGATGCGCGATCAATTGCCATTTGATACGGATATTCAGGAGGTGATGTCGGTTGCCTCGGTCGTGCTCGCTCGGGCCTCCGTCCGCTACACCGACGATACTTGTGATTCATTTGAATCCTACGCACGGGGGTTGATTCGCGAAGCCATTACGCGCGAATTTCCGGTGCGGATGTCCTTTCTTCCACCTCAGGAAAACAAGATCCCCGCCTCACCTGCGGTCAAAGATGGGCCTCTCGACCTCTCGGGCTGCCGGCTTTTGATCGTGGACGACAGCCCGCTGACCCGTCGAAAACTCCGTTTTCTGCTTGAACGTCAGGGGTATGAAATCTTTGAAGCCCGTTCTGGAGAAGAAGCCCTTTGGCTCGCCCCGGAATGTCACCCGGATCTGATCCTGCTGGACGTTATGCTGGACGGAATGAATGGGTTCGAAACGTGCCGCCGGTTGAAGGAGAATCCGGCGATGGAAGAGATCCCGGTGATCTTTCTGACCGGAAAGACCGACACTCAGGATATTGTCACTGGCTTTCAGGCAGGTGCCTGCGACTACATCGGCAAACCTTTTAAACCGCAGGAGGCGCTTCCGCGCATCCGGACCCACTTAAATGTGCGTCTGCTCTCCGACTTCCGCCGGAAACACATTGAAGAGCTCCATACGGTTAACCGGGCGAAAGACCGTCTGTTGCGGATTGCTTCCCACGATTTGCGGAACCCGCTCAGTGCGATTCGGGGGCTTTCGGAAATGCTTGAAGAGCATTCTTTCGGAGCGCTCAACGATGAGCAGCGTGAGATTGTGACCAGCATCCGTTCAGCCACGGAAGGCATGATGGAGTTGCTCACTGACCTGCTCGAACTGTCCACCCTTGAGGGGGACAAGATGCGAATCGATTTTTCCGAGCAGTCGATCGTTGAAGTAGCCCAGAATGTCGTCAACCTGTGCAAGGTTCCCGGGCGCAAGAAGTCGATCGGTGTCAGCTTGGAAGTTGCCCATGCTCCAGAGCGTTCGACTTTTGATAAGAATCAAATTCGCCGGGTGATTGAAAACCTCGTCAGTAACGCGATCAAATTCAGCCCCTGCGACCGTGAAGTGACTGTTTGGATCGGAACGACCGAAAATGCGGTGCAGATTGAGGTGCGCGATCAGGGCCCCGGTATTCCGGAGGCGGAACACTCAGCCCTTTTCAAGGAATTCAGCCGGACCTCGGTTCAGCCGACTGCTGGCGAGCAAAGCACTGGTCTAGGGCTTTCGATCTGCCGTAAGATCGTTCGCTGCCACGGGGGTGACATTTCGATGCATAACCGACCGGAAGGAGGGGCGTGTTTCACCTTCACCCTCCCATTGGACCCGCGGAGCCATCTGGCGGAAGAAGCTGCAAAAAGCCGGGAATATTCTCCCTCATCTGAGACTTTAATAGGGTAGACTGGTCAGAGAGAGACCATCTAAGAGCGACAAGGTAAGACAGCGCAGCAATGCGACCGCCCTCTCCAGGAGCAATGGACTCAGTCCATGGAGAGGGCGGTTTTTTTTATGCCCGCGCCAACCCGTTCGCCGCCTGTCTCTGCGCGGGAGGCGTCCACTCTGCCATCGACAGGCGAAGAGGGCCTTCTAGGCTCCTGCCGCATGATCAAGTTGGGTGTCGTCAATATCTCGGACCGTGCTTCGCGTGGAGAATACGCCGATATTCCCGGGCAGCGGGCAGTCGAGATACTACGGGAATACGTACGGAGTCCCTTCGAAGTTTGTTATGCAATTGTCCCCGACGAAGTGGATCAGATTGCCGCAGTATTGCGTCGTATGGCTGATGGCGATCACTGCGCATTGATTCTGACCACCGGAGGCACCGGACCCGCGCTCCGGGATGTGACCCCGGAGGCGACCGCTTCCGTCTGCGAAAAAATGTTGCCCGGTTTTGGCGAACGCATGCGCGCGAAGTCGCTCGAGTATGTCCCCACCGCGATTCTCTCGCGCCAAACGGCGGGCATTCGTGGTCGCACGTTGATCGTGAACCTCCCGGGTAAACCCAAAGCAATCCGGGAGTGTCTCGATGCAGTGTTTCCGGCTATTCCATACTGCCTCGACCTGATCGGTGCCGCTCGGGTCGAAGTGGATGAAGCTCATGTCTCCATTTTCCGGCCGTGAACTGGCGATACCTGACTGACCCGCATAAAGAGTTCGCCTCTCGAAACCGCACCACTATGATTCACCGTCGCTTGCCATGAATATTCTGATCGCCGAAGACGACTTTATCAGCCGGAAATTATTGACCAATGTTCTCAAGGATTTGGGGCATGATGTGACGGCGGCCGCGGACGGCGAAGAGGCTTGGCGTATGTATGAACGTTCGCCCACGCGGATTGTAATCAGTGACTGGCTGATGCCGCGGATGGATGGTCTTGATCTGGTAAGAAAGATCCGTGGGCATCCAAAAAGCGAATACAGCTACGTGATCATGCTTACGGCCAATGTTGGACAGCGGGAGAACTATTTCCGCGCGATGGAAGCGGGTGCCGATGATTTCCTCGCCAAGCCGCTCGACCGGATTGAACTGAGCGTCCGGCTCGAAGTTGCGCAACGCATCCTCAAGGCGACCTCGCGGATTCAGTCCTTGGAAAACGTGCTGACGATCTGCGCTTATACCAAAAAAATCAAATTTCCCGACGATGGCTGGCAGACGATCGAAGAGTTCATGCGCCGGCACTTGGGCATCACCTTGAGCCACGGGATTGAACCGGGCTACTACGAAAATGTGCTCAAGCCGCAAATCGAGCAGCTCAAGCGTTCAGCTTCGTCTCAACCGCCCGAAGAACTGGGCGATTAATAAGCCGCGGGGGCGAGAGGAGCCAGCTGGCTCAATTCCTCCTAAACGGCCACCTGAGTTGGCTCACCCGCAGTCACAAAATGCTCATGGACCATGTGGAGCGTAAGCATGTGGTTGAGCAACGTGTCCTTGCGAACCAGAGAAACCGAGTCGGTGTCAGCCCGGTAATCGTCGAGGAAGCTGTGCACACGGTCGAAATTAAGCAGGCCGGCGGCCTTGATTTTTTCCGCTGACAAGGTCTCCGTGATCAGTTTTTCAACGGCAGCCATCTTGGCGTCGTCGGTGTGCGCAGGAGGAGCCATAAAGGCGAACTTTTCGCGCTTGTAGAGCACCTCGGGAAGTACCCCTCGAACCGCCTCGCGCAGAACCCACTTTTCAATGTTCCCTTTGATCCGGAGTTCCGGCGGAACCAAAGTAGCCGCTTCGGCCACATGATGGTCAAGGAAGGCCGGCCGTGATTCCATCGAGCTCGCCATATCCACCCGATCACCACCCCAGTTGAGGATCTGGCCTTCAAGCTGGCATTTGACCCATGTGTACTGGGCTTTGTCGAGTGCGTGACGGCCCCGTAGCATGTTGGGATCAATTTGCTCTGCAATTGCCGCGACGGGATCGTAGCCCGCAAGCAGGTCGCGGGTTTCGTCAGAGAGTAGGGGTTGTGCGAGTTTAAGTGTCGCCATCCACGGTTGGATCCAGGAAGGCGTAAAGCCGCAGAGGTCTTCCCAGGCCGGATGGTGGGCTTCCTCTTCCGCGAGAATTGCTCCAGTGAACAGCCGATTGGACTCGTTGAGCATTTGTTGGTAACGCGCCCGTTCCGCCGGATCCTTGAGTCCATGCAGGAACATGTCCCGTTTGAGAGCAGGGTAGCCGGCGAACAATTCATCCGCGCCTTCCCCTGTGATCACCGTTTTGTACCCACATTCCCTTACACGCCGACTCATCAGCATCTTGGCCACGCCCAGCGTATTGTAGAAGGTGCGCTCGGTAAACCGGACCGTATCCCGGTAGTTCTTGCCGTAGAGATCGGCCGCTTTCAGGTGGATCATCTCATGGTCCGCCTGCATGCTTTCGGCCATCTGCCGGGCGATCGCCGACTCGTCGTAGTCGGCATTATCGAAGCTAATGGTAAAGGCCTTGACCGGGCTCTGCATCGCTCCGGTGGCCAATCCAAGAATACAACAACTGTCGATGCCGCCCGAGAGGTAGCACCCGACCGGCACATCCGCTTCCAGACGAAATACAATCGACTCGATCAGCTTTTCGCGGATCCGCTCCACATGTTCCTGCGCATCGTACTCCTTGGGACGGTCCGCGTCCTGCGGAAAGTCGAGATCCCAATATTTACGCATGGTCAGCTCCAGCCGTTCACCGCGCTTGCGAATGATCGCCATGTGTCCGGGAGGCAGTGCACGAATTCCTTGGAAAGCGCTCGTTCCCGGAACCATCACCTGCATCAACTGGTTTAAGGCAGCCTTCTCATCCAGTTTTACCGGAACATCCGGGTGGGCGAGGAGGGCTTTTGCTTCAGAGGCATAAAAAACCGTGTCGTCCTGAAGGTGGAAAAACAGTGGGCGAATCCCGAAACGATCGCGCACCAGAATCAGCGATTCTTCGTCACGATCATAGAGCCCAAAGGCAAACTCCCCCCGCAAGTGATCGACAAAATCAAGGCCGTGTTTTCGATACAGGGTGAGCGCGATTTCGCTGTCCGATTTGCATTTGAAACGTTCGCCCTCGGCCATTGCGAGGGAGCGATGCTTCTTGAAATCGTAAAACTCACCGTTGACCGTGAGACAAAAGCGATCGTGCGGCGAGAAAATGGGCTGGTCGCCCGTCTCCAGATCGTTGATTGAAAGCCGGGTGTGCCCCATGGCGATGCCCCGCCGTGGCCGCACGAAACGTCCCGTCCCATCGGGACCGCGGTGATGAAGTGTTTGGACCATCCGTTCAAGAGAATCGGGGTCACTGTCTTTCAGGATGCCAGCTCGGAAAAATCCGGTAATTCCACACATGAAGTATCAATGGTTGCAGGTAAAAAACGCCTTATCCGATGGTTTCGATTTCCTTTGGCAGCCGGTCCAACCGGCCAAGCACCGCAATGAGTAACGCCTGCCGGACAAATACGGCTCCGTGGGCTTGGGAAAAATAGAGATTGTGTGGGGTCTCGTCGAGCGACGTATCCAGTTCATCTAGACGCGCCAAGGGATGAAGAATCACGGCTTCCGGGCGCAGCTCGCTTTCCGCAGTCAGCCGGAAGTCTTCGCCCATGCTGTGGTAGCTGTCGCCGATTAGCGTGATCGAGTTCATGTAGATCACGTCGAGAAAGTAGAGCGTCGACGAAAGCTTGTGCGATACTGTGTACGGCACACCCGCACTCTCGAGCTCCCGCAACAGATCTTCGCCGAACGGATCCGACATCTCGGAAATGACTTTGACCTCCTTGATGTGTTCCTTGAAGTGCAAGGCCATCAGCATAAAGCTCTTCACCGCGCGCATACTCCCGGGCGTTCCCAGCACTCCCAGTGTAAGCTTGGCATCCTCGCTCTTTGCCTTTTTTGCGATCAGAGCTCGGTTCCATTTGAGCAGGGCATACCAGTCGGCCAACGCTTGCGTGGGATGTTCGCCACTTCCGTTCCCCGCGTTGATCATGGGAATGCGCAGCCGCTGCATGATCTCTTGCAGCGCTTCCGTTTGACGGTGCCGCATGATCAGGAGGTCACCGTAGGCATTGAACATCTCGCCGATGTCCCGCAGAGATTCTCCTTTTGCAATGCCCGTCACGCCGCCGTCGGTAATCGATATGATCCTGCCGGCGAGCCGCAATGTGGCGCTTTCAAACGACGTGCGGGTGCGAGTGCTCGCTTCGAAAAAGCCGGTGATAACGAGCTTTCCGTCCAACGGGTGGTAGGCTGCGATTTCCACCGTTTCAAGCACTGCCGTCAGCTTGCAGAGCTCGATAATCTGCTCGCGGGTGAACTGTGACGCGGAGAGGATTGAAACTCCTTCGAGCTCGCGCAGCACATCGAGTCGGATGGGTTCCTGCAGTAAAGAGGTGGCCTCGGGATGCAGCGAATCGTCGCCTTGCTGCGGTTCGAGGATCTTGCCCATCGAGTTGGGTTCAAGTTTTTGCATCATGATTTTTGGATGTTACCAAATGGAACGGGAGCGGGCGTCGCGCCACAGCAGAAGCAATAAGGTGAGGAAACCCAACCCCGTTAGGATTAAGGAGCCGTAGATGAGGATCGAAAAAACTTCGGAAGAAAAAAGGATCATGCCGATTCGGATGCTTGGTTGGAGCTGTGCTCATCGAGGGTCTCCCAATCGAACTCGCCCGGCTTAAGTAAGGTTCCCGCCACGATGATGACCAGGGAGACTCCGGCTCCGACCAGTGAGGCGGTGAACCAGCCGATCGTATAATAGGCGAGGATCCCCAGCGTGCTGCCGCCAATCATCGCCGCGAGAGCCGCATGGCGGTTGACCCGGCGATAGAAAAGCCCGAACACCACCACCCAGATTGCCGATCCGACCAACGGACCTGAAATGAAAAGAACCTCGTTGAGGCGACCCAACCGCGGAAGGCAAATAAGCCAGGTCACGACGCCCAGCCCCACAATAAGAAGAGAGGCAACCCGGCGCAATTGAGCATCGGAAATAGTCGGGTTGATCAGGCGCTTGAAGACATCCTCGGCCAGAAGGTCCGAGGTCGATGCGAGCAAGCTGTCAATGCTCGAGCCGAGGGAGCAGAAAACCACGATAAAGACAATCACCGCCCCCGCACTGCCAAGGATTTCGCCCGCCACGAGCGGACCCGCCATATCGGGATCAACGATATTGATGCCGAGTGATCCCGCGGCCAGGGCGATGAATCCGGCCGCTACCGGAATTGGCAACCAGAGAAATCCGGCGAGGGAGAATGCTTTCAACCCGATGCCCTCACGCATCGCAAATGCGCGACTCCACCAGACATTGTTGTGAAAGACTTCGCCAAAGCCGAAAAACATGTTGTTGAAAAGGGCGAGGAGCGCCACCGGCATCAGCACGTCGAGTAAAGCGGGTTGAAAAGTCACGATGTCCTCATGAACCGTCGCGATGTCCACTTGCAGCACCACCATCACGCCGACCACCAGAACACCGAGTAGGATGATGGCGCTCTGGATGAAGTCAGTCCCGATCACTGCGTAGAGCCCGCCAAAGAGCGTATAAATCACGCAGACCAGTAAAATGACGCTCATTCCATAAACGTAAGGGATGCCTGCGAGTGCCATCAGGACAATCCCGCCGGCCATCGCCATGCTCACAAGCCATGCCATGGAATAGACGAGGGAAATGGCCAGAAAGACGCCCCAGGCTGCACGACCGTAACGTAGGCGGATGAAGTCGCCACTGGTCAGTCCTTTTGGCATGAGCCGTCGAATACGTCGGGCCATCGGTGCAAAAAAGAAGAGGCCAAAGCTGGCTGTGGAATAGGCGAGTACGCCCCAAACCCCCATCTGCAGCGCAAATAACGGTGCCAACATGATGGTGTTGGAAGTCACCCAGGTGGCCATGGCAGTGGCTGCACCCAGCGCAAGCCCCACATCGCGCCCGGCGAGCATGAAGCCTTCGAGATTCTTCGCTTTGCGACCCCAATAGTAGCCGAGGCCGATCCATGCACATCCAAAGATGGTCAGGACAATCCATCCGGTGGATGGAGTTAATACCGATTCTTCAGCACCCATTTACGCAGCCTCGATTTCGGGTGATCGACTGGTCCGACGCATTCCGTAAACGATGGCTCCAAGCAGAATCAGAAACATCGCAGCCCCGCTGGTGCTGAGCACCGCGACCTGCCATCGGGGGGGATAATCGACCGAAACCTTCAGCGGCTCGCTCCATGCGCCCCATTCCTCAGCATTCTCGGCTTGCGCGCGCACACGGAAAATGGCGCCAGTGGCTGGAAGCCCTGAAATAAAGGTCCCGGTGTCGGATCCAGCATAAGCAATTCGCGTTTGCCCGCCTGAGTCTGTGAGCGTTTGTTCGAGTTGAAAAGTCATCGAGCCGTTGGTAGCGGTTTCGCCCGTTGTCCATCGAAGCGAAAGGTGCCCTTCATTAACGGTGATTGCTTCAGTGGCGGGATCTTCAAAAGCGGCGGATGGGGAATTCGCGATGGAGAGCGTCCAAGGAGTCATGCAGAGCGCGATCAGCGCACTCAGCCTTTGCGGTCGCCACCGAACGCGGGGGCCGCCGCAAGGAAGGGATGGGGATGGATAATTCATAACGGTCGCCTGCCAGTAGTCTGCACACACCTCGGCGGTTTCTGAATTGTAGGCAGAAAGCCAATCAGGATATTCCTCCATGGCAAGGAAACATAAGGATTTGCGGGTATGAATCCTTTGCAAGCCGCATAAATAAAGCTTCTGGAAGGTGAATTAACCCGCCGCCAGCCAATTATAATGCCTCCGGGCTTGTCGGATTTTCGAGTAATGGCATGCTTCAGAGAATGGACTCCATCTCCGACCGACCGACGTCCTCCCTGCGCATCAATCGCGAGCGCCTTCAGCAGAACCTTCATGCACTGTCCCGCATCGGATTGTCCGCCGAGGATCACGGCATTTATCGCATGGCATTCACCGACGCGGAGATGGAGGGCAAGCAATGGCTTGAAGACCGGTTGACCGAGGCCGGATTGGAGTCATGGCGCGATGGGGCGGCCAACGTTTGGGGCCGTTTGTCCGGAGCGGACCCGGAGGCCGCGGCAGTTGTCATCGGGTCGCACCTCGATACCGTTCCATGCGCCGGTGCCCTCGACGGTTCCCTTGGCGTGCTCACCGGCCTCGAATGTCTCCGGGTTCTCAAAGAGCAGGGCATCCAACCGCTACGTTCGATCGAAGTGGTGGCTTTTAGCGATGAAGAGGGACGCTTTGGCGGCATGTTGGGCTCCGAGGCGGTGACGGGGCGCGTCTCACCGGAACGCCTGCATGATCAGGATTTGAATGGCGTTTCACTCGGATCGGCCATGCGCTCGCACGGCCTTGAGCCACGGGGCATTCTCGACGCTGCCCGCGATCCGCGTGAGCTCTATCGGTATCTGGAATTGCATATCGAACAGGGGCCGGTCCTGACTCGGCAAGGCGTGTCGATCGGAATCGTTGAAGACATCACAGGTCTTTTCAAATGGTCGATCGAATTGCGGGGTGAAAGTAATCACGCGGGAACCACCCCGATGAATATGCGTCGTGACGCGTTTATGGGGCTCGCCGATTTTGCTCACGAACTTCCGCGGATCCTCGCTGAAAATGGTTCCGAACGCAGCCGAGCCACGATTGGGACGGCTCGAATCGTGCCGGGAGCCGCCAATACGGTCCCGGGTATGGTTGAATTTTCGCTCGATGTCCGGGACACCGACAGCGAGGTATTGAAAGAGCTCGGCGGTGCCTGCCGAAAGGCGCTTTCCGCCATTGCCCGACGCAGCGACCTGATGTTTGAGTTCGAGGAGCTCAGTCGCATCCAGCCGGTCGCTTGCGATCCCGGCTTGGTGACCACGCTTGAAGCAGCGGCTCAAGAGCTTGCACAACCATCCTTGCGGATGCCCAGCGGTGCGGCGCACGACGCGCAGATCATGGCCCACATCGTCCCTGTGGGAATGATCTTTGTTCCGAGTCGGGATGGCGTTAGCCATTCCCCTGCTGAATGGACCTCGGCCAACGATATCGAAGCAGGTGCCAATCTTGCATTGCACACGTTGTTGCGGATCGCCCAAGAGCCAGTGGACGCGCCTTCAACTTGACCCATTTGTTCATCCCTATGTCACAGGAACCCTCGTCTTTTTCTCACAATCCCCAAGGGGCGGACCCGCTTCGCAGTATTTACCGGAGTTCGCAGGTCAAAAATCCGGCGCACTTTGAATACCTCTATCGGCGGGGGACGGCCTTGCTTTCCATCGACATGCAATACCTCGATGCGGCGCGCGGCGAAGGGATTTTTCGCGATGTCGAGGCGGCGGGGATTCCAATCGAGTGGCAGGATTATTACTTCAACCGTCTGGAACAAACGGTCTTGCCAAACGTGCGTCGTCTTCAAGAGGGATTTCGCCGCCACGAGCTGGAGGTCATTCATACGCGGATTCAGTCGCTCACCCGCGATGGACGTGACCGCAGCCAAGGACACAAACGGCTCAAGATCCATGCGCCGCCTGGTTCCCGCGAGGCGGAGTTCCTCGAGGAAATTGCGCCGGTGGGAGATGAGATCATTGTCAACAAAACGACCAGCGGCGTCTTTTCCTCCACCAATATCCACTACGTGCTCACCAACATCGGCGTGCGCGCACTTTACGTGGTGGGCGTGTACACCAATGAATGCGTGGAAACTACGGTCCGCGACGCCTGTGATCTCGGCTACCTTGTCACGATTGTGCAGGACGCCTGCGCCACCGTGACGGAAGAACTGCACGAAGCATCGTTGAAAACACTCCGCAATCGTTATGCCCGTATCGTCAATACGGATGAAGCACTCGATGATTTGGAGCGCTTTGTTGCCGAGACGCCCGAGTGGCTGCCGGCTTATTGAGTGCGGCTGCGGGAGTTAAAGGGCAAGTTTTACCAACTCACGGGATTCCGGCGCGTCTTTGATGATTTGAGAGGGCTCGGGGCCGACGCCAATGTAGCGCAGTTGAGGAATCTCGGTTGGCCAGTTCTCCGGTTTTTCTCCAAATGCAACCTGCAAGGTGTGCTTCACCATGCCCGCGATATACCGTTTGGCAGCCAAGGGCAGGTTGTCGAACGTGCGCACACCGCTGATGTCTTCGGCCCAACCCGAATAAGCCTGATAAATAGGCTGAAGCGTCGCATGCACTTCCGGTTCGCGCGGTACGTGTTGAAGGGTTTTTCCGTCCGGAGTCCGATAGCCGGTGCAGATTAAAAGATCTCCGCCATCCCAGCCAGCCGCGGGGTCATAACTGAGCGGATCGAGCTTATTGATCATCAGGTCATGACAGCCCCCATAGCGGACGGCATCCCCTTTCTCCACCGCGTCAAACCACCCGACCATGCGCTGACGTCCGGTCGAGACACCGAACTCCAGCTGACTCAGCTTGATTGCCAACGGGTGCTCGGCGTCCATTCGACAGATGAAGGTGTGGGTACCGACCTTCGTGTCATAAGCCTTGCAGACACCGAAGGTGTGCACCGGCTGGAGCGGAACGCCCAGACTCAGGAAAAATTCGGGAGGGACACAATGTGAAGCCGTGACGTTGGGCGGAAAGCCGAACCGTTTATCCAGCCAGAAAGCTTGGCCGTATTCGCCGATAATGTATTCTCCCCGCGCCAGTGCAGTGAGGGTAGCCTCACGCACGTTTCCGATTTGCCCAAGGAACGACTGTCCGGCGGTCCAGTAAGCGTCTATCAGCACATCGAGGTTCAGGGAAAATGGGGTCTGCCCCTTGAATCGGAAGAAGTCGAAAGTATCGGGAGAAAGTCGGCCGGCCTCGATTGCCGGTTGATTGGCCCGGACTTCGGCATTGGTCAGAACGTGGAAAAATTGTTCCCATGTCTCTGGATCGACCGAGCAGACGTGTTGAATCGTCTTCAGGGCACGTTCAGCCCGAGCCCGGAGCTTGCGAGCAAACGCTTCTTTGCTGTTCCGGAAATCCGCATAATAAATGGGGAAGTGCGCTGTTTCTTCTCCGAAAGCGGGCGATATACCTCGACCAGTCGATCCCCGCTTCTCTTCTCCGAGAACCGTGGCGCGATAGTGTTCCCAAGCTAAATCGAGCAGGCGATGCGACAGATCGCTCATCATGGTCCGCTCGTCGATCAGGATCCGGTCTCGCACGGTCTGGCCGGAAACTTCAACATAAGTGCATTCCCAATCGAGCTTACGCGGATCGGCGACCACACCAGCTCCCAAGTAGAGCTTAGGGACATCCGGGCAAATCACGCCGGCCGGAATCAGGTTCAGCTTGAGGCCGCCGACGGTGTGACCGCTGTTAGCCCCGCCATTTACCTTCGCGATCGCCGCCACCTTCTTGCCCGAGGCGGTCAATTCGGCCACCACCTCCGGGATCAGTCGGCCTTTGCCTTCGTCACCCAGACTGATGCCTGTGTCGAGAATGATAGAGCTGCGGAACGGCGAAGCGGCCATTGAATGTCGAAAGTTGGAAAAACGAAATGCGCCCCCCGTCGAGGAGACGCATTTTCAGCCATTAGAAGAACTCACTCGCCCCGCGCAACGGAAAAGGAAACACAACCAATCAAGATTTTTTAATTAACCCGCTTAATTAAGCTTGTCTTCGGCCAGTCGTCCTCGCCAGTTTGGTCGGATGAAGCGTCGACGGGTGGAAGGATCAGCGGGAGTGTATCATTGCATCATGCGGACGGTGGGCGGGCAGCGTCTGCTGGAGGCGGGGGACAAGGAGGTGTTGCGGCGGATGCTGTGGAAGGTGGCGGCGTTTAGCGGGGTGGAGGTGCTGGCTTATTGCGTGATGTCGAATCACTATCATGTGCTGGTGCGGGTGGCGGACCGGGAGGAGGTCGTGGTGCCGCGGGAGGAGCTGTTGCGGCGTTATGGCGCTTTGTATCAGCGCAGTGGGACCCCGGGTTATCCGGATGCGCAGCAGATGGAAGTGGTGCTGGGGGCAGGGGACGAGGCGGCCTTGCGTTGGGAAGCCCGCCTGCGAGCGCGGATGGAGGATGTGTCGGCGTTTATGAAGACGCTCAACCAGCGGTTTTCGGTGTGGTATAACCGGACGCACGGCCGGTTTGGCACGCTGTGGGCCGCGCGCTTCAAGAGCGTTATCGTGCAAAATGACCCGGTGTGCCTGCAGACGGTGGCCGCTTACATCGACCTGAACCCGGTGCGTGCGGGGTTGGTGACGGATCCTGGCGATTACCGCTGGTCAAGCTACGGAGAAGCGATGGGAGGTGGCAGTGCACCGCAAGCGGGCCTGGCGCAAGTGGTTGGGCAGGGGGACTGGAAACATGCGGCGTCGGATTACCGGATGGTATTGTTTGGCAAAGGCTACCATGGCCGGGAAGGCGAGCAGTGCGGGATCCCGCGAGAGAAGGTGCTGGAGGTGCTTTCGCAGGGAGGCAAGGTGCCGCTGCGTGATTTGCTGGGCTGCCGCCTGCGCTACATGACCGAGGGGGTGGCGCTGGGCTCGCGAGCCTTTGTGGAGGGCCTTGCGGATGCGCAGCGCGCGCGCGCCGGGACCAGCCGAAAAACCCACCCGCAATCCCTGCCGGCAACGGATGTGTCCGTGAACAGCCTTCGCAACCTGCAGAAGGCCCCCGTCCGTTAGACGGCATGGGCAAATTCCAATTGATCCAATCGATCATACTGGAGAGGCTTACAAAACCGATGCAGGGATCATTGCGGGTGCGAAACACCAGTGATTCGAGCCTATAGGAGCAATTTTCGCGGCGATGTCAGAAGTGCTGTGTAAATTGTCTTAGGCGGCGTGGACAAATTCAAAAATAAGCATTTTTCAATGTAACCCATTGACTATCTGAGGTATGCAATCATTGTTTATTTGTATCCAATGAGCAAATACAGATCTGATTCAATGCCGGATGCGCTGAGGGAGCGCCTAAAAAAATTAATCATGAATACCGCGGTACGGTCGGTACGCTAAGAGGCCGTCCGCCTTCCAATCTGGATGGCACCCTCAATGGCAT
>Ga0209024_1000959_pt1 | contig 32697 bp, 29 predicted proteins | sample AutmiccommunBRH5_FD_187380 | JGI IMG/M metagenome (GOLD analysis project Ga0209024, IMG submission 187380) | Deep subsurface microbial communities from Mt. Terri, Switzerland - Autotrophic microbial communities BRH/5 (SPAdes) (version 2) | ecosystem: Environmental > Aquatic > Deep subsurface >...
GCGTGGCCAAGGATCCGGATTGCGGGTGCTGCGGGGCGTGGATCGAGATCATCGAAGCTGACGGTTTCGCCGCCACCATCGACCTGCTCGATTACGATGCCCTTCAAGCCCACAAGATCGCCAGCGGCATCCCGGAAGACATGGCGTCCTGCCACACCGCCCATGTCGACGGCTATGTGATCGAAGGCCATGTGCCCCCGGCCGACATCCGCCGCCTGTTGGCACAGCGCCCCGACGCCGTTGGCCTGTCGGTGCCGGGCATGCCCTACGGCTCCCCCGGCATGGGGCCGGAGACGGAGCGTGAGGCCTACATCGTCTACTTGATCCGCCGCGATGGCAGCGCCGAAGTCTTCGCCAGCTACGAGGCTGCGTGACGGGGGCCGGGCCAGACCCACAAGATCCAGAGCCAGCCCAAGCCGCTGCCCCATCCGGAACTGTGACCATGTCCAGCTTCAGGCGGCCTAGGGCGTCTGGCACAGGCGGAAACCGGTCGAGCAGGCCGAACGCAAGGATGAGGTGACTTGCCTGCCAGCTTCGGCCGACCGCCACCTTGAATCCACCACTTGTAGTGTGACAACGCCGGAAACCTCCGCGGCTATCGCCCGCGCTCCGAACTGGCTCATCTGCCCGCGCATGTGCATCAACAGGTTTTCGCCGTGGATACCGCCGGGGTAGCCGGGGTGATCATGGGACCGGGGGATAGGCGCCGCCCTGCTTTAGTTAGCGTCGATCGGCAGCAGACGCCGGCGAAAGCGGGCAAGATAGATCCGCCGTCATTCCGGCCGGACCGCCGCCGACGATGCTGCAGTCTGGCGGACTATCCGGCATCGCCGGCCCCGTTGATCGCCGCAAGCCCCATCGACAGGGCGGCAGCCAGCGTGGCCGACAGCACCTCTGGCGGGTCGCCCGGAAAGTGGAACTCGCGCGCGACGGGCGGCTGCCCGCGCAGGCAGGAGGCGATGCAGATATAGCCGGGCGGCTTGCCCTGATCGGGATCGGGGCCCGCAACGCCGGTCACGGCCAGCGCCAGTCCGGCCTCGGGCGCGGCCTTCAGGGCGCCGCTGGCCATCTGGCGGGCAACCTCGGGATCATAGACCGTGCGGCGGGCGATGGTCGCCTCGGACACGCCCAGGGCGGCTGTCTTGAGCGAGGCGCGGTAGGTCACGAAACTGCCCTCCAGCACTTCGGAACTGTCCGGGACCTTGGCAAGGCTTGCCGCCAGCAGACCGCCCGTGCAGGATTCGGCGGTGACAAGACGCATCCCCCGGTCCTTCAGGCGCTGGCATAGTTCTGCCGCGGCCGCCTCGGTCTCGACCGAGAACCCCACCTCTGCCCGGCGAGGGCGCAGCACGTCCGGGCGGAACAGCCGCTTGTCGATCTGGTCGAGCAGCGCGAACCGGTCGCTTGCCGGATGGTTCAGGCGAATGGGGTTTGCGCGCTTGTACCAGGTTCCCTGCACCCGGCGTAGCACGGTGGCCAGCACCGCCTGCGCATGGGCATCGCCCTCCACCCCCAGCACCCGCGCGATCTGATCCCGCGTCAGGCCCGGATCCTGCGCAAGCGCCTGGCCAAGCGCGAACACCATGATGTCCCATTCCAGATAGCTCGCCCCGATCTGCGCCTCGTCCCCCGCGCCGATGCCAAGCCCGTCGGTAGGATTGGCGCGCCAAGTCTTTTCGGGCACCCCGAGCTCACGGGCGAGCCACGGAACCTCCCAGGATTTCGTCAGCCCCTGCAAGGGGGCAAGATCCCCCACATCACCATGCAGCGTCCAGAACCCGGCGCCCAATTCGGAAAAGTTGTCGGTGCTGGCGACGATCCCGCCAGAACGGTGCGCCTGATCGTACAGCGTCACCATCCGCAACCGCGCGCGCAGGTTGCCGCGCCGTATCCGGGCAGGGCCACTGTCCGAAGCGGGAAGCTCGGGATCGAGGGCGCCAAGGGCGGCCGTCACCCGGTCGTATTGCGGCGACAGGTCCAGGTGCAGATGCCGGATGCCTAGCGCATTGCAGGCCTCGACGCCCCGTTCCGTTTCTTCTGGCTGCTGATGGATCGGCAGCGTGTAGCCCACCACCTGCCAACCCGCCTGCTTGAACAAGGCAGCGGTCAGCGCGGAGTCGACGCCGCCCGACATGCCAAGCACGGCAGTGCCGACGCCCGCCTGCACCCGGTAATCCGCCAGTTGCTGCACGAGCTTGCCGCGCACCTGGTGCAGTTGCGCTTCGGAAGGAACAGGCCTTCGTCGATCTGGTCCTGCAGGCGCTGCGTGAACCATGCGCTGCACGCCGGCGCGGCTGCCTGACGGGCAAGGTCGAGTATCTGCGCCAGAAGCATCTGTTGTCCTTGGCTCTGCATGCCTGCGCTAAAATCGAGGACCGGCCCGATTGTTCCTGCTCCGCACCACGGCGGCGCACAAATATCACCTTCAGGTCTTTGCGCTGAACGTCGGCTCGCTGGAGCTGCACCAGGCGCAATGCGGGCGGAGGTGCTGCAGGCGATGAAGGGGAAGGTCGTCGCGACCGGCGAGATCGCCGGCCCCCATGAGCGATAACCTGGCGCGCCGGGAACATGCGCCGAGGCCAATGGTTGCATGCACCCCAAGAGGTGGCTCCGCACCGCGATATGGCGCGGGGCCCGCAGCCTGAAGGAGACCCTCACATGGCACATGCAAACCACAAGAAGTTCGGCCCCGGCCAGCAGGATCAGGGCAAGGGCGACGGCAGCGGCGGGATGGCGCCGGCGGATGTCGATCCGCTGCCGGATAACGAGGTGCTGTCCAACCGTGATACCGCCCGCCACTCGGATCAACGCGGCCATGACGGCCGACACGTGCAGACCGGCAACTGGCATGAGCAGGTGGACGATCATGCCCCGGGTGCCGGCGAGGCGGGGCGTCCCGGTGCCGACAGCAAGCCGGCGCTTGCGGACGAGCGGCCGCGCGACGCGGCGCAGGGCGCGCCCTCAGCCAAGGACCAAGCGAAATCCGACAAATGACCCGAAGGTCAAAGGCGTGAGGAGAAAGCAGATGAAGGATGGACAGGATCATCCCGGAACCGCCATCGTCACCGGCGCCTCGAGCGGCATCGGGCGCGAGCTTGCGCTTTGCGCCGTGCGCGAGGGCTTCGATCTGGTGATCTGCGCCGACGAGCCGGAGACAGAGGCCGTGGCAAGCGAGATCCGCGCGACCGGAGCGACGGTGCAGGCGGTGCGCGCAGATCTTGCGACGAAGGACGGCCTCCGCGCGCTGATGGACAAGGTCGACGCCCGCCCGGTCACGGCGCTGATGGCAAATGCCGGGATCGGCCTTGGCGATGCCTTCCTGGACCAGGACCTGCACCGGGCGCTGCGCGTCGTGGAGCTGAACGTGACGGGCACAGTGGCGCTGGTCCATCACATCGGGCGGCGGATGCGGGATGCGGGGCATGGCCGCATCCTCATCACCGGGTCGGTCGCGGGCTTCATGCCCGGCACCTTTCAGGCGGCCTACAATGGCAGCAAGGCGTTCCTCGACAGCTTCGCCTACGCGCTCCGCGATGAGCTGAGAGACAGCGGCGTTACCGTCACCTGCCTGATGCCCGGCCCGACAGAGACCGAGTTCTTCAACCGGGCGGACATGGAGGATACTCCGGTCGGCGAGGATGACAGCAAGGCCGATCCGGCAGACGTGGCCAAGGCCGGGTTCCAGGCGATGATGGAGGGCGACAGCGGCGCGACGCCGGGCTTCATGAACAAGGTCCAGACCGCGTTCGCGGGCCTGATCCCCGACACCGTGCTGGCGCGGATGCACCGGCGCATGGCGGAGCCGGGCCGCTAGCGCCGGGGGCTCCCATGTCGGACGCCCCGATCGAGGCCGGAACCCTTGGCGCGCTCGAGGAGGCGGAGGCGGCCTGCACCCGCTGTCCGCTCTACCGCGAAGCAACGCAGGTCATCCCCGGTGAGGGCCACCGGCAGGCGCGGATGATGATCGTGGGCGAACAGCCGGGCGACAGGGAGGATCTGGCGGGCAGATGGTGGCTGGGACAGGAGTTGAAGCTGGTGGCCCCCTCGGTCGTGGTAGCGCATGGTAACCAGCTCCATTGGTCGCCGTGTCGCTCTGGCTTCCTGTTTTGCCGGCGATAATGCAGGTCGGTGCATTGCCGCGGGTCTTGGTATCCGCTTTTCAGCAGCGTAGCGAATGATGGGAATTCCGTGCGCAGGTTTCGTTGTTGGTCGGGTATCTTACCCCCCCCCGAAGGCGGGCTTAGTGGCCCGGCCGACAGCTCCTCCAACCTCGAGCGCCCGTGCGGAACGGTGGTGGTTCGGCTGGCGCGGCAGAAGCGTAACGTCTGCACAAATGGCCTGCCGCGTGGCGGGTCTGATGGCCGCCGAGGTGGTGGAGGAGGCGGAGAGGCAGTAGGGCAAGCCGGCGGCGGTCGAGGCCGCGATCATGCAGGGTGCTGGAAACACATATCCAGGGGCGGCTCCAGCGGTGTCGGATGGAACTTCGTCCCTGCGCCAGCGCTCGTTTCGTCAGGCGGAATTTGCCTCAAGCAGTATTGCTCTGTCGGCCGGTGGCCGTAGAGTCGAACAGGGCGCAGACGGGCATAGGGCCAGAAGTTACCCCGCCCCTAAACCGGATCACCAAATCATGAAGATACACTCCGACCTCCTTGCCGCACTGATTTTTCTTGGCTTTGGCACTGTCGCCGTCGCCATCGGGTCGGGCTACGGCTTTGGATCGGCGGCGGCGCTTGGTTCGGGGGCGATGCCGATGCTGGTCGGGGCGGGCCTCTGCGCCATGGGAGCGGTGCAACTGCTGCAGACTGCGGCGGCGCGCCGAGCCGGGCAGCAATTCGTGTCGGCCTTCCCGCGGCGCGAACTGGGCCCGCTGCTGCTGATCTTGGCCGCCGTTCTCGCCTTTGGTCTTCTGATTGACCGCCTGGGCCTCCTTCCGGCGCTTGCTGCGCTGGTCGGCATCAGCTGGTTCGCCGATAGTAGCGGGCGAAAACGCGAGATGCTGGCGGTCATGGTGTGCGTCGGGGCCCTCCTCGTGGCCATCTTCTATTTCGGACTGGGCATTCCCTTCCGCCTCGTCAGCTGGAGGTTCTGAGCCGTGGATCTTTTTTCGTCGCTCGCCATGGGCCTGCAGGTGGCGCTTACGCCGACCAACCTGCTCTATTGCCTGATGGGCGTGACGCTCGGCACCGCCATTGGCGTGCTGCCGGGCGTCGGGCCAATCATCACCATTTCCCTGTTGTTGCCGCTGACCTTCGGCCTGACACCCGAGGCTTCCATCATCATGCTGGCCGGCATCTTCTATGGCGCGGCCTATGGCGGCTCGACAACGTCCATCCTGGTCAACCTGCCAGGCGAAGCGGCATCGGCCGTGACCTGCATCGACGGCTACCAGATGGCGCGGCAGGGGCGCGCTGGGTCGGCGCTGGCGGTTGCGGCGCTCGGCTCTTTCTTTGCCGGCACGGTGGGCACGCTGATCATTGCCCTGGCGGGCCCGCCTCTGGCGAGCATCGCCATGCGCTTTGGCGCCGCCGAATACGCGGCCCTGGTGTTCGTCGCATTGCTCAGCACCGCGGCGATGACGCGGGGGGGCGTGGTCAAGGGCATCGGCGTGGCCTTGCTGGGAATGGCGTTCGGCACCGCCGGGTCCGACGTCTCGACCGGCATGTTCCGCTTCACCTTCGGCATCCCCGAATTGCGCGATGGCGTGGAGTTCGCGGTGCTTGCCGTTGGGCTGTTCGCCGTCGCCGAGATCATAGGCAATATCGGCGAGCCGCAGGGCGATGCCGTGTCCTCGCGCAATATTGGCCGGTTGTGGCCATCACGCGAAGACTTCCGGCGATCCTGGCCAGCGGTCTTGCGCGGTACCGGGCTGGGCTCTTTGCTAGGCGTGCTGCCGGGTGCCGGTCTCGCCATGAGTTCCTTCACCGCCTACATGATGGAAAAGAGCGTCTCCAAGGACCCGTCGCGGTTTGGACAGGGTGCGGTGGAAGGCGTGGCCGCCCCGGAATCGGCCAACAATGCGGCATCGCAAACCGCCTTTATCCCGACATTGCTGCTGGGCGTTCCGGGTAGCCCCACGATGGCGCTGATGCTTGGGGCCTTCATGATCCATGGCGTCCAGCCCGGGCCCCGCATGATGGGGGATCACCCGCAGCTGTTCTGGGGCCTCATCGTTTCGATGTGGGTCGGCAACCTGTTGCTGGTGGTACTCAACCTGCCGCTTATCGGCCTGTGGGTGCGGCTGCTGCGCGTGCCCTACCACTGGCTCTATGTGTTCGTGCTGGCCTTTGCCTGCGTCGGAGTGTTCACGCTCAGCTCGTCGCAGTTCGACATCTACTCGCTCGTGTTCTTCGGCGGGCTTGGCTATCTGCTCAAGGCAGCGGGCTGCAATCCGGCCCTGTTCATCCTCGGCTTCATCCTCGGGCCGATGTTCGAGGAGAACTTCCGCCGCGCCATGACGCTGTCGCGCGGCGATCCGATGGTCTTTCTAGAGCGGCCGATCAGTCTGACGCTGGTGCTGATCGGCGTTGCCGTGCTGCTGGCCACCACGACCTCTTTCGTGCGCCGTGGCCGCGCGGAGGCGACGGACTGAGGCGACCTGTCGCGCCGCCGGCCCACGCAGCAAAAAACCTACGCCGGATGCTCCCGGCGTAGGTTTTTCAGTTTCGGACAGTGTCAGGCTAGCGGCGCAGCGGTGCCAGGATCGTTTCGATATCGTCAGCGCTTTCAAGGCCGAGCAGGCTCTCGATAAGCCGATCGGCTGCATCGGTGGGGAGGATCCAGTCGACATTGCTGCGGAACTTTTCCAGATAGACCGCCTCGCTTGCCGGGTTGCGGCTGGTCCCCAGCATGTCCTCGACGGTGTGACTGAAAACCTGCCCATCGGCCATCTCGATCGTCACGACGCCGCGCGAGCGACTGGTATCGGCGTCAGCTTTGGGGTCGGCAATATGGACCACCTTGTCAGCCAGGGCGTTGATTACCGGGTCGTTGATGCTGGATTCTGCATAAGAGGATTTGTCGAAGCGCCCCAGCGCCAGCGCTTCTGCAACCGTGTGCTGCAGGCTGATGCGGCCATGCCAGGAGCTGCGCAGGCGGCGTTTCTCCTCCACCGGCTCGCACACGGTGCGGAAGGAGCGCTGCATGATTTCGCAACGGATCTGGGTGATGTCTTCAAGCCGGAATGAGTGCCTGGCGCGCAGCTCGAGCGCGGCCGCGATGAAGGGCATCAGCGTGTACGCGCAAGGGTAAAGCTTGGGCGCGATGTTGAGCACCTCCCAGCGCGTGCCCAACTGATCGGTGAGCGCGCCGAAGCGGAAATCGACGTCGGACTGGATGTAGCTGCGATACCAGCCGAACTTGCCCTCGAACACTTCCGCAGGCCCGGAAATCCCCTGCGCGGCCAACGCGGCGGCGCGAATGCCGGCTGCAGCCACGAAGCCAACATGGAGGATCTTGGTGTCGGTGCCGTCCTGGAAGGCACTGATCGAGCCAGCCGAAAGACTGGCGGCGGTACCGACCGCATCGGCCATGGCCTTGGCGGGCAGCCCGCGCAGCCGTGCCGCCGTGTAGGCAGCCGCAAAGACGCCATAGACGGCGGTGGGATGAAAGCCCAATTCGTGCATGCGAACCGGCGACACCTGACCCAGACGGCAGAAAATTTCAGATCCGACGAGCACGGCCCCAAGAAATTGCCGCCCGGTGGTCCGGGTCTGCTGCGCCTGCGCCAGGGCGGCCGCCAGCACGACGCCGGTGGTGTGGATATTGGAGGAGATATGGGTGTCGTCGAATTCGAGGGCCGAGGCTGCTACCCCGTTGAGGAAGGCGGCGCCGGCAATCGAGGTCTCACCCCGATCCCAAAGGGCATGGGCCCCAGAACCGCCGTCGGTCTCGCGCTGCGCGCGCGCTGCGGCCTGAACGCTGCGCAGGCCGCTCGATGCCAGCATGACGCCAACATGGTCGAGAATGCGCAGCTTGGTGTTCTGGATGACCTCGGCCGGGGCATCGTCAGGCGAGAAGCCGACGGCCCAGTCGGCAAGTTGGGAACTCAGATAAGGCATCGACAACCCCCGGTGGGACTGGCCCAGGGGGCCGGTGATGGGTGCCGACGGCGTCGCCGCCACCGGCCGAGACTCTACTGCGCCAGGTCGAGCGTTTCGACAAGGTCGCCGACATAGGTGTATTCGTCCCTCAGATGCGCGGTCAGGTCGGCGCTGGACATGAAGCGCGGGGCCACACCGGCACGCTCGAGGGTATCGAGGAATTCAAGCGACACGCTGGCCTCGCGCAGGGCGGTTTCGACCATGGCGACGACGTCGACCGGCATGCCGGAAGGGCCCATCACCAGCTGCAGGCCGGCGCCGCGCACCCCCGTATATCCAAGTTCGCCGAGGGAGGGGACGTCCGGGAATTCCTCGAGCCGATCGTTAGCGGGGATGGCCAGCGGCGTCACCGCATCCTGACGGACCTGCGGGATGGCCGTCGCATCGATGATGAACTGCACGTCACCCGACAGCACTGCCTGGATAGCCTGCGAGGAACCGCTGTAGGGGATATGCACCGCCTCGATGCCGAGGGCATTGATGATGCCCAGCGTGGTGATGTGGCCGGTCGAGCCAACGCCAGTGGTGCCATAGTTCAGCTCGCCCGGATGCTCCTTGGCATAGGCGATGAACTCCTCGAAGTTGGCCACCGGCAGAGTCTTGGACGCAATCATCATGCGCACGGCCTCGCTGACATTGGCGATCGGCACCAGGTCGTTCAGTGGGTCAAAGCCGGCGGGGGCGATATGGGGCGCCGTGGTGACAATGGCGTTGCCGGCCAGTAGGAGCGTCGAACCATCGGCTGGGGCGCGCGCTACCCGCTCGGCACCGATCAGGCCACCGCCGCCGGGCGCATTTTCCACGACGAACGTCACCGAAATCCGCCGGCTCAGTTCGTCAGCAACGATGCGGCCAACGATATCGCCCGCCCCGCCTGCCGCATAGGGCACGACCAGGGTCACGGTGTCGACCGGATAGTCCTGTGCCAGCGCAGGAGCGCTTGTCGACGCCAGCCCCAGTAGAACTGCGGCACCTCCCGCCTTGATAATCTTGTGCATGATTTTCTCTCTCTCCCAATGCCTTGCGCACCCTTAACTTGATAAGTGCCAGATTACAGTGCAGAGGGCACCTCATGGTCATACGCATTTCCAAAGGCGAAACGTCAACGTGAGGAGCCGCCGGCGCTGTTCTGCCGGCGGCCATAGGTCGTGATTACTGTGCGAGGCCAAGCCCGGTCAGCAGTTCCTCGAAGCGGTCGTAGTCGGCGCGAAGGGCGGCATCGAGTTCGGCGCTTCCCATGAAGCGCGGGGTGACGTTGGCCTTGCTCAGCTTGTCGGCAAAGGCCGGATCGGCGATGGCTTGCTCGAGCGCCGTTTCCACCATGGCGACGACCTCTGCGGGCATGCCGCCCGGGCCCATCACCATCTGCCAGCCGGTGCCGCTGATGCTGTCATAGCCCAGCGAGGCCAGGGGCGGCACGTCGGGGAACTCCTCCATCGGCTCGTCGCCGGGAACGGCGAGGGCCGTCACCGCCTCCTGACGTGCCTGCGGCACCGCCGCGGCGTCCATCATGAACTGGATGTCGCCCGAGAGCACGGCCTGCACGACTTCGGCGGCGCCCTTGTAGGGGATGTGGGTGGCCTCGATGCCCATGACGTTGAGCATGTCCACCGTCGAGACATGCCCGGTGGAGCCGACACCGACCGAGCCGTAGTTCATCTCGTTGGGATGCTCCTTGCCATAGGCGACGAACTCCTCGATCGTCGTCACCGGCAGCGCCTTGGAGGCCACCAGCATACGCTTGGCCTCGCTGACATTGGCGATGGCGGTGAAGTCCTCGAAGGGCTCGAAGCCGACATCTGACAGATGGGGCGCTGTGGTGAAGATGGCATTGCCGGCGAGGAGCAGTGTCGAGCCATCCGCTGGGGAACGCGCGACCTGCTCGGCGCCGATGGCGCCACTGGCACCGCCGACGTTCTCCACGACAATGTTGACGCCGAGCCGGCGGCCAAGCTCATCGGCCACGAGCCGTCCGACCGTGTCGCCGGCGCCGCCTGCCGCGTAGGGCACGACCAGTGTCACGGTGTCGACTGGATAGGCGCTCTGCGCCCAAGCCGGTGCACTGACTGGAAGCGCCAATATCGCGGCTATAATTACAGTTTTCTGCTGGTTCATGGTGTTCCTCTCCCTGTTGTCATCCACAATGGCAGCTCATGGCGGGCGTTCGCCAGCTTGGTGGCCGTTCGTTCCACCTGACGAAACGGCGCTGCGCCCTGCATCAATCAGATCAGCTTTCGGGAGGGCTCTCCACCTCAAGCGGCCGGTGCGGGGTAATCGGCAGCGTTCAGGACCCAGCCGGGCCTGGCGCTGAAATCCTCTCGCGGCGGGCAGAACACGTCGATGAGCTTGTTGGACCCGTCCCCGCAGGCGCGGCTCGTGTGGATGACCGGCGGCGGGATGACAAGCGCCGAAGGCGCCCCGACCCGATAAGTCACATCGTTCTTCCAGTCCGCCATGTCGGTGGTCCACGGCCAGCGCAGGTGATGCTCGTACTCGCCCTCCGTCAGGATCGAAAACTGCTCGAAGTCGTCGTGGTGATGCGGCGACATCCTGGCCGGATCGCGCGGCCCCTCGTAGGGATGGATCAAGTTCACCATGAACGTCGTGCAGCGGAAGATGCGGCCGAAGCGGCCTTCCTCGGCAGGCACGTCGTAGGAATAGGTCCGCAGCTTCAGGCCATCGGCAGGCTCGGGCCAGGGCCGGAACTCGGGCACATGACTGCGCGGCGCGTCATAGGCCCGCGCATTCGGGCAAAGGGCAACCAGATCCTGCGAGGCCGTGGTGAACAGGCGATAGACCTCGCCGCCCTCCGGCAGGGCAACGCTGCTTTCACCGGGCGGGATCATCGCGACGGTCATCGGGCCGGTCGCTTCCGTCGCGGCCCCCGCGGAGATTTCGGCCTTGGCCTGCGGCAGGATCGCCACGTACTCGTCCGGCTGCCCCTTGCGCGCCAGGACTGCGCCGGGCACGAGCCGGCTGTAGGCCAGCACGAAGTTGTGGCCGCGCAGGAACCAGGTCTGCCCCCCCGCGTCATCGATCTGCGGCGGCTCGGCATAGAACCGGGCAAGCTGCTCCTCGGCGATCAGGCCGGTCTTGGGCTTCGCGGCCACGGCTGGGGCAAGCGTCGAGCGGGGGTCTTTCTTGTCGTACATGGTGGACCTCAATCCTTGCTGGCAAGCGTCTTTCGGGCGTCTGCCAGTCCCGCCTCGGCAGCGGATTTCAACAATGTCTGATCGGACGAAATGATGAAGGCGGTCGCGCCCAGCGCGGCCATCCCGCGCATGTCGTCGGCGCTGCCCGACATGACGCAGATCGCCCGCCCGGCGGCGCGCGCGGCGGCCGTGATCCTGTCGACGGCAGCTTGCACGGGGGCGGCCGTGCCCGCCGACTGACCCAGTGCGACGGTCAGGTCGCCCCGCCCGACAAAGACGCCGTCCAGCCCTTCGACTGCCATGATCTCGTCCAGGCAATCGAGGGCCGCGACATCCTCGATCATCGCGATGACGGTGACGCGGGCATCCTGCGCGCTGGTATGGGCCTGCATGCGAGCGCTGCCAAAGCCGCCGGCGCGGGTAGTCGGGGAATAGCCGCGCGCCCCGTTCCCATAGCGCGCAGCCGCGACGATCATCCGGGCCTTGTCGGCCGAGTCGACATGCGGCACGAGCACGCCATCGGCGCCGCAATCGAGCACGCTCAGGATCATCTCGGGCGCCGGGCCCTGCACGCGCACAAGGCTGGCGAGCCCGTAGGCCTTGCAGGCAAGGATGATCCGGTCCGTGCTTTCCCGCGAGAAGGGGGCATGCTCTTCATCGACGACGACGAAATCGTAGCCCGCCGTGCCCAGTATCTCGGCCGGTTGGGTGTTGGCGATCTTCAGGAAGCAGCCGACCAGCGGCTCGCCCGCACGAAACCTGTCTCTGAAGCCTTGTCGCGTTCTCTCCAGATCCTGTCCTGAGCCTGCCAAGTTATGTCCTCCATCTGGTTGCCCGGCATTGTTCATCGCCGTGGCAGGAGGACAACCGGGCACCGGCGGACGTTCCGGCAGGCGAAACATCAGGGCGCGTGGCTGAGCCGGGCAAGGTCTTGGGTAATCTCTTCCGAGGCAACCTTGAGGATCGGCGCATAGCGCGCGCAGGCATCGCCATGCGACTTGAACGCCGAGGAGAAATAGGTCAGCCCGAGGCTCGCCATGGCGCGCCCGCCGGTGTTGAAGATCGGCACGGCGATGGTGTTCGAATTTCGCGGCTCCACCTCGGGCGAGCGGGTGGCGTAGCCCTGCTCTCGCACCCTTCCGATCAGCTTCGCAAGCTCTGCCGGGTGGTTGGCAAGCGCATTCTCGGGATCGTCGGAATTGCGCAGGATATCGATGATAAGGCTGCGCTCCTCTTCCTCGGCGAAAGCCAGGTATGCGAGCCCCATGCCGCGTGTGATCAGCGGCAGGCGCATGTTCACGGTGGTGTGGAACGGCGACATCGAGCTGTCGGGCACCGTGCTGAACCGGACCACGACCGCATCCCGGTCGAGCAGCGAGATCGACACCGGCCAATGGTGCTTGCGGGTCAGGGCTATGGCCCAGGAGCGTCCGGCCTCCACGATCATCGGCTCCTTGTGGTAGCCGGCGCTGAGCGCGCTGACCAACGCACTGACCTGGTAACCGCCGATCCGCTTGTCGTTCTCGACATAGCCTGCGTCCTCAAGCGTCTTGAGGATCCGCACCAGCGTCGGCTTCGGCAGGCCCGTCTTCTCGTGCAGCCGGGCGATGGAGGAATGCGGCTGCATGTTCATCTCCTGCAGCACCTGCAACGCCCGTTCGATGGACCTGATCCCCATGCACGCCTCCCCGCGTTTCGCCTGTCGGAATGACTTGGACAGTCGTATTGTGGGTTTTTGACGTCAAGCCATAAACTCCCCCGAACACTGGAGGACAGCATGTCGGACGAAAACCGGGCCCAGGTCAGGGCAATGATCGCAGATATCGAAGATTCCGTTGTGGATGGCTTGATGAAGGGCGCCCTGGATCTGCACGTGCATTCCGGCCCCTCGACGATGGAGCGCCAGCTCGACCACTTCCAGGCGGTGGAAGAGGCCGCCGCCGCAGGACTGCGCGGCATCTTGTTCAAGGATCACCACTACTCCGTCGCGCCGTTCATTCCGATCATGGACCGCGTCCTTGGTCACCACGGGGTGGCGATGTATGGCGGGCTGGTGCTGAACAACACCACCGGCGGGCTCGACCCCTTCGTGGTGGACGCCCAGCTGAAGATGGGGGCAAAGCTGATCTGGATGCCGACGGCGCAGTCGGCGAACCATGTCCGCAGCTCGCGCCGGAAAAGCCGTCTTGCGACCAATGTCGCGCTGAAGCCATCGCCGGCGATCACGGTGGTCGACGCCTTTGGAAACCTGCTGGATGTCGTGAAGGAAATTCTCGACTCCATCGCCGAGGCGGATGCGATCCTGTCCTCGGGACATCTCCACGTCTCCGAGATCTGGACCCTGTTCACCGAGGCGAAGGCCCGCGGGGTCAAGCGGCTGCTGGTGAACCACCCGATGTATGGCCTGCATTTCACTCATGATGACATCCGCGAGCTGGCCGAGTTCGGCGCGCTGATCGAACAGTCGGCCTGTCTCTACGTCGACTCAAGGTTCAACGTCTTCTCGCCGGCCGAGTTGAAGGAGCATATCGACGCCGCAGGGCCGCAGCACACCTCGATCGGGTCCGACCTCGGGCAGGTCGACAACCCGAGTCCGGTGGAAGGTATGCGGCAGGCGATCAAGCTTTGCCTCGCACTTGGTTACAGTGAGGACGAGGTGCGTCTCATGGTGAACCACAATCCCGCCAAGCTGGTTGGCCTCGACTAGACCCTCGGCGCAGGCTGCACCGAACCAACTGACCGTGGCGCCGACCGCGGTGGAGGAGCGTGATGAACGATATCGCAGAGCAGGCCGCCCAGTTCGAGGCAGGCCCCAGAAACCTTGACGGCATCCCGCGGACGGTCGTGCGCGTGCTGGCGGCTGCGATCACGCTGCTGGCCGTGAACCAGACCTTCAACCTGGGGTTCTTCATCAACTACACGGTGGTGGATCTCAGGTACTACTACGTCATCATCGCGTTGGGACTTTTCTGCACCTTCCTGCTTTACCCCGCGAACCAGAGGACGCGCAGAGACACCCCGCCCTGGTACGACTGGGCGCTGGCCATCGCGGTGCTGGTGGTCTGCGGGTATTTCATCGCCAACACCATGTCGATCCTGCTGCGGGGCTGGGAAATGGCCCCGCCCACGACTGCCGTCTGGTTCGCCGTCGGCCTTTGGGCGCTGGTGGTCGAGGCCGGGCGCCGCGCCGCGGGCTGGCCGCTCGCGCTGGTCGTCGGCGTCATGTCGTTCTACCCGATCTATACCGAGTACCTGCCGTCGGCGATCGCGGGCTTCGCCTCGCCCTTTTCCTACACCGCGGCCTATCACGCGATGGGGTCGGAGAGCATCCTCGGCATCCCGATGCGCACCTTCGCCAGCCTGATCATCGGTTTCCTGATCTTCGGTGCCGCACTTCAGCAGACCGGGGCTGGAGCGTTCTTCATGGACCTTTCCTTCGCCCTGCTTGGCCGGGTCCGCGGCGGGCCTGCAAAGGTCGCGATCTTCTCCAGCGGGCTCATGGGTTCGATGAGCGGCAGCGTCATCACCAATGTGCTGACCACCGGGGTCATGACCATCCCCGCCATGAAGCGCATCGGGATCCGCGGCACGTTTGCCGCCGGGGTTGAGACCTGCGCCTCGACCGGCGGGACGCTGATGCCGCCTGTCATGGGGGCCACCGCCTTCGTGATGGCAAGCATCATGAACGTGCCCTATGCCAATATCGCGCTGGCGGCGATCATCCCCTCGGCGCTCTACTTCTTCGGGCTCTTCGTCCAGATCGACGCAATGTCGGCCAAGGAAAAGCTTTCGGGGATGCCCCAGGACGAACTTCCGAAGCTGGGCCAGACGTTCAAGGAGGGCTGGTACTACATCTTCGCCTTCGCCGTGCTGATCTACATGCTGCTTGTGTTGCGGCGCGAGGCGCTGGCGCCCTATTACGCGACACCCCTGCTGATCCTTCTCAACCAACTCTTCTCCAGGAAGCATCGCTGGGGCTGGTCGGATGTCGGCCGGTTCCTCGACAGCCTGGCCTCGCTGTTCGCCAACCTCGTCGCGATCCTCGCCGCGGTCGGGCTGATCATCGGCGCGCTGTCGATGACCGGCGTGGCGGCGACGCTGGTGAACGACCTGCTGCGCATCGCGGATGGCAATTCGCTGATGCTGCTGATCATGGGCGCGCTCACCGGGCTGATCCTCGGCATCGGCATGACCTCTACCGCGGCCTATATCTTCCTTGCAATCCTGCTGGCCCCCGCGCTGATCCGGGTCGGGCTGGACCCGATGGCCGTGCACATGTTCATCTTCTACTGGGGGATGCTCTCGTTCATCACTCCGCCGGTCGCCCTTGGTGCCTTCGCCGCGGCGTCTATCGCCAAGACGCCGCCGATGAAGACCGGGTTCGAGGCGATGCGCCTTGGCAGCGTCATCTACTTCATTCCCTTCCTTTTCGTCTTCGATCCGGCGCTTGTCGGACAGGGCACCGCATCCGAGATTGCGGTCGCCACCCTCCTTGCCGTCTCGGGGGTCGCGCTCTTCGCCTGCGCCATGCAGGGCTATGTGCCCTTCGTCGGGACGCTGTTCGCCGGAGCGTGGTTCGGCTGGCCGCTGAGGATCGTGCTGCTGCTGGCGGCCATTCTCGTCGCGCTTCCTGCCGATGCCGTGCCCGGCTGGAATGATGTGGAGCTGCTGCTGCTTGCGCTGGTCCTGACGCTTCCCGTCCTCGCGCTTGCCTTCGCCATGAACCAGTCGGCAGCGCGGGCGGCAACGCCTTCGGCATGAGGAGAACGCGATGAAGCTTGTCGAAATCCGAGGTGCCGGCGGCCCGGAGGTCCTTCACCTCACCACGGGGCCACGACCGGACCCGGCCCCGCACGAGACCCTCATCCGGGTGATCGCCGCCAGCGTCAACCGACCCGACGTCCAGCAGCGCCGCGGGCTTTATCCAGCGCCGCCCGGTGCCTCGCCGATCCCCGGCCTCGACATCGCCGGTGTGGTCGAGGCGGTCGGCGCCGACGTTACGCGCCTTGCGGTGGGCGATCCGGTGTGCGCGCTGACCAACGGTGGCGGCTATGCCGAATACTGCGTGGTGGACGCCCTTCAATGCATGACGATCCCCCCCGGCCTGACCTTCATTGAGGCTGCCTCGCTGCCCGAGGCCTTCTTCACCGCCTGGAACAACGTCATGTGGCGGGGGGCGCTGGCCGAAGGCGAGACACTTCTGGTGCAGGGCGGCACCAGCGGCGTCGGAATGGCGGCGATCCAGATGGCCCGCGCGCTGCGCAGCGCCCGGGTCTTTGCCACCGCCGGTGACGAGGAAAAGCGCCAGGTGTGCCGGGACATCGGCGCCGAGCAGGCCGTTGACTATCGGGGCGCCTGGGACGAGGAGATCAGGGCGCTGACCGGGGGCGAGGGTGTCGATGTGGTGCTCGACGCGCAGGCGGGGCCCTACACCCAGCGACAGCTTGACCTGCTGCGCTTCGACGGCCGCGTCGTGCTGATCGCGAGCCACCTGGGCGAATGGTCGGACGTGAACGTGCGCCAGCTTGTGCGCCGCCGCCTGACCCTCACCGGATCGACGATCCGCCCCCAGCCCGCCGCCTACAAGGGCCGGCTCGCCCGCGCGCTTGAATCCGAGGTCTGGCCGCTGATCGCATCCGGCGCGATCCGCACCCGGATCCATCAGGTCTTCGCGTTCGACGAGGTCCGCGAGGCGCATGGCGTGCTCGACCGCAACGATCAGATCGGCAAGGTCGTGCTGGCGGTAGATGCCGCCGCCGCCGAGACGGTGCCAGTGAAAGGAGGCGCTTGATGCTGACAGTTGAAAAGGCGGCCGATCTCGCGGCCTTCGCGGGCGAGGTGATGGGATGCTCCGGCTGGCGCACCATCACGCAGGAGATGATCACCAGGTTCGCGGACCTGACGGGCGATGACCATTGGATCCACGTCGATGCCCCGCGCGCATCGCGCGAGATGCCGGGGGGACGGACCATCGCGCATGGCCTGCTGATGGTGTCGCTGATCCCCGTGCTGCAGCGCGAGGTCTATTCGATCAGGAGCCGCGGACGCGGCCTGAACTACGGCTACGATCGTATCCGCTTCACCGCGCCCGTGCCGGTCGACAGCCGCATCCGGCTGCGGCAGACGCTGGTCGAGGCGGCACCGCACAAGGCCGGAACCCGCATCGTGACCGAGGCCGAGATCGAGATCGACGGCAGCGACCGTGCCGCGCTGGTCGCCCGGAACATCCTGCTGATCGAAGATGCCGCATGACCGGGCCTGCCGATACCGACGAAGGTGACCTGCTGGCGCAGATACTGGCCCATGGCGAGGCCCGCCCCGACGCCGACGCGCTGATCATCGGTGACGCCGCCCTGTCCTGGGGCGCGTTGCGCGACCGTGTGCTTGGCCTTGCCCGGGCGCTGGACGACCGCTTCCCCGCCGGCGCGCGCATCGCGCTGCTGGGGGATGTCAGCCCGGCGCTTGTGACCACCTACCTTGCCATCGCCGCGTCGGGCCGCTGCGCCGTGCCCTTGCAGACCAGCGCGCATCCCGATGCGCTGTCGGGGATGCTGGCCGATTGCGATGCGGCGGGGCTGATGGCTGATCCGGACCATGCCGCGCGGCTGGACGGTCGCCTGCCGGCAACCCTCGCGGTTCATGACCTCGAGGCTTTCGGGGCCAGCGCCGGCCTGCTCGGGCAGGTCAGCGCGCCCGGGTCCGACGCACCCTTCAACATCATCTACAGTTCGGGCACCACGGGCCGGCCCAAGGGTATCGTCCAGTCGCACCGGATGCGCTATCGGCAAGCCGCGCGCAGCCAGTTCGGCCTGTCACCGGACTCCACGCTGCTACTGGCCACGCCGCTTTATTCCAACACGACGCTGATGCCGATGCTCTCTGCGCTGTTCCATGGCGCGCGGGTGGCGATGATGGCTAGGTTCGACGCGGCCGGCTATCTGGACCTGGCAGAGCGGCTGCAGGCGACACATACCATGCTGGTGCCCGTCCAGTACCAGCGCATCCTTGCCCATGACAGCTTTGGCGGGCGCGATCTGTCGTCATTCCAGCTCAAGCAAAGCACCGGCGCGCCGCTTGCCGCACAGGACAAGCTGCGCCTCGTGCGCGACTGGCCGGGCCGGTTTCTGGAAATCTACGGGCTGACCGAGGGCGGCTGCACCTGCATCCTCGACGTGGCAGCCCGTCCGGACAAAGCCGGCACGGTCGGTCGACCCGCCGCAGGAAACGACATCCGGGTGATCGACGATGCGGGCCAGGACGTGCCGACCGGCGAGAGGGGCGAGATCGTCGGACGATCCCCGATGATGATGTCGGGCTACTTCCGCAAACCCGAGGCCACCGAGGCCTTCCTGTGGCGCGACCGCGACGGGACAATCTACCATCGCACCGGGGATATCGGCGTCTTCGACGCAGACGGCTTCCTGACCCTGGTGGACCGCAAGAAGGACGTCATCATCTCGGGCGGGTTCAACATCTATGCCTCGGACCTCGAGGAAAAGCTGATGGCCCATCCCGACGTGACCGAAGCCAGCGTCATCGCCGTGCCGAGTGAAAAGTGGGGCGAGACGCCGCTTGCCATCGTCTGCCTTCGCACCGGGGCCGAGGCAGACGCGGACGCGATCCTTGTGTGGACCAACGAACGCCTGGGGAAGATGCAGCGCCTGTCGGCCGTAAAGATCGTGGCGGCGCTGCCCCGCAATGCCGTCGGGAAGGTGCTGAAACAGGAGTTGAGGCACCAGTATGGGAGCGAGAACGCATGACAGACCTTCGACGTACCGCACTTGTCACCGGCGGCAGCCGCGGCATCGGGCGCGCCACGGCGCTGCGCCTGTCACGGCTGGGGATGCAGGTCATCGTCGGCTATCACCACGATCGTGATGCGGCCGACCATGTCGCTGCAGAATTGCACGGCAAGGGTCACATGGCCTGCCGTATCTCGATCGACGACACCGCCTCCATCGCCGAAGCGGCGCGAGGCATCGCGGCGAGGTATGGCAGGCTTGACGTGCTCGTGAACTCCGGCGGCAGCACACAGCCCGTCCCCGCCAATGATCTAGATGCTCTGAGCGACGACATTTTCGACGCGGTGCTGCGCATCAACCTGCGCGGCCCGTTCGCGGTGGTCCGCGCCATGCGTCCGCTGCTGGAGAAAAGTGACGGCGCGGTGATCGTCAACGTCTCCTCGCTTTCCGCCAGAACGGGGATCGGCAGCAGCCTTGCCTATTGCGCTGCGAAGGGCGGGCTCGACACCCTGACCATCGGGCTGGCACGGGTGCTGGGGCCGAAGATCCGTGTCTTTTCGGTCTCGCCCGCGGGGGTCGACACCGACTTCGTTGCGGGCCGCAGCCGCAGCGATCTGGATGCAAAGGCCGCGGCGACCCCGTTGCGGAAGGTGACGACGCCGGACGATGTGGCGCTGGCCATCGAGGGCGCGATCACCCATCTTACCAGCAGCACCGGCATCGTGCTGATGGTGGACGAGGGGCGCCACCTGTGAAGCCTACCCCGCCGGCCGCGCCGGCACCTGCCCCAAGGAGACAAGTGTCATCACCGTCTCGCCATCCTGGTTGGCCACGCTGACCTGGGTGCGGATCATGCCCCGGTCGGGCCGCTTCTCCGAGCGTTCGGTGGCGATGACTTCGCGGGTGACCTGAAGCCGGTCGCCGGGCCGGACCGGACGGCGCCAGCGCAGCGCGTCGATCCCCATCCCGACCACCGGGGTGTCACCATAGCCGCCGCTCTCCACGAACAGGCGCATGGACAGCGCGGCGACCTGCCAGCCGCTGGCGATGACCGTCCCGAAAGGCCCCTGGGTCGCGGCCTCCGGGTCCGTATGCATCGGCTGCGGGTCGTAGACCCTGGCGTAGGCGATGATGTCAGCCTCGCTCAGCGTCACTGCTTTGCTCTGCCAGGTCTCTCCGATCTCGAAATCCTCGAAATACCGTCTCATCCTTGTTCCCTTTCTGGGGTCAGCGCCCCGGGTTTCGCCGCCGCTCTGCCAGCCGTTCAAGAATGCCGGGCAGGCGCGCGCGGGCGGTGTCCTGCAGCGCCTCATAGAGGCTGTTGCCATGCGCATCGATGGCCACCGTGACCGGACCGAACCCGTCGAGGCGGAACTTCGACAGCCGGAACTGTTCGATCAGATCGTCCCAATGGGTCGAAAGCCGCTCGGTCGCACCCTCGGAGAGCAGCGGGGACGCGCCCCCGGGCATGGAAAAATAGACCCCGCCGACCTCCCTGAGCGCCGCGACGCAGTCGGCGCCCATCCCGCCCTTGCCGCCGGTCGCGGTCAGGCCAAGGCTGCGGATTATCCCCGGCATGAGCGCGCCGAAGCGGGTCGATGTCGTCGGGTTGACGTAGTTTGGCAGCCAGCGGTCGCCCTCGGCCCGGCACGAGCTGCCCATGTGGAAGAACGATCCGTCCCGCAGGTCCCCAGGCAGGGCACCATGCCCCTGCAGCGCCTCGGCCATGCGCTTGTGCGCGGGAAAGCCGGCGGTGCAATGAATGGTGCCGTCCAGCAGCACCACCTGCCCTACCCGCAGCGCGCGCGCCGCCTCGGGCGACAGCGGCAGGCTTAAGCGGAGCGGGCCCTCACTCAAGGCGCGTCACTCCACCATCCGCGGCGATCCGCACGGTCGTTCGCCGGTTGATCCAGCAGTTGAAGCAGACAGCGACTGGCACGAAGCCATGCCCATGCGCATAGTCGACATGGACCGCCAGCGCTGTGGTGTCGCCGCCGGTGCCCATGGGCCCGAAGCCGGTTTGGTTCACCGCCTCCAGCAACCGCGCCTCCATGTCCTGGATCATCTGGTCATCATGGACGGTGCCGATCGGCCGCAGCGTCGCCCGCTTGGCCATCTTCGCCGCATGGTCGAACGAGCCGCCGATGCCCATGCCGATGATGACCGGCGGACAATGCTGCGAGCCGGCGGCCAGCACGCATTCCATGAAATAGGCCTCGATTTCATCCACCGTCGGATAGCTGAACATCTTCAGGTCCGCCCATCGTCCCGACCCCAGTGCCTTTGGCGAGCACGTGATCTCCATGTAGTCGGCGCCGTCGAGCACGTCGAACGACAGCACCGGCATGTCCCGCCCGCTGTAGCTGCGCTCGAGGGTCAGCGGATGCGTGATGAACTTGAGGATCGGCGGATCGATGCTGTCCACCAGATCGGCGAAGCCATCGACGAAGGCGCGCCTGATGTCACCGTCGAGCGCAAGCCGCGTGCCTATCTTGACGAAATAGGTGGGGAAGCCGGCATCCGAGCAGGCGTGGCGGTTCTTGGTCTCGGCCAAACGGGCGGCGGCCTGCATGAATGCGAGCGTCTGGCGCGCGGCAGGCTTGCTCTCGACCTGCTCGGCACGGGCTAGCGCTGCCATCGTGTCGGCGGGAACCTTCATCAGGGACCAGCCGTATAGATCGCGGGCCACTCCACGCAGGATGTCGTAGGTGATTGCCACGCAAGATCTCCTTCGTCCTTGTCCCGCAGTTAGGGGGGCGCAACCCGGTGCCGCAACCGGCAAGGGGAACGGTTTCGACTGGCGGAACGCTGGCTTGCCCGCGGTTCCGGTCTGGGCGAGCCTTGCGCAAGATGGGCCCGCAACCGGTGGAGGCCGATCCGGCGGACAGGAACCGGCGCATCCGCTTTGGACCAAGCAGGGGAGCTTCCATGTACGACCGCACGTCTTTCTACATCGCAGGCACATGGGTTGCCCCGATTGCCCCGCGAAGCCTGGCGATCGAGAACCCCGCAACCGAAGAGGCCATCGGCCGGATCAGCCTTGGTACGAAGGCCGATGTGGACAAGGCCGTCGCCGCCGCGCGCCGGGCTTTTCCCGCCTTCTCGGAAACCAGCCGCGAGCAGCGACTTGCCTGGCTTGCCGCCATCATCGAAGGCTTTCGCGGGCGCCTGCCCGAACTGGCCCGGATGATGACAGCAGAGATGGGCGCCCCGATCACCTTTTCGACCGAAAGGCAGGCCACCGTCGCACTCTTCCACTTCGAAGAGGCGCACCGCGTCCTGCAGAGCTTCGAGTTCGAATGGGCCGAGGGGGTCGGGCGCGTCCGGCGCGAACCTATCGGCGTGTGCGGGCTCATCACGCCCTGGAACTGGCCCCTGAACCAAGTCGCCTCCAAGGTCGCGCCGGCCCTTGCCACGGGCTGCACGGTAGTGCTGAAACCCAGCGAGATCGCGCCGCTCAGCGCGATGCTGCTGGCCGAGATCATCCACGAGGCCGGGGTGCCGGCGGGCGTCTTCAACCTCGTGAACGGCGACGGGCCCGAGGTCGGAGAGGCGATTGCCGCCCATCCCGGCATAGACATGATCTCTTTCACCGGCTCGACCCAAGCGGGCATCCGCGTTGCCAAGCTGGCCGCCGACTCGGTCAAGCGCGTGGCGCAGGAGTTGGGCGGCAAATCCGCCAACATCATCCTCGGCGATGCCGACATGCCCGCTGCGGTCGGGGCGGGCGTGCATGCCTGCTTCACCAATGCGGGGCAGAACTGCCAGTCGCCGACGCGCATGCTTGTGCCGCACGCCCACATGGACACCGCCAGATCCGCCGCCCGCGCGGCTGTGGCAGCCATCCGCGTCGGCGATCCGACCGACCCATCCACCGGCCTTGGCCCGCTGGTCAGCCGCGCGCAATACGACAAGGTGCAGGACCTGATCCAAGCCGGCATCGACGAGGGCGCAACGCTTGTCGCCGGGGGCACCGGGCGGCCCGACGGGCTCAATCGCGGTTATTACGTGCGCCCCACGGTGTTTGCCGACGTGCTACCCGACATGCGCATCTCGCGAGAGGAGATCTTTGGCCCAGTCCTGTCGATCCTAAGCTATCAGACCGAGGATGAGGCAGTAGAGCTGGCCAACGACACGCCCTTCGGCCTTGCCGGCTTCGTTCAGTCGAGCGACCCGGTGCGTGCTCGCCGCATTGCCAACCGTCTTCGCGCTGGCCGCGTTTACTACAACGGCGCGGGCTTTGATCGCAGTCTTCCCTTCGGGGGTTACAAGCAGTCGGGCAATGGACGGGAATTTGGGCGTTTCGGCTTCGAGGAGTATCTCGAGACCAAGGCGCTCCTCGGCTTTCCTGAATGAATTCGCCATTCCGGCAGGCGGAACGGGTCGAGGCTGGTTCTGCCCCGCCGAGCCGCAGTCACATAAGATGCCAACACCAATAATCGGCACCAGACACTCTTGGAGGAGGAGAGATGTTGAAACACACCCTCATGGGCGGCGCAGCTGCTTTCATTTTGGCCGCGGCAATCCAGCCAGCTTTTGCGCAAACGCAGGAGGTGGAGTTGCCGAGCAACCTGTCGGTCACGTCCTACGACGTGGGCGCGGCGTCCTACAACCAGGCAGTCGCGCTTGGCACGGCGCTTGGCAATGCCTATGACATCTCGCTCCGCGTTCTGCCCGCAACGTCCGACGTGGCCCGCCTGCTTCCCGTGCAGCAGGGCCGGGTCGATTTCGGCGTCATCGGCTCGGAATCCTTCAACGCGGCCGAGGGCACCGAGGCCTTCGCCGACCCGGGCATCGGCCCGCAGCCGCTGCGGCTGGTGATCGGATCGAACTCTGACAACTGCTTCACGCTGGCGCTGCGCGGTGATGCCGGGATCGAGACGATCGATGATATCAAGGGCAAGCGCGTTGCCTTGGTGGTTGGCGCGCCGGCCTTGCAAAGCAACGTCGCCGCCTTCCTGGCCTTCGGCGGCCTGACATGGGACGATGTCCAGCAGGTTGAGGTGGCAAGCTTCGGTGCCTCGTGGGAGGCGCTGATCAACGGACAGGTCGACGTGATCACCACGCTGACCACGGGCAGCTATAACCAACAGGCAGCAGCCTCGCCTTCGGGTCTGGCATGGCTGCCCCTTCCCGCGGAGGATCAGGAGGGGTGGGCTCGCCTCCAGGCGGTAAAACCCCAGTTCTCGCCGCGCATGGGAACGCTTGGACCGAACATCTCGGCAGAGCAACCGCTTGCCTGCGCGGGCTTTCCCTTCCCGGTGCTTGCGACCTATCCAGACCGCGACGACAAGACCGTGTACAGCATGGCCAAGGCGGTGGACGAGCAATACCAGAAGTATGTCGACATCGAGCCTGCCATGTCAGGCTGGGCGGCCGACCGGCAAGACTTCGAATGGGTGATCCCCTATCATTCCGGCGCCGTCATCTACTGGAAGGAAAGGGGCCTGTGGACCGAGGCCGCAGAGGCGCACAATCAGGCGCTGATCGAACGGCAGGAACTCTTGATGAGTACCTGGGAGGGGCTCGGCGACAAGACGCAATGGCCCCAGGCACGCGTGACGGCACTCGAGGGCGCCGGCATGGTGACCTACGAGTAACCGGTCTCGTCGGCGCGTCGTTTCCAGATATCGGCACGCCGGCCAAATGCCCCGCCCATGCCCGAGAACTGATGGCGGCCCGGGTCACCGATTACAGCACCGCGCGGCCGCAGTCCGCGCTTTGGCTACCAGACTCCCGCAGGCTTCGTCCGGCACCTGACCACCGCAATCGCCGACCCGCTGCACGCGCTGAGAGTTCCGCGCGCCGGACGTTTGATCAACCCGTGCCGAAATGCGCGAATTGATGCTGGCTCCGGTCACGGCTGGATGAAAGACCAGTGGCAGATCAGGACGCCGAGCGTCGGGCCTGGCTACTTTCGAAAGAAGGCAGCGCAGCCTCCACACTGGGGGCTCGTCCAACGTTGATGTGGCGTTGGTAAAACGCGGAACACAAAAAGCGCCCCGTGGGGCGCTGAGCAAGGAACTGATATTATTCATAATTTGGTTGCGGGAGGGCGCAACCACCGTGGCCTACCGGAGCTGATGTGTGCGGTTTAATCTCTGGGCCGGCCGTCTCGACGGAGTCCGTCCCAATGCCCTACCTCTGCCTCGAAAACTGAAATCCGAGACCGCTCTCGGGCAAACCCGGTGCGGGCGTTGTTGGGCAACTCGCGCCTGAGGCGTGACGCCCCCTTACCCAATTGAGTTCATGCCACGCGGACGATCTCGGCCGAGCGGAGTGGGTTGAGGCGGCTGATCAGGTGGAACAGGAGCTGCCCGCCGGACTGGGCGAAGGGCGGATAGCCGAGTTCGTCGAGGATGACGAAGTCCATGCGGGTCAGATAGTCCGCCGTGCGGCCCTGCTTGCCGCTGCGGGTCTCGGTCTCCAGCCGGTTCACCAGATCGACGACGTTGAAGAAGCGACCCCGGGTGCCGCCCCGGATGAGCGCGCGGGCGATGGCGATGCCCAGGTGGGTTTTGCCGGTTCCGGTGCCGCCGATCAGGACGACATTGCGCTGATCGGCCACGAAGCCGCCGGTGGCCAGATCGCGCACCAGACCCTCATTGATCGGCGTGCCGGTGAAGTCGAACGCGTCGATGTCCTTGGCCAGAGGCAGCTTGGCGATGGTCATCTGGTAGCGGATCGAGCGCGCCTGCTTCTCGGCGATCTCGGATTGCAAGAGATTGCCCGCGATGCGGGGCGGTTCGTGCTGGCGCTTGATGCCGGCGGCCATGACTTCGTCACAGGCGCTGCGAATCCCGTAGAGCTTCAGTGCCCCCATCAGGTCGAGGAGTTGGGTGCGTTCCATGTCGGGTTGTCCTCCTGGGGCTGTCATATCGGGCACAATCAGCCACCGGCGCCTGGATCAGCCGCTCACGTGACGGCTTGTCTGCGTTCGCCGACAGGAACTGCTCCAGCTGACCCTGCCACGGGCCGATCCGCGGCATTGGCTGCCGCTCCCGCTCATAGCTGAAGTCCGTCTCATCCGTGCGCAGGATCTTCCGCACGGTGTTCCGCGACACGTGCAGCTCCCGCACGATCCTCTTCACCGACCACTTCTGAACATAGTAGGCCCCGCCGGACCCGCGTGATCGTATCCACCCGCTTCATCTCCCCTCCGTCCGCTGCCCAGCAACGAACGGTCTGACAGAACATCAGGGGGGTCAAAATTGGACGCCGATACCCCGCCTTAAGGGGTCAAAATTGCACGCCGAAACACAGCATCGCGCAAGACATGCCATCTTGGCATATCTGAAAGGCCATTCAGATATTTGATTAATGCACCGCGCTGCCAGAATATCGGGAACAACGCATCATTGATGCCACCCCGAGGAGAGCCCCGTCATGTCAACGCGATTCAAATGACTTTCAGGATATCCGTGACGCTGTTCGCGCGCTTTGCGCCGAGTTCCCAGATGAGTATCACCGCAAAACTGACGAGCAACGCGCCTGTCCCGAAGCCTTCGTCGATGCACTCTCCAAAGCGGGCTGGATGGCGGCGCTCATTTCCGAAGAATATGGCGGCTCTGGGCTCGGACTGACGGAAGCAGCGGTGATCATGGAAGAGATAAACCGCGCGGGCGGCAACTCGGGCGCACCCCGATCCAAATCGGAGCCGAACCAAATCCAAGAGGTTTGACGTCATGAGAAGCGTCGCGAGCTGATGGCACCGCCCCAATAGGCTTGCCCTCACGCCAAGCCACCAAGGGCGACACGACGACACTCAATGCGGGCCGCGCCGAATCACGATCAGCCAATCTGTAGAACACTGCATATGAGGAGAGACATATGTATTGCCAATGTCTTCGCGTATTTGGTCAGCCGCTCGACGGTGAAGATCGCCCCGACATGGTGCCGCAAGGAACCGAAATTATCGTTCGCGTGACGGCGGCGGGCGTATGCCATACGGATCTGCACATTCGAGAGGGTGGCTTTGATCTGGGCCATGGTCGCCGCCTCAATTATGCCGAGCGCGGCATGGCGCTTCCGATGGTCGCGGGGCATGAGGTGGCGGGAGTCATTGCGGCTGCCGGGCCAGATGCGGGGCAAATCGATGCCTCCAAAACCTACGTCGTCTATCCTTGGGGCGGTTGCGGCGCCTGTGCCGTCTGTAAAACCGGCGCGGAGCAGCTCTGCGCAAATCCGAAATTTCTCGGCGTCCATCGCGATGGCGGCTACGCCACCCAGATCCGCGTGGCCCATCCTAGATACCTGTTTGATGCGGGGGATCTCGCGCCGGAAATCGCCGCCCCTCTGGGGTGTTCCGGCCTGACAACCTATGCCGCACTGAAGAAAATATCGGAGACGTCTAACACCCATACGCCCGTGCTGATCGGCGGCGGTGGTCTCGGCTTGATGTGCCTGCAATTGCTCAAAGCGCAGAACTTGAAAATGCCTGTCGTGGTCGACATCGCAGCAGATAAACGCGCGGCGGCGCTGGCAGCAGGGGCCGTGGCTGCCGTCGATCCGACCGCCGACGATGCTTTGAACCAAGTGCATGAAGCCTGCGGCGGGGCACCGCTCGCACTAATTGATTTTGTTGGCGCGGAGAAGACGACCGATTTCGCGATGAACGTCGTTGGCAAGGGCGCGACCATTGTCATCGTAGGGCTCTTCGGGGGAGCGACACCTTGGGCCATCCCGATGCTGCCGTTGAAATCTGTCACAGTGCGCGGGAGCTACACCGGCTCCCTTTCAGAGTTCGGTGAACTGATGGAATTCGCCCGCAAAGGCTCCATCACACCCATCCCGACAAACATCTACCCGTTGGAGGACGCGGATCAGGTGTTGAACATGTTGGAAGAAGGCAAAGTGATCGGCCGCGCTATTCTGGCCCGCGGCTGACAGGTTCAGCGGCCAGATATGGCCGTCCATTCGCAAATTGGGAGGAGAGACTTTATGATATATTTCAAGAAATTGACCGTAGCCGCGACGATGCTATGCACGGTTTTGTCAGCCGGAATGGCACAGGCTGAGACCCTTCGCTACGCGATCGGGTTTCCCCCCGGAGGCGCCGCAACGGATGGCGTCAAAGAATTCAACGAACGCCTCAAGGCCGAGACGGATCTTGAACTGAAGATCTACGAGCTGTCGCTGCTGGATTTGAAAGAGACCCCTCCGGGCGTGCGCGATGGGCTGGCGGATGCCGGATATATTATCACACCCTATTACGCTGCAGAGTTTTCGGAAACGAACCTGCCCGCAAATATGTCGATGCTGGTGACGGCAGGCACCTCGACCAAATCCTCGGGCGCGGTCATGGCGGGCGTGATGAGCGAATATATCATGCTACATTGTGATGAATGCCAGCAACAATACACAGCCCAAAACCAGATCTTCCTCGGTGCCATCGGCACACCGGAATATGTCCAGCTTTGTACCACGCCTATCCGTGGCATCGACGATCTGAAGGGCAAAAAGATGCGCTCTTCGGTGGATTCGATGGGTCGCTGGGCCGAGTATTTCGGGGGGACGAAAGTGTCGATCCCTGCGAACGACGTCTACGAGGCAATGTCTCAGGGCGTGGTGGATTGCACCATGATTTCTGCGCCTGAACTTGGCAATTTGCAGCTCTTCGATGTGACCAAATACATCACCCTCGGCCTCCCCGGCGGCAGCTTCGCGGGCGTTGGCTCAATGAACGTGAACCTTGATACATGGCGCGCCTTGTCCGCCGAACAACGCGCCGCAATGCTGCGCCTGACCCCGTTCAATTCAGCCGCCATTACGGTCAATTACAATCGTGCCGCCGCGCAAGATATTGAAAAGGCAAAGGCCAACGGAACGGAAATCATCGAAATGCCCGCTGATATGGCCAAGGCAACCGAAGAATTCGTCCGCGCCGATGCCGCCGTCATCAAAGAAGGATTCCGGAACGATTACCGCCTTCAGAACGTCGATGCCAAATATGAGCTCATCGCCGGTTTGATTGACAAGTGGAAGGGCCTGACCGCAGAAGTCTATGACGACAAAGATGCGATGACGGAGCTGCTCTGGACCGAAATTTTCTCAAAGCTGGATGCTAAAACCTACGGCATGAACTGATCGCGTTGGCGGGCTGATCTTCGGCCCCCCGCGCCTCTAGTCGAGAGGCTGCAATGCAAAAAGCCGACAAGTTACTGCGCGATCTGATCGCGGTTTATGGGGCCATCGGCGCGGTCGCCATTTTCCTGATGATGTTGCACATCACCGCTGATGTGATTGGCAAGTTCGTGTTCAACAGCCCCCTACCCGGCACAATTCCGATCGTCTCACAATATTATATGGTCATCGCTGCCTTCCTGCCATTGGCCATCGTGGAACGGATGACGGGGCAGATCTCTGTCGAAATTCTGTACACAGCCTTTCCCCGCACACTTCGCGGCCTTCTCACCGTCTTTTCCACCTCCCTTGGGATCATTGTCTTCGCGGCGATGACGTGGGCGAGTTGGGGCGAAGCGGTAAAAAAATACTCCATCGGGTCCTTTAGCTATGAGCAGGGAGTCAAAGTGCCGATTTGGCCATCCTATTTCATCCTGCCCGCCGGAACCGCTCTTCTAACGCTGGTTCTGTTGTGGCGCCTTACCGCGCATATCACGCGGGTTGAGGATCCATCCGCGCTCTCTGTGGGTCAAGCACATCCAAGCCATGAGGGAGCTTCCGTTGACTGATATTCAGATCGGCTTCGCCGGTATCGCCGTTCTGCTCACGCTCATTGCCTTGCGCGTGCCGATTGCGCTCGCGCTGATCAGCGTTTCGTTTACGGGCATCTCCTTCTTGGTGTCCTCCAAGGCGGCATGGGGCGCGCTCGGCGTCATTCCCTATAGTTTCACCGCCACCTGGCACCTCTCCTCAATCCCGATGTTCGTTTTGATGGGTTTCTTTTGCTATCATGCCGGATTGACGACGGGGCTATTCAAAGCCGCACGCATGTGGCTCTCTGCACTCCCCGGCGGGTTGGCCGTGGCAGGGGTATTGGGATGCACGGGCTTTGCCGCCGTCACCGGATCATCAATTGCCTGCGCCGCCGCGATGGGCCGGATCGCCGCACCAGAAATGCTGAAGTATCGCTATGATCCGGGCCTCGCCACCGGCACAATCGCAGCGGCAGGCACGATTGGCGCATTGATCCCGCCCTCGATCCTATTCATCCTCTACGGCATCATCGCAAAGGTTCAGGTCAGCCAGTTGTTTCTGGCGGGCACGGTCATCGGCCTGATCACTGTCGTCGCCTACACGCTGGTGATTGTGGTCCGCGTGATGCTGAATCCGGCCCTCGCACCCGCCGTTGAAGAACATATCGGCTGGGCAGAGCGCTTTGCCGTTCTGCGTGAGGTGTGGCCGGTGCTTGTGCTGGTTCTCGGCGTCTTCGGTGGACTTTTTGCGGGGATTTTCACCCCGACAGAGGCCGGCGGCGTGGGGGCGTCAATGTCTCTTGCGATCGCATTCGTGCGCCGCTCAATGACCCTGCAAGGGATTTGGTCCTCGCTGATGGAGACCCTCACGATTTCCGCCTCGATTTTCATCATCGCGGTCGGGGCCAGCATGCTGACTCGCTTTTTCACCTTCTCCGGTGTCGGTGACGCGCTTGCCGATGCTGTGTTGGAACTTGGCGTTTCCCCGCTTCTTCTGATCCTCGCGATTACGCTGCTCTATCTGTTGCTGGGCATGTTTTTGGAACCTATCGGCGCCATGCTGCTAACGCTACCGATCCTGTTGCCACTGGTTGAAAATGCGGGGATCGAATTGCTGTGGTTCGGCGTATTGGTCGCGAAACTGCTGGAAATCGGCATGATCACCCCGCCCATCGGGCTGAATGTCTTTGTTCTAAAAGGCGTGATGGGGGATCGCATTTCAACCGGAACCATCTTCGCGGGCGTCGCCTATTTCATTCTGGCCGATCTGACGATCATCGCCCTGATGATCCTCTTCCCCGAAATCATCCTGTTCACGCAAAACGTGCTGCAATGAACCGCATATCCCTAAGGAACGATGCCGTGCTTACCGATACGAAACTCTTCATCAATGGTGCTTGGCGCGCCGCGTCAGATGGCCGCCAGACCGAAGTGCATGATCCCGCGACGGGGGAGGTGATTAGCCATCACGCCATGGCCACCCAAGCTGATCTGGAAGATGCCGTGCGCGCCGCCGAAACCGCGTTTCCGCTTTGGCGGGAAACCTCTGGCATGGAGCGTGCCGCAATCCTGCGCGAGGCGGCGACACGGCTGCGAGACAGGATCGCAGAGGTGGCCCCGATGCTGACTTTGGAAATGGGGAAACCCTTGGCCGAGGCCGAGATGGAACTGCGCACGGCTGCGGATATTCTCGACTGGTTCGCCGAGGAAGCGCGGCGCATCTATGGCCGTGTAATCCCTTCGCGCAGTCCGAATGTAATGCAGCTTGCGCTCAAACAGCCGGTCGGGCCGGTGGCGGCCTTCACGCCGTGGAATTTCCCGTTCTCGCAGCTTGTTCGCAAAGTCGCGCCTGCCCTCGCCGCAGGTTGCACCATGGTCGCAAAGCCGCCGGAGGACACACCCGCAAGCCCCGCCGTTCTCGCCGAGGTTCTGACCGCGGCAGGTCTGCCTGCGGGCGTGCTAAACTTTGTCTACGGCAACCCACCAGATATTGCGAACTACCTGATCGCGCATTCCGCGATCCGCAAAGTGTCCTTCACCGGATCGGTGCCCGTCGGAAAAAAACTTGCCTCGCTCGCGGGACAGCACATGAAACGGATCACGATGGAACTTGGCGGGCATAGCCCGGTTCTAGTGTTCGACGATGCCGATATTGACACCGCCGCGCGGGACATTGCGGCGTTCAAATTCCGCAACGCAGGGCAAGTTTGCATCTCTCCGACGCGTATATTGATCCAACGCAGTGTCTATGATCGATTCGTTGCGAAGCTGCGTGAAGAGGTTGAAAAGATCGTCCCCGGGCCCGGCCTGAACAGCCAAACCCAGATGGGGCCGCTGGTTAGCCAGCGTCGCGTTGAAGCTGTCACCGCGATTATTGCAGAGGCAGTCGCAGGCGGGGCAAAGGTGGTGACGGGAGGCGAGCGGATCGATCACCCCGGTTTCTTCTACCGCCCAACTTTGCTGGAACAGGTGCCCCAAACTGCGCGCATTATGAACGAAGAACCATTCGGGCCCGTCGCCCTCCTCGCGCCTTTCGATACGATTGAAGAGGCGATTACCGAGGCCAACCGTCTGGCCTACGGCCTCGCGGCCTATGCTTTCACAACTTCGATCCGCACTTCGCAAAAGCTGCAAAACGAGGTCGAAACGGGCATGTTGGCGATCAACCACACCGCGCTCGGGTTGCCGGAACTCCCGCTCGGCGGGATCAAAGATTCCGGTTTTGGGTCCGAAGGCGGACCAGAGGCCATCGAATCCTACGTTTACACGAAACTGGTGACACAGAAATCGTGATGCGACCTGTTTGGGGCCTCGGCTTGAGGCGCCAAACAGGTCCTTCGGCCACACATCCCGCAGGACCATAGGCACGGGCGTTGTTGCAGCACTCACGCTTGAGGCGTGATTTTCCTTTTCCCTGTTGATCGGCTCTGTTGCACAAATCGTGTGCCGGGCAGAGCTGCCCTTTCCCTGGTCAGACTACGCAGGGCTTTGTTGCGCGCGATCGCCCCGGCGCTGTCGGGATTCCAAGGCTTGGCGTTCTTGCGGGGCG
>Ga0209024_1000962_pt1 | contig 32631 bp, 34 predicted proteins | sample AutmiccommunBRH5_FD_187380 | JGI IMG/M metagenome (GOLD analysis project Ga0209024, IMG submission 187380) | Deep subsurface microbial communities from Mt. Terri, Switzerland - Autotrophic microbial communities BRH/5 (SPAdes) (version 2) | ecosystem: Environmental > Aquatic > Deep subsurface >...
CGACATCCCCCCCGGCGTGCCGGCCTTCGCGGCGGCGGCCGCCGCCCTCGGCGCCGAACTGACGGTGCCAGAGGTGGCGCAGACCATCATCCTGACCCGCACGGCGATGAAGTCGTCGCCGATGCCGCCGGGCGAGGAGCTGGAGAACCTGGCCCGGACCAAGGCCACCCTCGCCATCCACCTGTCGATCCGCAACCTGCGCGAGGTGCGCCGGGCGCTGGAGCCGCATTACGGTGCGGCCTGCCCGGTGGCGGTGGTCTACCGGGTCGGCTGGCCGGACCAGAAGATCCTGCTCGGCACGCTGGCCGACATTGCCGAGCGGGTGCGCGCCGAGAAGATTACCCGCACGGCACTGATCCTGGTCGGCCCGGCGCTCGACGCCCACGGCTTCCGCGACTCCGCCCTTTACGACGGCGCGCACGCCCATATCCTGCGACCGGTCCGGCGCAGCGCCGGCTGACGGGAGCCGCTGGACTGCGATGCCGACGCCGCGCCGATCCGCGCCTGTCCGGGGCCTGCTGCGCCGCGCCGTACCCGCCGACCTGCCGCGACTCTACGAGATCTGGACCGCCGTGGACGAGCACCGCCTGCGCGACGGCTGGGACGGCTTCCTCGCCACCGCCGACCGCTTCCTGACCCGCGGCCGGCTGTGGGTTTGGGCCGACGCCCACGCCATCCAGGGCTTCGCCGCCACCGACCCGCTCAGCGGCGAGATCGAGGCGCTGTTCGTCCACCCGACCGCCCAGGGCCGCGGCATCGGCCGGGCGCTGCTGCGCAAGTGCTGCGACAGCCTGCTGCGGCACGGCCACCGCCACGCCTGGCTGGTCACCTCGCCCGGCACCCGCGCCGAGCGCTTCTACAGCGACGCCGGCTGGACCGAGATCGGGGTCGAACCGAGCGGTGCGCGGCGGTTGCGAAGGTGGCTGGTGGGATAAGGTGACGCAGAGGCACGTCGCTTCGTGGGTCCCTGTACTCTTCGCTGCGCTGCGGCCGGGATGAGGAAAATGAGTTGGCCCCTATAGGTCCTCATCCCGGTCGGTGCGGCAAAGCCGCGGAGAGCCGGGACCCACCCGCCGCTCCCCCACGAGAACCCCGCCCAGCCACGCCACCGCCTCAGCCACGCTCGCGGCCACCGGCGGTTCGGGTGGCGGCGGGCGGCGGATCATCACCACCGGCAGGCCGAGGGCGGCGGCGGCGTCGAGCTTCGCGCGGTCGCCGCCGCTGTTGCGGCAGACCATCGCGGCGATGCCTTCGGCGGCCAGCAGCGCCGCCTCGGCCGTCGCGTCGAACGGCCCGCGGCCGGTGATCACCCGGCAGCCCGGCCAGGGCGGATCGACCGGATCGACGGTGCGCAGCACGAAGCGCAGCGCCGGCAACGCCACGAAGGCGACGACCCGCTGCCGGCCAAGCGCCAGGAACACGGCAGCATCCACCGGCAGGCCGAGACGACCGAGCGCCGCCGCCGCTTCGTCCTCGTCGGCGGCCTCGACCCAGCAGTCGTCCGGCTGCGGCCGCCACTCCGGCCGCAGCAGCGCCAGCCGCGGCACGCCGGCCGCACGGGCCGCCGCCACCGCATGCGCCGAGATCTGCCGGGCGAACGGGTGGGTGGCGTCGACCAGCGCGGCGTAGCCCGCCGCCCGCAGATGCGCCGCCAGCCCCTCCGGGCCGCCGAAGCCGCCGACCCGCACCTTGCCGGCTAGCGGCGCCGGCTCGGCAGTGCGGCCGGCGAGGGCGGTGACCGGCTCGGCGATACCGCCGACGGCGAGTGCGGCGGCCAGCTCGCGCGCCTCGCCGGTGCCGCCGAGAATGAGGACGCGCTCAGCCATGCGCCTCGCCCGCCACGTCCCCGTCGCGGTCGACCACCAGCACCTCGACCGCCACCGGCGCCCCGCGCAGCGCCGCCACGGCGGTCGCATGCGCCAGGTCGGCGACCCGCGTCGCGATGGGCACCCGCGCCGCGCGCGCCAGGCCGAGCACCTCGGCCGCGGTGTTGGCGTTGCGCGCCGCCGCGACCAGCCCGGCATCGGCGCCCAGCGCGGCGAGCTGCCCCGCCAGCCAGTCCATGTCGACCTGGCTGCGCCCGGAGTGCAGGTCGAGATGGCCCTGTGCCAGCTTGGTGAACTTGGCGAAGCCACCGGCGAGAGTCAGGTTCGGCAGCGGATGCGCACGCAGGTACTTCAGCAGCCCGCCAGCGAAATCGCCCATGTCGAGCCAGGCGATCTCCGGCAGCGCGTGCCGTTTCGCCACCGCCGCCTCGGAGGTCGAGCCGGTGCAGCCGGCGACCCGCTGCAGCCCGGCGGCCCGCGCCACGTCGATGCCACGGTGGATCGAGTGGATCCAGGCGGCGCAGGAGAACGGCACCACCACGCCGGTGGTGCCGAGGATCGACAGCCCGCCGACGATGCCGAGCCGCGGATTCCAGGTCTTCTCCGCCAGCTCCGCGCCGCCCGGGATCGAGATCTCGATCTCGACGTCGTCGGCGGCGCCGCCGTGCGCCGCCGCCACCTCGGCCACGACTTCCGTCATCATCCGTCGCGGCACCGGGTTGATCGCCGGCTGGCCCGGCGGCACGGGAAGCCCCGCCAGGGTGACGGTGCCGACCCCTTCGCCAGCGCGGAACGTCACGCCGGACCCGGCCGGCCCGAGCCGAACCGTGGCGATCACCGTCGCACCATGGGTGACGTCGGGATCGTCGCCGGCGTCCTTGACGATCCCGGCCGACGCCCAGCCGTCGCCGAGCGCCTCGCGGGCCAGCGCGAAGGCCGGCTCCTCGCCCTTCGGCAACCGGATCGACACCGGGTCCGGGAAGCCGCCGGTCAGCAGTGCCGTGTACGCCGCCTTGGTCGCCGCCGTCGCACAGGCGCCGGTCGTCCAACCGCGCCTGAGGGGACCTTCCGGTTTGCGGGCCATGCCGGCTTTCTACCGCGCCCGGTCGCACCAGGACTAGGCCCGGCGCCTCACCGCGGCTAGGTTTCCCGAATGGAGCGCACCCCTTACTCCCCGCCGGCCTTCAAGCCGGGCCATGTCTGGCTGTGCGGCGCCGGCCCCGGCGACCCCGGGCTGCTGACCCTGCACGCCCTGCACGCGCTGCAGACCGCCGACGCCGTGGTCTACGACGCCCTGGTCAGCGACGGCGTGCTCGGCCTGGCGCGGCCCGACGCGACACTCGAATACGCCGGCAAGCGCGGCGGCAAGCCGTCGCCGCGGCAGGCCGACATCTCGCTGCGGCTGGTGCAGCTGGCGCGCGACGGCCGGCGGGTGCTGCGGCTGAAGGGCGGCGACCCGTTCGTGTTCGGCCGCGGCGGCGAGGAGGCGCTGGCCCTGGTCGCCGCCGGCGTGCCGTTCCGCGTCGTTCCCGGCGTCACCGCCGGGATCGGCGGCCTCGCCTATGCCGGCATCCCGGTCACCCACCGCGACACCAACCACGCCGTGACCTTCGTCACCGGCCACGACGCCACCGGCGAGGTCACCGGCATCGATTGGGCGGCGCTGGCCAGGGGGGCGACGGCACTGGTGATCTACATGGCGATGAAGCACCTGGACAGCATCGCCGGGCGGCTGATCGAGGGCGGGCGGAACGGCGCGACGCCGGTGGCTATCGTCTCCAACGCCGCCCTGCCCGACCAGCGGGTGCTGGAGACGACGCTCGCCCGCGCCCACGCCGACGCCGAGGCCGCCGGCATGGCGCCGCCCTGCGTGGTGGTGGTCGGCGAGGTCGCGCGGCTGCGCTCCGGACTCGACTGGCTGGGCGCGCTCACCGAGGGCCGGGTGCTGAACCCGGACCCGCTCGGCATCGGCCGGGAGCGGCAGACGGGGTGAGCGCCCCCGGGCTCATCGTCGCCGCGCCGTCCTCGGGAGCCGGCAAGACCACGATCGCCACCGCCCTGATGGCGGCGTTCGCAGGGCGCGGCCTGGTCGTGGCGCCGGCCAAGGTTGGCCCCGACTACATCGATCCGCGCTTCCACGAGGCCGCCGCCGGCCGCGCCTCGGTGAACCTCGACGGCTGGGCGATGCGCCCCGCTCAGCTCGATGCGCTGGCCGCCGGGCGCGAGGTCGGCGCCGACTTGGTGGTGGCCGAGGGCGTGATGGGGCTGTTCGACGGTGCGTCGGCGGCGGGTGCGGTCGACGACGGCTCGACGGCGGCGCTGGCCCGCCGCACCGGCTGGCCGGTCGTGCTGGTGGTCGACGCCGCCCGGCAGGCCGGCTCGGTCGCCGCCCTGGTGCACGGCTTCCGCAGCTTCGATGCCGCCGTGCCGGTCGCCGGCGTGATCCTGAACCGGGTCGGCGGCGCGCGGCACGAGGCCATGCTGCGCGCCGCCCTTGCCCCGCTCGGCCTGCCGGTGGCCGGGGCGGTCCCGCGCGACGCCGCGGTCGAGCGGCCGTCGCGGCACCTCGGGCTGGTGCAGGCCGGCGAGGACCCCGACCTGGCCGTGTGGCTCGACCGGCTGGCGGCGCTGGCCGAGGCGCATCTCGACCTGGACGCGATCCGGGCGCTGGCCCGGCCCGCCCGCCTCGCGGCCGGATCCGCGGCACCGCTGCCACCGCTCGGCTCGCGGATCGCGATCGCCCGCGACGACGCCTTCGGCTTCCTGTACCCGCATCTGCTCGACGGCTGGCGTACGGCCGGCGCCGAGCTGGCGTTTTTCTCGCCGCTCGCCGACCAGCCGCCCGACCCGGCCGCCGACGCGGTGTTCCTGCCCGGCGGCTATCCCGAGCTGCACGCCGGCCGCCTGGCGACGGCAGCGCGTTTCCACGCCGGCCTGCGGGCGTCGGCCGGCCGCGGCGCCTGGGTCTACGGCGAGTGCGGCGGCTACATGGCGCTCGGCGAGGCCCTGGTCGATGCCAACGGCACGGCGCACGCGATGGCCGGGCTGCTGCCGCTGACCACGCGGTTCGACCGCCGCCGGCTGCAACTCGGCTACCGCCTGGTGACGCAACGCGGCGATAGCCCGTTCGGCCCCGCCGGTACACGGCTGCGCGGGCACGAGTTCCACTACTCGACGGTCGGTATCGAGGGCGACGGCGAGCGACCGTTCGCGGCCGAGGACGCCACGGGTATGTCGTTGGGATCGGCCGGCCTGCGGCGCGGCCGGGTGCTGGGATCCTACTTGCACCTGATCGACCGGACCTGAGCCGAACCCAAGACTCTTCTACCGACCTTGACCGCCGGCGAAGCCCAATCCCATTTGTGCACAAGTGCACCACTCTTCGAACGAGCAATGCCGTTGACCGATCGGGCTTTCTTGTCGTTCCGCCTCCCCGCGGCGGAACGCAACCGCCTCAAGGCCGTCGCCGCCCTGCGGGGCGAGTCCGTCCAGACCCTGATGGGACGGCTCGTCGGTCGCTTCCTCGAACAGGAAGACCGTCGATCGCCGTCGCTCCCGGATGTGCTGAGGCGCCTGCGAGACCGAAATGATGAATGGCGTGATGGCGGAGTGGCGAAGCTCTGGGTGTTCGGCTCCGTCGTTCGCGGCGAAGCCGGGCCGGACAGCGACGTCGACATCGTGGTCGAGTTCGATCCCGCCGCGGCAGTGACGCTGACCGGCTTCGCTCGCTTGCGCCAAGATCTCGAGGATGCGCTGGGACGGCCGGTCGACCTCGCGGAATGGAGAACCTTGAAGCCTCGCGTCCGCCAAGCCGCAGAGCGGGACGCCGTCGTGGTGTTCTGATGGCTGCACACGGTGCCGAAGACCGGCTCCAAGACATACTGGATGCCGTCAGGAACACCCTCGCGTTCGTGGACGGCATCACCCAGGCGGATTTCGAGGACCCGCCGCGCTATCGGGCGCCGCCGGCGGCGTGCTCGTCGGCGAGTGCCGCGAAATCGTCGAGCACTACCGCGAACGCCTTGGTATCGAGTTCGACCGACGCCAGCGTCTTGTAGAAGCCGTGCGCCGGCGTGTTCTCGGCCCGCGCCACCCACCAGACATAGGTCCGGCCGCGGCGCCGACCGTGGTCGGCGACCGCGGCGATCAGCCGGCGCCCGAGCCCGAGCCGGCGGGCCACCGGGCGCACGAAGAGGTCGGCCATGTAAACGCCGCGCGCCGCATAGGAGGGCTCGTAGGCGTCGTAAAACAGCGCGTAGCCGAGCAGGCCGTCTTCGCCCTCCGCGAGCAGCACGACGAACTCCGGGTCGGCCCCAAAGCCGTCGCGGCGGATCGCCTCGGCGGTCAGGTAGCCGGTCGGGTCGCCATGCGCGATGTGGAACTCCTCGGCCAGCGCCGCCAGCGCGTCGGCATCACGCGCGACGGCCAGCCGGATGATCGGCGTCATGGCGTCGCCGTCGCGTTCATCGCAGCCGCTTCGCGCCAGTCCGCGGCTTCGATCGCGAAGCCTTGCACCGTGAAGCCGTTGTAAGTGGTGTCGCCGGTCGGCCGCAGCCCGACCGCCTGCAGCACCCGCACCGACGCGTGGTTGCCCGGCACCACGTAGCCGACGATGCGGTCGAGGCCGACGGTCTCGAAGCCGAAGCGCAGGGCCGCCGTCGCCGCCTCGCGCGCGTAGCCGCGGCCCCAGAAGGGCCGCGCCAACGCGTACAGCACTTCGACCTCGGCCGAACGCTCCATGGCGGCCAGCCCGGCCTGGCCAACGACGGCACCGCTGCTCCGCTCCACGACCGCCCAGACCCCGAAGCCGCGCTTCCAGCCCTCGCGGAACGCGGCGATCCGCGACGCCGCGATCTCCTCGGCGAACGGCACCAGCGCCTCACCGCCCGGCAGGAAGCGCACCACGTCGGGATCGGCGCGGAGTGCCGCATAGGCCGGCTGGTCGGCGGTCTCGAAGCCGCGCAGGGTGAGCCGGTCGGTCGAGACGGTCGGGATGCGGGGTTGGCGCATCGGCGGGTGTGGGGTCGCGGGTTGCAGCATGGGGCCGACCGCTCGATACTCCGCTCTCCGTCCGTCCGCAACCCGGAGCCTTTCATGCCGATCGTCAACCGCATCGCCGAATACGCGCCGGAGATGGCCGAGTGGCGGCGCGACCTGCACGCGCATCCGGAGCTCGGCTTCCAGGAGCAGCGCACCAGCGACATCGTCGCCGCCAAGCTGGCGGATTGGGGCATCGAGGTGCACCGCGGCCTCGGCGGCACCGGCGTGGTCGGCGTGCTGCGCGCCGGCAGCGGCGGCCGGGCCATCGGGCTGCGCGCCGACATGGACGCGCTGCCGATCACCGAGCGCACCGGCAAGGCCTATGCATCGACCAACCCGGGCGTGATGCATGCCTGCGGCCATGACGGCCACACCACCATGCTGCTGGGCGCCGCCCGCTACCTGGCGGAGACCAGGAATTTCGACGGCACCGTGCGCTTCATCTTCCAGCCGGCCGAGGAAGGCATCGGTGGCGCCAAGCGCATGGTCGACGAGGGTCTGTTCGAGCATTTCCCCTGCGAGCGGGTCTACGGCATGCACAACATGCCGGGCATCCCGCTCGGCGAGTTCGCGGTGGTCGAGGGGCCGGTGATGGCGGCCGGCGACACTTTTGAGATCCGCATCCAGGGCCGCGGCAGCCACGCCGCCATGCCGGACCAGGGCATCGACCCGGTGGTGGTCGGGTCCAGCGTCGTGATCGCCCTGCAGACCATCGCCAGCCGCAACATCAAGGCGCAGGACGCGCTGGTGGTGTCGGTGACCGAGTTCCACGCCGGCGAGACGTTCAACGTCATCCCCGACCGCGTGGTGCTGCGCGGCACCTGCCGGACCCTGAACCCGGAAATCCACGCCTCGCTGCCTGGACGCTTCGAGCGCATCGTCGACGGCGTGTGCGCCACCTACGGGGCGAGTGCCGAGATCGACTACCGGCAGGTCTTCCCGGTCACCATGAACGCGGCGGAGCCGACCAAGGTGGCGGCCGAGGCCGCGACCGCGGTCGCCGGCGAGGCGCGGGTGGTGCGGCAGCGCCGGCCGCTGATGGGGTCGGAGGACTTCGCCTACATGCTGAACGCGGTGCCCGGCTGCTACGTGTTCGCCGGCAACGGCGAGGGTGCCCCGGTGCACCATCCTGAATACGACTTCAACGACGAGCTGCTCGCGCACGGCGCCAGCTACTGGACGACGCTGGTCGAGCGCGAGCTCAAGCGCGCGTAAGGAGAACGTCATGCCGATCATCAACCGCATCGCCGAACTCGCCGACGAGATGACCGAGTGGCGGCGCGACCTGCACGCTCATCCGGAGCTCGGATTCAAGGAGCACCGCACCAGCGACGTTGTCGCCGCCAAGCTCGCCGAGTGGGGCATCGAGGTGCATCGCGGCATCGCCGGCACCGGCCTGGTCGGGGTGCTGAGGGCCGGCAGCGGCACCGGCAGCATCGGCCTGCGCGCCGACATGGACGCGCTGCCGATCCTGGAGCGTGGCACCGAGGCGCGGCCGCACCGCTCGACCAACGACGGCGTCATGCATGCCTGCGGCCATGACGGCCACACCACCATGCTGCTGGGCGCGGCGAAGTACCTGGCGGAGACCCGGAATTTCGACGGCACCGTGCATTTCATCTTCCAGCCGGCCGAGGAGGGCCTGGGCGGCGGCGACAAGATGGTGCAGGAGGGCATGTTCGACCGCTTCCGCTGCGATACGGTCTGGGGGATGCACAACATCCCCGGCATCCCCGTCGGCAGCTTTGCCGTGGCACCGGGGCCGATGATGGCGGCGCGCGACAACTTCATCATCGCCATCCAGGGCCGCGGCAGCCACGGTGCGATGCCGCACCAGGGCATCGACCCGGTGGTGGTCGGCGCCCACATGGTGATGGCGCTGCAGACCATCACCTCGCGCAACGTCGAAGCGCAGGACGCGCTGGTGATCTCCGTCACCCAGTTCGAGGGTGGAAATGCCTTCAACGTGGTGCCCGACACGGTCGAACTGCGCGGCACATGCCGGGTGTTCGATCCGAAGGTCCAGGCCAGCCTGCCGGAGCGCATCGAGCGGATCGTGAACGGCGTCTGCGCCACCTTCGGCGCGACCGGCAAGCTCACCTACCTGAAAGGCTATCCCGCCACCATCAACGACCCCAAGCAGGCCGCGGCCGCCGCCGCGGTCGCCGAGAAGCTCGCCGGCGCGGAGCGGGTCGACCGCGCACCGAAGCCGATGATGGGAGCCGAGGACTTCGCCTACATGCTGAACGTCCGCCCCGGCGCCTACATCTGGACCGGCAACGGCGACACCGCCGGCGTCCACCATCCCGACTACGACTTCAACGACGAAGCGCTGGCGCACGGCGCCAGCTTCTGGGCGAAGCTGGTGGAGGACCGGCTGCCGCGGTAGCCAGGGGCGCCTAGGTTCTCGGCAGCGGCACGCTCTCGAAGCTGAGCACGACCTTGTTGCATTGGCCGCCGCCGATGGCGCCGTCGGTGAAGGGCAGAAGCAGCCGGTGGTAGTGCCCGACCGACCGGCGCTGCAGCTCGTATGGCACAACAGCGAAGAGCGGCTCGCCCGATTGAGCGACTCTCTGGTAGCTCTCCAGGTAGATCCGGTTCAGGTCGGGCGGAAAGACGTCGGGATCGCCGATGTAGAGGCCGGTGAGGTCCTTGCCGCGGATCTCAGCCACCCGGGTGCCGTGCAGCCGGAAGCGGAACCGCATCGCCGGCCGCTCGACATCGACGACTGCGAGGTCGCCGAGCAGGCCCGGGATGTCGAGCGGATCGAAGCGCCGGTAGTCCGGCAGCCCGCCGTCCCTGAGCGAGAGCCAGTAGCGCAGGATCTGCGCCTTCCGCGGGGTGGATTCCCGTTCGATGCGCGAGAGCAGGTCCAGGTATTCGCCGGCCTGGCCAAGCAGTTGGCGGTCGGCCGGGTCCACCCCGGTATCCATGCCCGGCATCATTGCCCCCTCCTTGCCGCTCCTGGTCGAGGCACGGCAACCCGAGAACCAGTGTGCCCGCTCGTACAGCAGCCGCGAAATAAGGGTTTCTACGAGGTGCGGATCAGCCCTGCCGTCAGTGCGGCGCCACGTCCGGCTTGTCGCCGACCCGGTGCGGCGGGTTGCGGTGCTCGATCTCCAGCAGCAGGGCGGTGTGGTCGTAGCCGGTGACGCCGCGGTCGTGCAGGGCCTGGAACAGCGAGTGGGCGAGGTTGACGAAGGGAAGGTCGAGGCCGCAGTCGGTCGCCGCCTCGATCACCGCGTTCAAGTCCTTCAGCATATTGCGGACCTGGCCGCCGGGCATCCAGTTGCGGTCGAGGATGCGCTGGCCGTGCTCCTGCAGGATCCGGCTCTCCGAGAAGCCGCCGCGCAGGGCCTCGCGCACCGAGGTCGGGTCGGCACCGCCGGCCGACGCCAGCAGCATCGCCTCCGAAAGGCCGCCCACGCCGATCGCCACGATCACCTGGTTGCACAGCTTGGCGAGCTGCCCGGCGCCGTCGGGTCCGACCCTGGTCGGCCGGCCCATCGCCGACAGCACCGGCGTGGCATCGACGAAGGTGCGCTTGTCTCCACCCACCATGATGGCGAGGCTGGCTTCGGCCGCCCCCCGGGTGCCGCCGGACACCGGGGCGTCCAGATGGCGTCGCCCCATGGCCGCGAGACGCTCGGCATGGAGCTTCTCGATTTTCGGCGGGATCGAACTCATGTCGACGAAGATCGCGTTCGGCCGCATCGCCTCGGCGACCCCGCGCGCGAACAGCACGTCCTCCACCGCCTCGGCGTTGGTGACGATGGAACAGACCACGTCGGCCTCCGCCACCGCTTCCGCCGCGGTCGCCGCCACCTTCAGGCCGAAGGCGGTGAGCTTCGCGGCCTTCTCCGGGGTCCGGTTCCAGACCGTGACCGGCAGGTCGGCGCGGGCAATGTTGGCGGCCATCGCCGCGCCCATCAGGCCGGTGCCCAGGAAGGCGACGCGAGGCGATGGCATCCGGTTCTCCGACGAGAGGCTCAGGCTGACAGCGTGCCGTGCAGGGCGTCGAGAGCCTGCCGGAACGCCAATGCCTTACGATGCACCGTAGCAGCACCGTCCCCGGGTTTGTACAGCGCCGAGCCGAGGCCGAAGCCGGCGGCCCCGGCCTGCCAATAGCCGGCCATCGTCTCGGGGCGAATGCCGCCGACCGGCAGTACGCGCGTACCCGCGGGCAGCACCGCAAGCATCGCCTTGAGCACCGGCGGCGGCGCCGCCTCGGCCGGGAACAGCTTCAGCGCGTCGGCACCCGCATCAAGCGCCGCAAACGCCTCGGTCGGGGTTGCGAAGCCCGGCACCACCAGCAGGCCGGCGGCCTTGGCGGCACGGATCACGGCGACGTCGGCGTGTGGCATCACGATCAGCCGGCCGCCGGCGGCCGCCACCCGGTCGACCGCCTCCGGCGTCAGCACGGTACCGGCACCGACCAGCGCCCGGTCGCCGATGGCGTCGGCGAGCCGGGCGATGCTGTCGAGTGGCGCCGGCGAGTTCAGCGGCACCTCGACGATGACGAAGCCGGCGTCGACCAGGGCTTCGCCGACCGGCACCGCCTCGGCAGGCTCGATGCCGCGCAGGATCGCCACCAGCGGCAGCCGTTCCAGCCAGGGTATCAGCGCGCTCAAGTTCCGTGAGCCTCCCTGCAATGCACGGCCAGCCGGTGCAGCCCGCGGGCGGCGGCATCCGCCGGCCCCTCGCGCGCCTCGACCCCGAGCCGGCCGAGGGCCTGCGCGTACAGCCGCACCAAGCCGGCCTCGCCGATCAGGAAGACCGCATCGCCGTCGAGAGTTCCCGCTTCGGCGCGCAATTCATGGCCGATCACCAGCCCTGACAGGAAGGCGCCGGCGGTCGCCGGCTCCAGTTCGCCGAACAGCCCGGCCGCCCGCACCCCGAACAGGTGATGCAGCAATCCGCCGGCCGCAGCGGAGCGGTCGACCCCGGCCAGGAAGGCCGCGTCGTCCCAGGCGGCGTGGTCGATGGTGCGGCCGAGGATGGTGTGCCGGCGCAGCGCCTCGAACGCCTCGCCGGTCAGATGGGTGGCGAAGCCGACGACCCGCCCGTCCGCCACCCGCGCCCATTTCGAGTGGGTGCCGGGCAGGCACAGGGTGGCGCGGTCGACGCCGAGCCGGTCGACCGCGCCGAGGATCTGCACCTCCTCGCCGCGCATCACGTCCGGGACGCCGTCGGCGTCGCGGGTCGACAGGCCGGGGGCGAGGTAGACCCGCCGGCCGCGCGCCAGGTCGAGCGGCACCAGTGCCGCGCCGAGGTCGGCGACGGCCGCCGGGCAGGCGAGATACGGGGCTTCCAGCCAACCCTGCCGGCTGCCGATCATTCCGGACAGCACCACCGGCACGGCGGGATCGGCGTCCAGCCAATCGCCGACCAGTTGCTCGAACGCGCCGTCGAAGTCGCCGTCATCGATCGCCTTGATCCCCGCATCGGCGCGCCGGGCCTCCAGGACGCCGCCGTCGCCGTCGAGGCGGTAGGCGCGGAACGAGGAGGTGCCCCAGTCGATGCCCAAGGCAGCGACGCCCGGGGCAGCGACGCCCAGGGCAGCGAAGCCCCGGGCGGCCATCGCCGTCACGAAACAGGCTCCACGGCGGCCGGTAGCGGGACCGTGGGCTCCAGGCAGACGGATCGCCAATCGGCGTCCAGACGCTCGAACCAGGTGCGCACCGGGTTCACCAGCTCCGGCATCGAGCGCGGCGAGGCAAAGCCGGTCCACAGCAGGTAGGTGTAGACGACGATGTCCTGCCAGCCGGGATCCTCGCCGGCGAGGTTGCGGGATTCTTCCAGGCGCGGCTCGAGCCGGCCGATCGAGAAGGCGAGGTCGAGCTCGAGCCCGCTGCGCAGCGCCTCCAGCTCCTCGAAGCTTCGGCCATACTTCGCCTGCCGGCTCTCGGCGTAGTAGTCGCGGTCCTCGGGCAGCAGGCGACGCCGGAAATCGGCGCAGACGAGCGGGCCGATGCGGGCGCCGAACTCCCGCTCCAGCTCACCGCCGGCGGCCGCGGCACCGTCGCCCATCAGGCGCGGCCCCGATGGCACCAATGTGTCGAGACGGGCGGCGATGGCGTCGGAGTTCACGATGTAGCCGCCGTCGACCGCCAGCACCGGCACGGTGCGGTTGCCGGTCACGTCGGCCAGCCGGTCGACGTCGACGAAGCGCAGCGCCCGGCGCGTGGCGTCCACGCCCTTGACCGCGAGCGCGATGCGGGCGCGCCAGCACACCGGGCTCGGGCACAGGCCGTCCAGGCCCGCCCGCTCATACAGGATCGGCCGGCCGGTCATCGCTGCACCTCGGGGTCGGTGCCGACGCGGACCAGCGCCTTGCCGGTGTTGGCGCCCGCGAGCAGGCGGACCAGGGCGTCCGGCGCATTCTCCAGCCCGTCGGTGACGTCCTCGCGCCAGCGGAAATGCCCCGCCCGGTACCACTCGGTGAGCCGGTCGATGATGGCCGTGTAGCGGTCGTAATGGTCGAGAATGAGAAAGCCCTGCATCCGTGCGCGCTTGATGAGCAGCTGCCGGTTCGGCCTGGGACCGGCCGGCAGCGGAAAGGACGGCATGCCGATGGTACCGCAGATCGCGATCCTCGCGCCAACGTTGATGCGCTCCAGCACGTGATCGAACTGCTCGCCACCGACGTTGTCGAAGAAACAGTCGACGCCGTCCGGGCAGGCGGTGTCCAGCGCCGCGCCCAGATCACCCCCTGCCTTGTAGTCGATGGCGGCGTCGAAGCCGAACTCCTCCAGGCAGGCGCGCACCTTGTCGGGGCCGCCGGCGACGCCGACCGCGCGGCAGCCCAGCGCCTTGGCGATCTGACCGACCATCGATCCGACCGCACCAGCGGCGGTGGTCACCACCACGGTCTCGCCCGGCCGCGGCGCGCAGATCTCGGCCAGGCCGACATAGGCGGTGGCGCCGTTCAGGCCGAGCACCGACAGCGCGGTGGAGACCGGCGCCAGGGCCGGGTCGACCTTGCGGTCGATGTCGGAGCCGTCGGAGACCGCGTAGCGCCGCCAGCCCTGGCGGCCCTGCACGATCTCGCCGACGCGGAAGCCGGGATGGTTGGACTCCACGACCTCGCCGACCGTGAAGCCGGTCATCGGCGCGCCCAGCGGCACCGGCTTCGCGTAGTTGGCGGCCTCGGCGATCCAGCCGCGCATCGCCGGCTCCAGCGACAGCCAGATCACCCGGACCAGGACCTCGCCCGGCCCCGGCCGCGGCATCGCGGCCGCCACCGGCTCGAACAGCTCGGCGGTCACGGCTGGCGCCGGGCGCGCTCGCAGCACCACGTGGAGATTTTCGTCACCGCTCGGCATCTGCTCCCGACTCTCGGCTGTCATTCAGGCATTCGGCCCCGTGCGATACTGACACAGATTCCGGGGCGTGCGACCTGTACGAGACGCACTGGTCAAGTCTTGCGGAATAACAGATTCCGCCTGCTGATACAGCACGTTGACGATCAGTCATCACGCGAAACAATTGCCGATCACCTCCGCATTCGACCAATAAAACTGCAGACGTTTGAGGGCTCGTGAATCGCTATTGGCGGGACGTTATGGAAATTTTCGCACGACTATGGTTCGACCAGAGCAATAATTTCTGTTAATCTATCAAACTGAGAGAACGCAAGACCGATAACTATTAACGGGAGACGACGAGATGAGCAGCAAGTGGGAGCAGTTTCGCCCGACGAAGTCCCTGTGGTTCTGGTCGTGTGCCGGTACCGCCGTCCTGACCATGGTCGTCGGCTTCACGGTCGGTGGGTGGGTGACGGGTGGCACCGCCGCCAGCCTGAGCAAGAACGCCCATCGCGACGGTCGCGCCCAACTGGCAGCCGATGTCTGCGTCGCCCGTTTCAAGGACAGCGCCGGATTCGCGGCGGACCTGGTCAAGCTGAAGGCCGAAAACTCGTGGTCGCGTGACAACTTCGTCGCCGACGGCGGCTGGGTCACCCTGGCCGGAATCAGCGACCCGGTCGCCGGGGCGGCCGAGCTGTGCGCCCAGACCCTGTCCGACCTGAAGGCGCCGGCGGCGGCGTCCACCGACAACACCGTGATTCCGAAGGGCTGAGCATCGCATCGGGCGGCCGCTGCACGAACGGCCGCCCGGCTCCTATCTCGCCGGGCTCCAGTCGAATCGGGCGGTGACGACGCCATGGTCGGAGCTGGCGGGATCGGGATCCTCGACGTGGTCGTTCCAGACCCGCAGCTCGCGGAAACTCCAAATGCGACGCCGCGAGTGGTCGTAGAACTGCTCAGACACCAGCACGTGGTCGATGACCTCCTGCACGCCCTTGAAGTCGTGGGTGTAGAGGACGTCGCGCAGGCTGCGCAGCTGCTGCAGCGTCGCGACCGTGTACAGCCCCTTGTCGCTGCTCCGCGCCGCGGTGGAATCGGCGTACAGCCGGTACGACGGCTGGCCGGTCAGGATCTCCAGCGTGCTCGACAGCTGGCCGTCGTTCAGGTCGCCGAGCACCACCGTCGGATCGTCGGTTCCGGTCATCGCCCGGTCCAGGACGATCCGCAGCGCTGCTGCCTCGGCGACGCGCCGGATCGTCGAGATCGCCGCCCCGAGTGCCGCGGCATGCGGCCGGATCGCCGGGTCCTTCCATTCCTGCGAGTCGAGCCGTGACGGCAGTTTCGACTTCAGGTGGGTGCAGAACACCTGGATCTCCGGCACGTTGGCCGCCGTCGCATGGCCGACCGTCACCTGCAGCGGCGAGCGCGAGAACTCGGCGATCGAGACCAGCATCTCGTCATCCTCGTGGCTCGGCAGAAGGCCCTCGTCGGCGACCAGGTCGACGCCGCGCGGGCTGTCCTGGATCTCGGCCATCGAGCGATGCCGCTTCTTCAGCTTGAAGCCCTCGGGAAACGCCTTGTGCCTGGTGACCTTGCGAATCTCCCAGGGCTTGCGCACGGCAGCCGCCACCGCGATGCCGTCCCACCTGCCCTCCTTGATGAAGGCAAACTCGTACGCGTCGCGCAGGCCGGCAGCGGCGAAGGCGTCGTCCAGGCACTCCCGCGACCACAACTCCTGGAACGCCAGCACATCGGCGTCGAGCCGCTTCAGCACGCCGGCGGTCCACTCGATCTTCGCGGCGTATTGTGCCGCGGTGTAGGGCCGGCTGGTGGCGTACATCGCCGCCCCCGGGTGCTGCAGGTTGAACAGGTTCACGGTGGCGAAAGTCAGGTCACGGATATTGGCCATGGCGCGCTCCAGATGCCCGGCCGCCCTCCCCTTGCCCAGGCCGGAATATTCTACACACGCCGGATGACGGAAATCTTGTGGCCCGGGCATGTATGATGACCGGATGACCGTCGTCTGCGGGCGCCGCTCCACAGCTTGACGAAGCACCGCCGGCTTGCGACGCTCGCCGCGACCTGCCGGACCGCCTGCGCGCCACCGGCTCTCCACTCAAGAACCTGCAATCAGGGGGAAACACCATGAAGCTGCTGCGCTACGGCCCGCGCGGGCAGGAGAAGCCCGGCATGCTGGACGCCTCGGGGGCGATCCGCGACCTGTCGGGCGTGGTGGCCGACATCGATTCCAAGACGCTCGCCGCCGGCGGCCTCGGCAAGCTGAAGGGCGTCGACCCGGCCAGCCTGCCCAAGGTCGACGGCAGCCCGCGCATCGGCGCCTGCGTCGGCGGCATCGGCAAGGTCATCTGCATCGGCCTGAACTACTCCGACCACGCCGCAGAGACCGGGGCGGCGATCCCCAAGGAGCCGATCGTGTTCCTGAAGGCGGTCAGCTCGGTGCAGGGCCCGGACGACGATGTCCACATCCCGCGCACCTCGGTGAAGACCGACTGGGAGGTCGAGCTCGGCGTGGTGATCGGCAAGACCGCGAAATACGTCTCCGAGGCCGACGCGCTGAGCTACGTCGCCGGCTACTGCGTCGCCAACGACGTGTCCGAGCGCGCCTTCCAGGCGGAGCGGGGCGGCCAGTGGACCAAGGGCAAGTCCTGCGACACCTTCGGCCCGATCGGCCCGTGGCTGGTCACCGCCGACGAGGTCGCCGACCCGCAGAACCTCGACATGTTCTGCGACATCAACGGCAAGCGCATGCAGACCGGCAACACCAAGACCATGATCTTCCCGGTCGCGCACATCATCCACTATCTCAGCCAGATGATGTCGCTGCATCCGGGCGACGTGATCATGACCGGCACGCCGCCGGGCGTCGGCCTCGGCGTCAAGCCGACCCCGGTGTTCCTGAAGGCCGGCGACGAGATGCATCTGGGCGTCGCCGGTCTCGGCGAGCAGCGCCAGAAGCTCGTGGCCGACTGACCGCCATGGCCGCCGCCGCACTCGACCTGTCCGTGGAGGCCTGCCTGCCGGAAGACCGGCAGCGGGCCACCCTGGTCGGGCGGGCCTGGCGCCCGGATGTCGACGGACCATCGGTCGTCGCGATCCGCGGCGACGAGGTCGTCGACATCAGCGCCGCCGCCGCCACCGTGTCGGAGCTGCTGGACAACCCCGACGCCGGCTGGGTGGTCCGCGACGCGCCGGGCGAGGTCATCGGCGGCCTCGCCGAGGTCCTCGCCAACTCGGCGCATGACCGCCGCGACCCGTCGCTGCCGTGGTTCCTGTGCCCCACCGACCTGCAGGCCATCAAGGCCTGCGGCGTCACCTTCGCCTCCAGCATGCTGGAGCGGGTGATCGAGGAGAAGGCGAAGGGCGACCCGTCGGCCGCCGACCGCATCCGCGGCGAGATCGGCGACCGCATCGGCCTCGACCTGTCGAAGATCGTGCCCGGCTCCGACGAGGCGATGCGCCTGAAGACGGCGCTGATCGAGCGGGGCATGTGGTCGCAATACCTGGAGGTCGGCATCGGCCCCGACGCCGAGGTGTTCACCAAGGCGTCACCGATGGCCGGCGTCGGCATCGGCGCCGAGGTCGGGCTGCACCCGGTGTCGTCCTGGAACAACCCCGAGCCTGAGGTGGTGCTGGCGATCGCCGCCGACGGCCGCATCGTCGGCGGCACGCTCGGCAACGACGTCAACCTGCGCGACGTCGAGGGCCGCAGCGCGCTGCTGCTCGGCAAGGCCAAGGACAACAACGGCTCGGCGGCACTGGGGCCGCTGATCCGGCTGTTCGACGACCATTTCGGGCTCGACGACCTGCGCACTGCCGAGCTCGACCTGACGGTGGCGGGACCCGACGGCTTCGTGCTGAAGGGCCGCTCGTCGATGAGCCGGATCAGCCGCGACCTCGCCGACCTCGCGACCCACGCCATCGGGCCGCACCACCAGTACCCCGACGGCCTGGTGCTGATGACCGGCACGCTGTTCTCGCCGACCGAGGACCGCGACGCGCCGGGCCAGGGCTTCACCCACAAGCTCGGCGACGTGGTGACGATCCGCTCGGCGCGGCTTGGCGCCTTGGTCAACCGGGTGGGACGCGCCGACCGCATCCCGCCCTGGACCTTCGGCACCGGCGCGCTGATGCGCAACCTGTCCCGCCGCGGCCTGCTCTGAGAGGGAACTTCCGAATGGCTGCCCCCATGGCCTACGACTTCACCGGCCGCAGCGCCATCATCACCGGCGGCGCTCGCGGCATCGGCCTGGCGATCGCCCGGCGCCTCTCGGACAGCGGTGCCGCCGTCAGCCTGTGGGACGCCGACGCCGCCAAGCTGGCCGAGAGCAAGGCGGCCCTCGGCCTGCCCGAGGAGCGGATCCACACCGCGGTGGTCGACGTCACCGACGACAAGGCGGTCGACCGCGCCGCCGCCGAGGTCGAGCGCGAGTTCGGCCGCATCGACATCATGGTCGCCTCGGCCGGCATCACCGGACCCAACACGACGACCTGGGAGTATCCGGTCGACGCCTGGCGACGGGTGATCGACATCGACCTGACCGGGGTGTTCCTGTGCTGCCGGGCGGTGGTGCCGTATATGCGCCGCCGCAACTACGGCCGCATCGTCAACATCGCCTCGATCGCCGGCAAGGAAGGCAACCCGAAGGCGCCGGCCTACTCGGCCGCCAAGGCCGGGGTGATCGGCCTCACCAAGTCGCTCGGCAAGGAGCTGGCCGACACCCCGATCACGGTGAACTGCGTGACCCCGGCGGCGGTGAAGACCGAGATCTTCGACCAGATGACCCCGGAGTTCACCGCCTTCATGCTGAGCAAGATCCCGATGGGCCGCTTCGGCCTGGTCGAGGAGATCGCTGCCCTGGTGACCTGGCTGGCCTCGGAGGAATGCTCGTTCTCCACCGGTGCCGTGTTCGACTGCTCGGGCGGCCGCGGCACATATTGAAGATGCCGCGCGGGGTCCCCCGGGGAGCCTGAGGCCATGACCATCGTCGAAACCCTCTGGCCGCTCGGCGCCACCCTCGGCGAGGGCGCGCTGTGGAATCCGGCCGACGGCTGCGTCTGGTTCGTCGACATCAAGGCGCAGGCGGTGCATCGCTGGCGCTGGGCCGACGGCGCCACCGCCAGTTGGCCGATGCCGGAGCGCGTCGGCTTCGTGGTGCCGCGGGCGGCCGGCGGCTTCGTGCTCGGCCTGAAGTCCGGCCTCGCCCTCTGGCAGCCCGGCAGCGACCCGGTGCCCTGGCTGGCGGTCGACGCCGACCGGCCGGGCAACCGCCTGAACGATGGCACCGTCGACCCGGAAGGGCGGCTGTGGTTCGGTAGCATGGACGACGGCGAGGCCTCGGCCACCGGCCATCTCTGGCACCTCGCCCCGGCAGGTCCCGCGGTGACTGCCGCCGACGGTCCCTACATCGTCACCAACGGCCCGGCGACCTCGCCGGACGGCGGCACCCTGTACCACACCGACAGCGTCGGCCGCACGGTCTGGGCCTTCGACCTCGCGGCCGACGGCACCCTCGCCAACCGCCGCGAATTCCTGCGCTTCGCCGAGGCCGACGGCTACCCCGACGGCATGGCGACCGATGCCGAGGGCGGGCTGTGGGTCTGCCACTGGGGCGGCGGCCGCATCACCCGGTTCCTGCCCGACGGCCGCCGCGACCGGGCGATCACGCTGCCGGCGCCGCAGGTCACCAAATGCGCCTTCGCCGGGCCGAAACTCGATCGGCTGGTCGTGACCACCGCCGCGATCGGCCTCGACCGCGCGGCGCACCCGCAGGCGGGGGACCTGTTCCGGGTGGATCCGGGGATCCGGGGCTGGGCGGCGCCGGCGGTGTGGGGGTAAGAAGGGTGCACGACGGCACGTCCGGAGCAGGAGGGCCCGCATGGCAACGATGAACCTGTCCCTGCCCGCGCCGATGAAGGAATGGGTCGAGCGCCAAGTGGAAAGTGGCCGCTATTGCAATGCGGGCGAGTATGTCCGCGAACTGATCCGCAGGGATCAGCAGCGGCAGGAATCCATCGCCGTCTTGCAGAGCACCATCAAGGCGGGCGCCGAGAGCGGCGAGCCGCATCCCTTGGACGCGACCGGCTTCAAGCTTCGCGCGCGGGAGCGGCATGTCGGCCGGTGAGCCGCCAACAGATCGACCTGCGCCACGCGCATCTACGATCTCCATCAAGCACCCCGCCCGGTGGCTGACGGGCTCGGACCGAGTCGTGAACACCCAACACCAACCGACGGGCCGACGTCGACAACGCCGTTCATCCCATTGCCCCGCTCGATCCTGCCCCGCCCCTCGACGAGCCCCCCTGCCGACGCCTAAATATACGAGCGACACTCGCGCCATATCCGTTGCCAGATGCAGCGGCCGCATACCGCCACAACCGAGGAGGCGGCCCTCCGGGGCCGAAGCGCCATGCGCCGTGACCGTCGAGCCAAGATCGTCGCCACCGTCGGACCCGCCAGCGGATCGCCGGAGATGCTGAAGCGGCTGTTCCTGGCGGGGGCGGACACCTTCCGGCTGAACTTCAGCCACGGCACGCATGACGACCACGCCCGGGTGCACCGGGCGATCCGTGCGCTGGAGGCCGAAATCGCCCACCCGATCGGCATCCTGCAGGACCTGCAGGGCCCGAAGATCAGGGTGGGGAAGATCCGCGACGGCAAGATCAGGATCGAGGCCGGCGAGACCATCCGCTTCGTTCTCTCGAGCAGCGAAGGCGACCGCGACGCGATCCCGCTGCCGCACCCGGAGATCTTCGCGGCGATCATGCCCGGCCACGACCTGCTGATCGACGACGGCCGCGTGCGCGTCACCGTCACCCGCCTCGGCGACGACGCCATCGAGGCGCGGGTGGTCGTCGGCGGCGTGATCTCCGACCGCAAGGGCATCAACCTGCCCGGCACCGTCCTCGACCTGTCGCCGCTGACCGCCAAGGACCGGGCCGACCTCGCCTTCGGCCTCGAGCTCGGCATGGATTGGGTGGCGCTGTCCTTCGTGCAGAAGCCCGACGACATCCTGGAGGCCCGCAGCCTGATCACCGACCGCACCGGGCTGGTCGCGAAGATCGAGAAGCCGGCGGCACTCGACCGGATCGCCGACATCGTCCTGCTCTCCGACGCCGTCATGGTGGCGCGCGGCGACCTCGGGGTGGAGATCCCGCACGAGGAGGTGCCGGGCCGCCAGAAGGAACTGGTGCGCGCCTGCCGCCTGGCGGTGAAGCCGGTGATCGTGGCCACCCAGATGCTCGATTCCATGGTCAACGCCCCGACGCCGACCCGCGCCGAGGCGTCGGACGTCGCGACCGCGATCTACGACGGCGCCGACGCCGTCATGCTGTCGGCGGAATCGGCCTCCGGCACCTATCCGGTCGAGGCGGTCGAGATGATGGACCGCATCATCCGCAGCACCGAGCAGCACAAGCTCTACCGGTCGATCATCCAGGCCATGGATCCCGGCGAGGAGCAGACCCCGCCGCACGCCGTCGCCGCCGCCGCGGCCGACCTCGCTGCGGTCACGCAGTCATCGGCGATCGTGGCGTTCACCTTCAGCGGCACCACCGCGGCGCGCATCGCCCGCAAGCGGCCGGCGGTGCGCATCCTGGCGACCACGCCGGACATGGCGGTCGCCCGGCGGCTCTGCCTGCTGTGGGGCGTGCACAGCGTCGCCTCCGACGAAATCCACACCTATGAGGAAATGCTGGAGCGGGCGTGCAGCATGGCGGTGCGCGAGAAGTTCGCGCGCCCCGGCGACCTCATGGTCGTCGTGGCCGGGATCCCGTTCGGGCAGGCGGGCACCACCAACAACCTCCGGGTTGTGCAGGTCGGGCGGGATGGCGCTGCCGGCTGAGTTGCGGCGGCCTGTCCCGCCTCGGCTCTACCCGGACGCCATGCCGATCGGGGGGCGCATCCCGACCAGCAGCAGGATCGCGCAAAGGGCGGCCGCGCCGCACGCGACCAGGCACCACATGACCTCGACCGGCCCCGCGATCTCCAGCAGCAGCGCCAGCACGGGTGGCGCCGCCGCGACGATCAGGTTCAACGGCAAGGCGAGGGCCGAGGCGGCGGCGGGATAGTCGCCCTTGCCGAAGAACACCAGCGGCATGGTGGCCCGGGCCACCGCATAGGCGCCGCTGCCGATCCCGAACAGAACGAGAAATGCGCCGACCGCCCAAGGATCGATGCCGCCAAAGCCGAGCATGGCGAGCCCGCAGGGCATCATGATGCCAGCCACCAGACCGGTCGTCAGGCCGTCCCACCGCTTGCCGCCCAGCACGTCGAGCAGCCTGCCGCCCACCTTGAAAACGCCGATCAGCGACGCGACGGCGACGGCGCGTACCGGGTCGGCGCCCAAGGATTTCAGCAACTCGATCGCCATCGCCTCGATCCCGAAGGTCACGAAGCCGTTCACCGAGACCGCGAACACGATCAGCCAGAATGCGCCCGACCGCGCGACGCCCGAGAGGCGCCGCGTCGTCTCCGGTCGCACCGCCGACGTGGTTTCCGGAAGCCCCAGGAGAAGCAGCGCCGGCACGATCGCGATCAGGGCCGCCGCGTAGGATGCCGCGGCCAGGCGCCAGCCCAGCAATTCCCCCGAGGAGTGCCGTGACCGGCCAGAACAGGCTGCTGGCCAGACCGGTCACCAGCATGAGCGTGCCGATCAGGCTCTTCGCCGAGACTTCCGAGAAGGCGCTCAGATACACGTAGGCGGGCGTGGTCAGCAGCGCCGCGCCGGCAGCTCCGAGCACGACCCAGGCGAGGAAGAACCAGACAGGGTCCGGCGCACTTGCGAGCAGAGCGAGCCCGGCGGCCACCATCATGCTGCCGCAGGCCATCACCCGGCGCCCGCCGTGGACCCGAAGCAGGCGGCCGACAGCCGGTGCCGCCAGCCCCATGGTCACGTACATCGCCGAGGTGCCCCCGAACACGGCGGGCAGCGACATGCCGAGATCGGCCGCGATCCGGGAGCCGAGCACCGGCGGCAGGCTGACCGATCCCCAGCCGAGCAGCTGGGTGACCCCGAGGACGGCGAGCACTAGAAGAGGTTGCGAACGCGTCGCATTTGTATCTGTCATCGCGTCACGATAGGGATCCGGCGTGACGGCTTCGTGAACCTTGCCACGCGGGGGCGCGGACATGCGTCGCGCACACGCCGCTTTCGGCTTGCCCATGCCCGCCGCCTCTGCCCCACTATGCCGCATGACCCAGTATCAGAGCATCGGCGACCTGCCGCTGCGCCTCGGCGGCACGCTGCGTGACGCCCGGCTCGCCTATGTCACCCTCGGCCGGCTGGCGCCGGACGGCGGCAACGCCGTGCTGATGACCCATGGCTACACGTCGTCGCACGATTACATCCTGGGCGGCGCCGGCGCGTCGGAGGGCAGCTGGTCCACCCTGGTCGGCCCCGGCCGGGCGATCGACACCGATAAGTACTTCGTCGTCAGCTCCAACATGCTGGGCTCCAGCTTCGGGTCGACGGCGCCGCGCAGCCCGAACCCGGCGACCGGCCGGGCCTACGGCCCGGATTTCCCGCCGATCGTGCTGCCCGACATCGTCGCCGCCCAGCGCCGGCTGCTCGACGCGCTCGGCGTGACCGGGCTGGTCGCCGTGGTCGGTCCATCCTATGGCGGCTTCCAGGCCTTCACCTGGGGCGTGGAGTATCCGGACTTCATGAAGGGGCTGGTGCCGGTGGTGACCGGCCTTGCCTCGCGCGCGGTCGACATCGACGCCACCGAGGCCTACCTCGCCCGCGACCCGAACTGGAACGGCGGCCACTACTATGAGGCCGGTGGGATTCTCGCCACGATGACCGATCTGCGCATGGACACGCTGCGGCGCTACGGCATCGACGAGACGCTGCGGCCAGGCTTCCCCGACCCGGCGGCGCGCGACGCCGAGATCCGGCGCATGGCCCAGGCCTGGGCCGAGGCGGCCGACGGGCATTCCCTTCTGGCGCTCGGCCGCGCCATGAACCGATACGACGTCCGCCCCGATCTGGCGAAGATCCGGGCGAAGGTCCTCTACGTGCTGTCGCGCACCGACAGCCTGTTCCCGCCGTCGCTGGCGCCCGGCGTTATGGCCGCACTCGCCGCCGCCGGGGTCGACGCTGCCTATGAGGAGATCGACAGCGAGCACGGGCACCTCGCCTCGGGCAGCGACGCTGCGAAATGGGAACCGGCGCTTCGCCGGTTCCTGGCAGCGCTTTGAGACGGGGCGACTACTCCGCGGTCGGCCGCGGCACCAGCGGCGGGTTCACCTCGGCCGGGATCGGGCAGACATAGGGCTGCTTGGCCAGCCGGTCGCGGTGGTCCTTCTTCGCGCGCGCCAGCAGCACCTCGTCGGAGAACAGCATGCGCGCCACCGCACCCATGACCTGCCCGGCATAGGTCATGCCCTTGTGCGCCGCCGGCGCCTTGCCCTGGGCGGTGATCTGCCAGGAGTGGCCGGGCGTGCCGATGGCGTGGGTGGCGACCCGGGCCTGAACTGTCGGCACCGCCCAGGACACGTCGGCGACGTCGGTGGAGCCCATCATGCCGTTGCCCTTCACCGTGCGCGGCACGACGTAGTCGCACAGCGGCTCGCCGTCGCGCGGCTCCAGCCCGGCGCGGCGGTAGCTGGCGGCGATGTCCTCGGCCGACAGGGTGGCCTGGATGCGCGCCGCGTAGTCGCGGTCGGCGTCGTCGAACTCGACACCGCCCAGCGTGTCCATCGCCACCTGCATCGCCTCCTCCAGCGGGGTGTTGCCGAGCAGGTTGGAGACCGCCGAGATCACCTCGTGCTGCACGCTGGTCTCGGTCATCAGCGCCGCCCCCTGGGCGATCTTCTGCACCCGCCCGATCAGCGCCATCATGCCCGGCAGGGTGTTGGAGCGGATGGTGTAGCGGATCTTGGCGCGGCCCTGCACGACGTTCGGCGCGGTGCCGCCGGCGTCGAGATAGGCGTAGTGGATGCGCGCCTCCTGCGGCATGTGCTCGCGCATGTAGTTCACGCCGACATTCATCAGCTCGACGGCGTCGAGCGCGCTGCGGCCGAGATGCGGGGCGGCGGCGGCATGGCTGGAGCGGCCGGTGAAGCTGAAGTCGACGCGGGTGTTGGCGAGGCTCTGGGCGTCGTCGACCTTGGTCATCGCGGCGGGATGCCAGGTGATGGCAGCGTCGACGTCGGCGAAGGCGCCGTCGCGCACCATGAAGGCCTTGGCGGCGCCGCCTTCCTCGGCCGGGCAGCCGTAGTAGCGCACGCGGCCGGGCGTGCCGGTGGCGGCCAGCCAGTCCTTCAGCGCGCAGGCGGCCAGCAGGGCGGCGGAGCCCAGCATGTTGTGGCCGCAGCCATGCCCGGCGCCGCCGGCGACCACCGGCCGCGGCTCGGCGATGTTGGCCTCCTGGCTGAGGCCGGGCAGCGCGTCATACTCGCCGAGGATGGCGATCACCGGCCCGCCCTCGCCGGCCTCGCCCATCACCGCGGTCGGGATCCCGGAGAGCTCCTCGGTCACCCGGAAGCCCTTGGCACGCAGCACCGCGGTGTGCTCGGCGCAGGAACGGAACTCGGCGTAGAGGGTCTCTGGCATGCCCCAGACGCGGTCGGACAGGACGACCAGGTCGACGCGGTGACGTTCGATATGCGGGAGGATCGGCTCGATGTTCTGCATCTCGGGTTCCATGGGGTCTCGGGGGGCGGCGCGGCCCAGGGCTGCGCGGGGGATTGCGCCGGACGGATCGGCGGAATGACACTCCCGCCCGCGGCCGGCCGCAACCCTCAATCGACGGCGCGCGGATACAGCGACCGGCCGATGTAGCCGCACACCTCGCGCAGTTCGAGGCCGAGGCGATCGATGGCGTCGGACCCGTGCTGACCCTGGATGGCGATGCCGCTGATGCCGAAACGCGGCGTGCCGGACTGGTCGACGATCACGGCGGCGACGGTGGTGATGCCGCGGTACAGCGCCCCGACGTCCTTGGCCCAGCCGTCGGCAGCGGCGCGCGCCACCTCGGCCTCCCAGGCCTCGAAGCTCGGCGCATCCTGCCAGCGCAGCCGGGTGAAGCGGCGGCGCAATTCGGCCTGCGGCAATTGCAGGCGGGCGGCGACGCAGCGGCCGACCGCGCCGATCAGCGACGGAAGGCGCGAGCCGACGCGCATGTCGACCCGCACCACGTCGGCGCCATAGGCGCGGTCGAGCACGACGATGTGGCCGTCGTCGGTGATCCGCCACAGCGCAATCAGCATGCCGTGGTTCAGCGCCAGACGCTCGATCTCCGGGCGGATCAGGTCGAGATGGCTGGTGCCGATCATGCCGACGGCCAACTCCGCCACCGCCAGCCCCAGGCGATAGGTCTTGTCGGACTCGCGGAAGCTGACGAAGCCGGCGCGCGACATGGTCCGCAGGATTCCGAAGCAGGTGCTCGGGCTGATCCCGGTGCCGCGTGCTACCGCCGCGACACCCTGCGGGGCCGGGGTGGCCGACAGGTGCCGCAGGATGCGCATGGCATGCACGACCGCGCCGACGTCCCGTTGCTTCTCCGATGCCACGTTCATTCAGATGTCCGACGCCCATTCATCATACGAAACATACAATGAAGTAACCCGCCTGTCATGGAGACCACGAAGCCAGCCGGCCGCTCAAAAATAGTGAAACGGCGGTTCATATTTTTCACGCCGATGGCCACAAGCGGATGGATTTCCGATACGAAATGATCTTCAGTATCCGGAATTTCTGGGCGAAAGCGGCCAAACCGCCGCCCCAACACGGTAACGCGCCAACCGCGACCGAAAACCTGGAGGAAGCCATCGTGACCATCACCCGCCGACAGTATCTCAAGGGCAGCGCCGGCGTCGCCGCCGCCGGCTTGCTGGGGCAGCCGCTTGCGGCGCTCGCCCAGACCAACCTGGCGAACCTGCCGACCACCATGATCTGGAGCACCTACGACGTCGGCTCGACCGGCTATGTCGAGGCGTCGGCGATCGCCGATGCCTTCGGCAAGCGCTACGGCACCCGGGTGCGGCTGCAGCCGTCGGGCAGCGCCATCGGCCGGGTCAAGCCGCTGACCGACGGCCGCGCCACCCACGCCTGGCTGGCCAACGAGCTCTACTTCGCGGTCGAGGGCATCTACGAATACTGCGCGCCGGACTGGGGGCCGCAGGACCTGCGCACCCTGCTCGGCCGGCAGAACGCGTTCTCGGTGGTCGCCACCAAGGTCAGCGGCATCACCCAGCCGAAGGACCTGAAGGGCAAGCGCTTCGCGATCGCCCGCGCCAACAGCTCGGTCAACATCAAGGTCGAGCCGATCCTGGCCTTCGCCGGGCTGACCTGGAACGACCTGGAACTGGTGGAATTCCCCAGCTACGGCGCCACCCTGAAGGGCCTGGTCGAGGGCAAGGCCGACTGCGCCGGCGTCGCCCCCGCCGCCGCCACCCTGCGCGAGCTGGAGGCCAGCCCGCACGGCATCGGCTGGGTGGCGCTCGATCCCGGCAACAAGGAGGGCTGGGCCCGCGCGCAGAAGGCGGTGCCCTTCGTCGAGCCGTTCGAGGAGTCGATCGGCGCCGGGCTGTCGGCGGAGAAGCCGGTGTGGATGATGGGCTACCGCTATCCGATGATCACCGTCGGGGCGGCGGCGAGCGCCGATGAGGTCTACGCCATGACCAAGGCGGTCGCCGAGAGCTTCGAGGACTACAAGGCGGCCAACCCGATCATGCCGCGCTGGGAGGCCGCCAAGGCCGGCACCCCGCCGATGGACGCCGCCTTCCACGACGGCGCCATCCGCTACCTGAAGGAAGCCGGCATCTGGAAGCCGGAGCACCAGTCCTGGCAGGACGCCGCACTGAAGCGGCACGCGGCGCTGCAGGCCGCGTGGAAGAGCATGATGGCGACGGAAGCAGCCAAGGCGGCCGAGTTGCCCGCCCTGCAGGCCCTGTGGGACGGCCAGCGCGCCGAGGCCCTGAAGTCGCTCTGACCCTGAAGTCGGCCTGACACCGACCCGGGCGGCGGCGATCGAACCCCTTCGCGGTTGCCGCCGCCCGGCATCGCCGGGACCAGCACCATGACCCTGCACGCCGCCCCTGCCGCCGGCACGACGGCCCCCGCGGTCGAGGATCCCGAGGCGCGCTCCAAGCGCCTGGTCGGTCCCGCCTTCTGGGCCGCCTTCGCGCTGACCGCCGTTGGCCTTCTGGTTTCCGTCAACCAGATCTTCAACCTCGGGCTCGGCGGCTTCCGGCCGGTCAGCACCGCCTACTACTACCTTGTCATCGGCCTGTTCGGCGGCGTCGGCTTCCTGGCGTTCCCGGCCCGCAAGGGGCAGGCCGCCGTGCGCTGGTACGACTGGCTGCTGGTGCTGCTCACCGTCTCGGTCTCGGTGTGGTTCGCCAGCCGGGCGCAGTACATCATCGACCGCGGCTGGAACCTGGAGGCGCCGACCGAGGCGGTGGTCGCCGCCGGCATCTACGTGATGCTGGCGCTGGAGGGGGTCAGGCGCACCGGCGAGACCATCCTGTTCCTGTTCTGCCTGGCGTTCGCCGCCTTTCCGCTCTACGCCGGCTCCATGCCCGGCTTCCTGTGGGGCGTGCAGCTCGACCTGCCGCAGACGCTGAGCGAGCACGTGTTCGGACTGGAGAGCATCATCGGCATCCCGACCCAGGTGGTCTCCGACACCCTGATCGGCTTCCTGGTGTTCGGCGTGGTGCTGGCCAACACCGGCGGCGGCAGCTTCTTCATGGACTTCGCCTCGGCGCTGATGGGCCGCACCCGCGGCGGTCCGGCCAAGGTCGCCATCGTCTCGTCCGGCCTGTTCGGCATGCTGTCGGGCAGCCCGACCTCGAACGTGCTGACCACCGGCACCCTGACCATCCCGACCATGAAGCGCTGCGGCTACGACCCGGTCTACGCCGGTGCGGTCGAGGCCTGCGCGTCGACCGGCGGCGCGCTGATGCCGCCGGTCATGGGGGCCGCCGCCTTCATCATGGCCAACTTCCTCAACGTGCCCTACGCCGAGGTGGTGACAGCGGCGTTCCTGCCGGCGGTCCTGTTCTACCTGGCGCTGCTGCTGCAGACAGACTTCTACGCCGCCCGCAACGGCCTGCGCGGCGTGCCGGGCGACGAGGTGCCGGCGCTGGCGGCGACGCTGGCCAAGGGCTGGTACTACATCCTCGCCCTGGTCGGCCTGACGGCGATGCTGCTGGCCTGGCGCCTGGAGGGCGAGGCGCCGTTCTGGGTGTCGCTGTTCCTGCTGGCCGTAGCCGTGCTGCGGGCCCGCGCGATCGGCTTCGGCGGTCGGGCGTTCTGCCAGCTGGTGGTCGACGTCGGCCAGGCGGTGGCGCAGCTGATCTGCCTGATCGCCGGCATCGGCCTGATCATCGGCGCGATGTCGGTGACCGGCGTGGCCAACTCGTTCTCGCGCGAGCTGGTGCAGTATGCCGGCGGCAATCTCGCCCTGCTGCTGGCGGCCGGCGCCCTGACCAGCTTCGTGCTGGGCATGGGGATGACGGCGTCGGCCTGCTACATCTTCCTGGCGATCGTCCTGGGACCGGCCCTGATCCAGGTCGGCATCGACCCGATGGCGGCGCATCTCTACATCTTCTACTGGGGCATCGTGTCCTTCATCACGCCGCCGGTGGCGCTGGCCGCCATTGCCGCCGCCTCGATCGCCCGGGCCGACGCCATGGCGGTCGGCTTCAAGGCGTTGCGCGTCGGCTGCCTGCTGCTGCTGCTGCCGGTGCTGTTCGTGCTGCAGCCGGCGCTGATCATGCGCGGGCCGATCGAGCTGGTGCTGCAGGCGTCGACCACGGCGGTGGTCGCCACCATCCTGCTGGCCGCCGCCTTCGAGGGCTTCCTGTGGCGGCTCGGCCGGCTGCCCGGCTGGGCGCGCATCGGCTTCGGCATCGCCGGGCTGACGCTGTTCATCCCGGAGCTGTACACCGACCTGGTGGGCGCCGCTCTCGCGGTCGCCACCGCACTCGCGGTCGGGCTGCGCGGCGGGGATGCACGGCGCCCGGATTCGGCGTAGCGTCGGTACCGGGACGCCCGCCGCTGGCGGCATCCGGGACGCAGAGGATCCGATGAGCCAGGACGCGGCCGTGCTGTTCGCCAACGAGGCCTTCTACCTCGCCTTCGCGCTGAAGGACATCAAGGGCATGGACGAGCTGTGGTCGCGCCACCTGCCGGTGAGCTGCGTGCATCCCGGCTGGCAGCCGCTGTTCGGCCGCGAGGCGGTGATGGAGAGCTGGGTCGGCATCCTCGGCAACCCGGCGTCGCCCGCCATCGAGTGCCGGCAGCAGCGGGTGGTGAGCTACGGCGAGTTCGCCCAGGTGTTCTGCTACGAGGTGATCGAGGAAGGCACGCTGGTGGCCTGCAATCTGTTCGCCCACGACGCCCGCGGCTGGAAGCTGCTGCACCACCAGGCCTCGCCGCTGGCCGAGAAGCCGCAGCTCGACGAGCCGGCCCCACGCCGCCGCCTGCAGTAGCGCCCCTTCGTGGCATGCCGCGCTGCGGCATGCACCTCAGCTCGACTTTGCGCAATTCACGCAGCGTGAGCGAGAGCGTCGGTCATACGTTCCCACAGGTGTCTTGGAATTTGCATGCTGTCCCGGCCTTGTCGGGACAGGAAAGAATTGTGGTGGGCCCAGATTTGTCGTCGGACTTCAGCGATTGCATCGCTGAAGGTCGGCATGGGTTTTGGATACCAAGCGGCTGTTCGCGGGCGGATCTGGTTGGCTTTGTTGAGATCGTTTGCCCACAGGCAGATGAAGGAGAACAGGGCGAGGAGTGCAGGGGTTGTGCGCAGGATTGCCTGGTCGGACCACTGGCGCTGGGTCTCGACGCCGAGATGCCTGCGAGCTTCCTGGAAGGTGACTTCGACCTGCCAGCGTCCGATGAACCAGCCGAGGATGTCGGCGGGGTCGGCATTGGGGTCGGTGCACAGGAAGGCCTGGGGGGCGAGTTGCCCATGCGGGTCGCGAACGAGCAGCCAGCGGATCGGCACGGGCGGCATGCCGCCGTGGTACCAGAGTGCGGTGCCGGAGGCGACCTCGACGGTGCGGTTGGATTGTCCGTACCAGAGCACCACGGTGTGGATGCGCCACTGCGTTGTCTGGTCGGCGAGGACGGCGCTGAGCTTTGGCAGTCGCGCTCCTCGGATCGGCGGTCGGCCGGGGCCTGGCCGTCTTGGCGGAGGCGGCGCGAACAGGGCGGCATCGAGGCGCAGCCTGGTTACGACGGTGACATGGCGTCGAACGGCGGCGAGGAACTCGATGGCGGCAAAGGCGCTGTCGGCGACCAGGACGATGGATCGTCCGGGCAGCCAGCGATGGATCTGGAGTGCGGCTTGGCGTGCCCAGTCGAGCAGTGTCTTCGGCGGCCGTGGCCGGTCGGCATAGAAGCGTTGCGAGGGCGCCAGCATGGTGAGGAACGGCAAGGCGAGCAGTCGGCCGGCCCAGGGGACTTGGACCAGCAGCATCGCCGACAGCCAGCGCAGGCCGCTGGTCTTGACGAAGTGGCCCTTGGACGAGCGCACCGGATCGCGATAGATGCCCCGCGCGCGGATGGCCGGCCCCCAGCGGCGCTCGATCGTGTCGTCGAGGCCGATCACGACGGTCGCATCCGGTGCCAGGAACGTGGCGACCAGCATGCCCAGCAACCGGCCAGCTGCGGTCCGCGAGGACCAGGGTGCGCGACTGAGGACACGGTGGAAACTCGCGAAGTCGCCATCGCCGGCGCGGCCGAGGATCCGCAGCACACTGGCAACGGTGCGCCGTCCCGGTGCCAGGACTGCCCCGGCCAGCAGCCACAACGCTGTGTGCCAAGTCGGCCGGGTGAACAGGTCGGCGAAGCCGGCGAGCCGCGACAGCAGGATCGGCGGCAGCGGCGGTCCACCACGGGTAGTAGCACGATGGGATTGGGTCATCCCATCCGTAGAATCGATCCATCTCCCGGCAGCAACGCTGCGGCCCTGCGGCAGATCGAATCAGGCGCCGGCTCCACGCTCGCGCCCGCCGCATTGCCAGGGCACACTGCCCACCATGGCTGCATCCGACCCGACCCTCACCCAGATCGTCGCACGCTTCGACAGGCTCGACGTCGACAAGGCTCGCGGCGGCTACACCCTGCGCGACCCTCACTCCGGCGAGCCTGTCGCCCGCCTGCGCCGGTTCGCCGACAGTGATAGCTTCGAGCTATTCTATTGGTCGCTTATGAAAGACCGATGGACCACCTTCGGACCTCTCGGAAGCATGCGCCTCACTCTCGACGAGGCGTTCGAGATCGTTACCACCGATCCGATGTTCCGGAGTTGACCGCCACACCGCCATTTTTGGCCAAAGTCGAGCTCAGAGCGTGAGAATGTATCCCAGTGGGGTCTGCGCCGGCTTCCCGCGTCCGTCCGCCAGGAGGGCGGCGCAGCGCGATGCGGTGCATCGGGCAAGCCGGCCGACGCCGCGGACGGGCGCAGGAAGCCGGCCCTTCGGG
>Ga0209024_1000965_pt1 | contig 32466 bp, 27 predicted proteins | sample AutmiccommunBRH5_FD_187380 | JGI IMG/M metagenome (GOLD analysis project Ga0209024, IMG submission 187380) | Deep subsurface microbial communities from Mt. Terri, Switzerland - Autotrophic microbial communities BRH/5 (SPAdes) (version 2) | ecosystem: Environmental > Aquatic > Deep subsurface >...
CATCCAGCAGATCGCCCGCGACCTGGGGTTCGACGACGCGGCATACTTCAGCCGTTTCTTTCGGAAGCAGACCGGACTCAAACCCAGCGAATTTCGCTCGGCGTTTCGAAATGCGGAAACTAATCAGCCGAACAGCCAGCATGCGCAGGCAAAGTCACCTGAGAGCTGAAGCGCTTTGGAGATATGTCGTAAACACTTAATTGCAAGAATACTTATATCATTGATTTTTCTGATTATTTTTTTACGCACCTGCGCCAGCTGTCTGAAAAATGTGCGTTTTTTTGCATTTAGATATCATTCTGCTTGAATTATTGCATTTAGATAAAATGCAGATCGTTAATGATTATTCAAAAAAGCGACCGCTTTCTCTATGAAGGGAAGGTGTGGACCTACGCAGCGTCCCTTACAGAAACATCAGTGCAGCTGTACTGCGAAGCAGATCATCTTTTTGTTGAAGCCGACTTATCGGATATTGAACTTATTTCTTTTGCCTCCCCATCAAACGAGCGGCCAAGTAAAGATTTGGCTGGAGCATCGTGGGAGGAGTGGGAGCTGGCTGAGTATCGGTATCTTGCGATAAAAGAATATTTTCATAATATTGAAGATAATGAGGCGTTCGAAAAACTGCAGGCAGCTTTATCGTTAAGTGAGTCTCGTGTTTATGTGCTTTTAAGAAACTATAATGATGAGGAAGGGCCAAGTAGCCTTTTGAGATCAAAAAAGGGGAGGAAAACAGGTTCTAAGTTTATCGCTTACAATATAGAAAGCATAATAAGTTCGGCTATTGATCACGAATGGAAAGGCCCTGGTAGCACAATTAAGAAGGTTTTTCTAAGGGCCGAAGAAATGTGTCGGGCAGCTGGTGTGCCTCGCCCCTCCTATGGAACCGTTAAAAAAAGATTGAAAGAGCGCCCCGAGTCGGATTTGGCAAAATTGTCCATAGGCGTCAAGAGGGCAAATGATAAGCACTCAGCTCGACCCAAGCATAACAATTCACAAAGGCCACTCGCAAAGTGGCAGATGGACCACTGCGTTATAGACTGCATCATCGTGGATGAAAAAACACGCAAACCGTTATGTCGACCTTGGGCGACGTTGATTATTGATTTGCATAATCGAGTCGTCCCCGGCTATTACTTATCGTTAAATGCCCCAGGGGCATATAACGTGGCAATGGCAATCACACATGCGGTATGTCCTAAGGGGAAATGGATTGAGGCACTTGGTGATGAAGATATTAAATACCCCTACTACGGTAGGCCAGAAGAAATCGCCATGGATAACGCCAAGGAGTTTAAGTCACAATTCTTTAGAATTGCCGCCAAGAAGAATAAAATACACTTAGCGTGGCGACCAATTGGTAAACCTTGGTGGGGAGGGCATATAGAGCGTCTGAATGGCACTTTGGCGATGAGCTATATTCACTTTCTTCCAGGAACGACACTTTCAAACGTAGTGCTGAGGGGGGACTATGACAGCGAGGGAAAAGCCTGTCTAACGTTTGCCGAGTTTAGATTATGGTTCGCACGTGCAATCCAGTCGTACCATCACAGTGAGCACCGTATGCTGGATGGCATGACACCTCATGAAAAGTGGATTGAAGGCTGGACAGCAGAAAATGGAAAGCTGTCTCACCCAGCCTTGCTCGCTAATCCACAAGAATTTTTTATTGATTTTCTACCTGAAGAGTCGAGGGTCATAACGCGCCAGGGGATAATGCTTTGGAATATCAACTACTGGTCGCCGTCATTGGCTTCCTGTATATCGGGTAAAAAGTGCTCGATCAAGTACAACCCCAATTCATTGCGGCATATATGGGTTAATCCTACTGGGGAGCGATATATACAAGTACCGTATAGCGACATAACCAGGCCGGATATAAGTATTGAAGAATATCGAGCGGCCAAAAGGGAGGTTAGAAGGGATAGGCGCGGTGCGGCCAAAGTAACCTCTGATGAGGTTTTTTTGATGATTCAGAAAAATAGAGCGCTGGTCGAAAATTCAAAGAAATTAACTAAGCAAGCTAAGAAAAAAATAGAACATCGGGAAAACGCCACTGGTTTCGACCGTGCCTCTGGGGTGATCGAAATGCCTGTCGCGACTGTTAATATCGATGACGATGATTATGATTCCCCACCCAAAATATTTCCTGTGGATGCATGAGGCATTAAATGAGCGAGTTGGAACGCTACCCGCATGTAATTCCAAGTCGTCGTAGCATTGTCGACGCTGATGACGCTACGCGCATCCGTATGATTAACGAAGATGTTTGGATTGAATACCCGCTCGCTGCAAAAATTTTGGGACATGTTAAATACATGTTGCAGCTACCTATAAAGCAGCAATCACCTTGCTTGCTGATTCATTCAGGTGGGGGGATGGGTAAAAGCGCTCTTTATCAAAAAATATTGAGCTTGTATGGATTCGGGCGAAGCTCAGGGGCTACGCTGGCGTCCATGACTATCCGAGCAAAGCATGCCGCAGGCCATCGTATTTTTAGTGATGACCTTATTGGTGCGGTTACGGGTAACATGTATAGGAGTAGTCGATTAGAGGACGAGAAACTTTCTGCTGCTATTGCTTCCAGAGATGTTAGGGGTATCGTATTGGATGAGGTCAACGATATGCTACACGCTAATCGATCTGATCAAGCCAGAAATATGAAATTTATTAAGGAGTTGTCGGGTGCTCCGTACCATCTTATGGTCATTGCGATTGGCACCCATGAATGCAATGAAGCAATCAATTCAGATCGACAGTTTGCCAGACGGTTTTCTAGAATTGAATTGACGCCGTGGCGGGATGAGCAAGCACTGCGATCTTTTATAGCGACGTACACGATGACTTTCCCGCTGAAGTCGCCCTCTGATGTAGGTAAATCGGCAATCGTCAAATACTTGGTGAGCGAATCAGATGGTGTGCTTGATACTATTGTGAAGATGCTTTGCAATGCCGCCTCTTGGGCGGTACTTGAAGGGCGTGAAGAAATTGATCTGGAGTTGATAAAAAAAGGGCGGGAGATGCCGATAGCGAAAAAGGACTAAACAGTGAATGAGATGCTTGGCGATGAAACTATTTCTTCTTGGGTGGAGAGACATTTGTTTTATGCGTCTCTGGGTGGAGAAAATCAAATTTTTCGCGGTATGAGAGAATACTTAGATAGTCGGACTAATAGTGACGCCGACTATTATACCGATCAGGACTTTGGTCGCTTGGTTTCGACGCTGCCTTGTATTCCTCGGGATCTTAGTTTGCATAGGACCCCCATGACTTCATTTATGCTAATTCCTTCATTAGAGCGAATTAATTTCTGCCCAGCTTGCGTGAAGGATGACCTTAAAACTAAGAAAACTGCCATTTGGCGAGAGCAATGGGCATTTGGATGGTATGTGATTTGTGTGAAGCACCAGTGCGCGTTGTGTTCATTGGGTACAGAATATCGTTGTGGAAGCACGAAGTACCGGGCTGAAAACGCTTGTCGGTTTTTGATCGAGAATAGGTATATAAGTTCTGAAAGTCACTTGGAAAACGAATGTCATTTTTCGTCAGAGTTATCTAGCTACAGGCCGGCGGGAGCGCTCGTTAATGAAATTAATGGCCTTGCTTTTATAATGCAGGCAAGAATTCAACTGCTAATCACATACAAGCCATCTATAGCAAACGCTGAATTGACTCTCATCTATGATTTGATGAAGGTTATGCTGAGAAGTCATGTGAGAAGGATTGAGGCTCCACCATTTTGTTATCAGCTGGTCAAAAAAATCACAGGACGGAACTTTTCAATCCCTCGCCAGTTTTCTGGTGATGCCTCAGTTGCGTTGCTTGGGGTTGCACAGGTGATCGAACCTTACCCTCGTTTGCTTGCGATGGCTTTAAGCGCGTTTTTACTTGAGTTGCCTGGGTCGCAAGCGCGCTGGTTGCGTGCCAGTAAATTGTTTGCCGAAATGGGTATGTTAGTCCCAGGAGAGAAGAAACTGCTGTACACGGCGCTCGCCGGCCCCTCCGAATTTGGGATTAAAAGCTGGTTTTCCAAACGTACTTTAGTGTATCCCATTGAACTTCGGGGGCTATGTCGAAAGTTTTGTCTCGATTCATGATGCCTGCGGCGAGCGCTGCGCTCTAGAGCCTAGACATGACGGCTCAGGTAACCCTGCCAACCTGCATGCGCGAGTATTGATTCCCGATCCCAACTTCCGCCCCCTTCGTTAGCGGTCAATCCATTACGCAAACCTGTGCTGGTGATGCGAGCGTTAACCCCCGAATTACTCGCAATCGTTTCAAGAATAAGATTAATCGACTGCGAATTAATTTTGTCATTTTTAATCTCTCCCCATCTATTTATTGGCCGCAACAGAGGCCCTCTATTAGAGAGTATCACTGCCATCCATTCTTTAGTCGCCCTCACTGGGCAATGATGCTTCAGGTAGGGAACCAGCACTTTAACTTGATGATTAGTGGAGGAGGAAAGATTGATCAGCATGCCTTGGGTGTTTGATATCTCTAGATCGGTTATCTCCAAGCCCACGATTTGCTTGGCTGAAAGCGAGCACCAATAACCCAGGAGCAGGATCACTCGGTCACGTAGCGACCGTAATTGTTCGTTGCTGGGTGGGAGCAGCAGGTTGCTATGCTCATCGTGCGCATCCTCATTAAGATAATCATCCATTATAGTTAAGTCATTAAATGTCACCGACTGGCGACGACAGGGAACATGGCCGCTTGTTCTTTTGATGTGAGCCATGAATTCACGGATGACCTTATCCTTTGTTGGGTCTGCGAAACCTTGGTTGCTATGCCAGTTTGATAGAGCGGACAAGTGGATTTGAAGCGTGCCCGGTGAAAATGAATTTCTGGAGGCCGATAGGTAATCTACGATTGCTGCTACAGAGGTGGGCAATTGTCTCCCACAAGTGTAGCGGTAGTAATTTACGGCCGTTTTGTAGGCTCTGGCGGTTTTGGGGCTGAAATGCGGCGGAGTCGCTAAGCGCTCATTAAGAAAACCCTTGTTTATGAATGCTTGCTCAGAGCTTGATTCATCACCTTTATTGCCGCTCATGCTTGTTAGCTCTTCAATATTTTTTAAATGGTAGTCACTATCAGCTGCCTTCCAAAATCAACGGGGTTGGGTGCGGGTTAGCGCTGTATGGACTCATCTTGGGTGGCGCGCTGAGTGAATGTCGGAATTTACCTAATAAGTTGTGATGAAGGTTGTCCGTACTGTACTCATCCTTGAGATTAGCTAATGGTAGAGGGTGATACCACTACGGAAGGAGCATTGTGGCTTTGCTGTTTAGTAGTGCGCCAGCTTCAAAGTAGCTCATCACGGTGTCAACACTGCGGTGCTCGGTCATCGCCATCACCTCGCCCAACGGCACGCCCTGACGTCCGGCCTCTGTGACAAACCCCGACCTCAAGCTGTGCGCCGCCCAGTCGCCGTCGAGGCCCGCCAGTAGCGCTCGGCGCTGGACAATACGCGCCACCTGGTCACAGGACAGTCCAGCGCTTCCTACCTTGCCGCCCTTATACAGCCGCCGGAACAGCGGGCCGGATTCGGCCGGTGCGGCCTCCAGCCAAGCCGTGAGGGCCTGTGCTGCCGGCCCGCGCAGCGGTTTCTCGCGGCGGACTCCGCCGGTATCGGTCTTGGTCGTGCCCAGCGCATAGAACCAGGTATCAGCATCCAGTTGCCGCACATCAGTGACTTGCAATCCGACCACTTCGGAACGTCGCCGCCCGCCACCACTCCAGGCTAACAAAAGCAGGGCGCGATCGCGGATCCCGCGCACACCGTCGGTGCAAGTGGCGAGCAGCGCTTGCAGCGGCTCGAGGACGATGGCGGTTTTCTTGCGCACCGATACGCCTTGACGCGACTGGGCTTTGCGCGCTTCGCGCAGCAAGGTCTTCAGTGCCGCCGCCTCGGTTGGACTGTCCCAGCCGTTAATCCGGTGCCATTTACCGAGTACCGCCAGGCGATGGCTGACGGTGTTGTAGGCCAGGGGGCCGAGTTTGGCTTTGACCCTCGCAGCCACCAGCGCGGCGTCGATGGTCGGTGGCAAAAGGTGCACCCAGCCACCGTCAGCAGTCGGACGAGCCAGGTGGTCAACCACAAACTGTACGGCCACCGTGGAGGGCAGGGCCTCAGCGCCCAGCGCCTGGCCGTAGCGCAGTTGCAGCCACGCCGACCAGTAGGCGAGGGCGCTGCGGTAGCTGCGCACGGTGTTGGCTGCAGTACCAGCGGCGATGAACGCCGCTGCTGCTTCCTGAGCGTTGATCGCTAGAAAATGCAGATCCAACGGCGTTTCGCTAACCAGCGACAACTGATCTGTAATATTTAATACGTTCAACGTATTATATTTCCAATATTAAAAAAATAAGATCGGATAATATTTCATTATCAGACCTAATATAGCCGGAGGTGACCCGTGGCGATAGGCGTACCCGAAACTGACGTATTCGCTGCTGCAGACGCTGTGCTCGCCCGCGGGGAGCGACCGACTGTTGAGCGAGTTCGGCAGGAGCTAGGTCGCGGTAGCCCGGCGCGAGTGGGAGGGCTGCTCGATCAATGGTGGACGCGGTTGGCTGAGCGGTTGAGTGGCGAGACCCGCCTGCCGGCGCTGCCGAGCGAGGTGTCGCAGGCCTTTGTCGCCATCTGGCAACAGGCGACACATTTGGCCTTGGGGGCCGCTGAACAGGCGCTGGCTGAGCAACGCCAAGTGCTGACCGCCGAGCGCGAGCAGCTCGCGGCGCTTGAAGACCAAGCCCGCCAGGATGCCGCCCAGTACCGCCAGCTGGCGTCCGAGGCGGTGGCCGGCCGCCAGGCGGCGGAGGCGCGCCTGGCCGATCTGGAGTTGCTGTTGGCCCAGCGCCTGACGCAGATCGAGGACTTGCGCCAACAGCGTGAAGAGCTAGTGCGCGAACGAGGCGAGGCGCAGCTGCACGCCCAAGGACTGCAGCAGCAAGTGCAGGATCTGGCGCTCAAGCTCGAACAGGACCGGATTGACCACACGACCTACGTGCGCGGCGTTGAGGATCGGGCCTACCACGAGATCGACCGTGCCCGCGAGGAGAGCAAGAGCCGCGCTGTGCAGCTTAAGGCAGCACGTCGGCAACTGGACGATCTGCAACGCCGCCTGGAGGCGCTGCACAGCGGACTGAGCGAAGCGCAGCAACAGGTGGCAGCACAGCAGGCGCGGGCCGACACCCTGGCCCAGCAATTGCTGCAACGGCCTGCTGGGGCGGGGGTAAAGCCCAAGACGCGCAAACGCACCACCTCGGCCTCTAAGCGCTCAAACTGAGTAGACGAGGGCGGCGGCATCGTCTGCAGCCGAAAACTCAGCGCCCTGCGCAATTTGAAATCACTGAGCACATTCAATGCATCTCTGGATGCCAGGCTGCATCGGTCCTTCCATTGCGAGGGCTTTTTGTTGGCGAGCCGATTACACGGCCAGGCAACACGCAGGAATAATCAAAGCCTGAGTTGCAGCAAGTCGTAGTTTCGTGAGCGGCGGACCGGAATTTGGTGAGCGCTGCTGACCTGAAATGCCACCGATATGTGATGAACGCTCTGATTTTCGTGACCTCCATAGCCATTGGAGCATGCCAAACGTCCGAAAATCGCTGAAATCAGGGCACCGGAATTAGCTGAGCGCTCAAACAGCACTATTGGGTTCCCGAACCTAGCATCAAGCACGCTATCAGCCACAAATCTGCAGTTGGGTTTCATGACATTCTCTAAACGCTACCCTGGCTTACCCCCGCTCCGGTAGACATCCCCGGCCTATGCTTTGAGCATAGGAGGAAGTCTATGAGCGTCTGCACTGCCCCCTGAAAATAAAGTGCCCGACGCAGTGCATCGGGCATGTTGCGTACTTCGAATATAGCTAAACAATGTAAATCTATATTAGAACCAAATATCTAATCGATACCTTAAAGACAGGCCTACTCAGGTTTTTTCCATCGACCCGGATTCCATGCCTTGTGGTCAAGGTCAAGATCTGGAAATTTGCCAGGATCGAAAAGCGGCCTCTCGATACCCGCTTTCAACTGCGTGCGAAAATCATTAATCACGCGTATCGCCGTGGGGAACAACATCAGGATCGCCACTAGATTCACCAATGCCAGAATGCCCATCATCGGGTCGGAGAAAAAAAATATCGAAGTTGCGCCTGGGGCTGTCGCGCCTACGAAGATCAAACCGAGGATCAGTACACGCAGTATCAACAACGCCCGTTTGGACTTTGTGAGTAAGCGTCCAGCCCGCCCACCTTTTGCTCGAGCACCCCGGCCCGCATCCTCTGCATTTTTCAGCAGGGGATTCACATGGAAACGATGCACGCGCGGCGCGAGTCCTGGGCTCGGCACGTCCAGGCCTGGCGGAGTAGCGGGCTGACTCAGGTCGCTTACTGCCAGCGGCATGAGCTCAAACCCAAGGCGCTGGCTTACTGGATCAGGCGTAGCAAGCAGACTGCCACGCCGCTGACCCTGGTGCCCCTGGCGGTGCAGGGGCCATCCGTCAGCGGCGAGTTGCTGCTGCAGCACGCCAGCGGCTGGCGGTTGGCGTTGCCGGCTGGCATCGATGCAACCTGGTTGGCCGGGTTGCTGCGGGGGATGGCCTGATGCTGACGCCGGCCCAGGTTTGGCTGGTGGTCGAGCCGGTCGATATGCGTCTGGGGATCGACGGGCTGTCGGCGCACATCCAGCAGGCACTCGGGCGGCCACCCTGCGACGGCACGGCCTATGCCTTTCGTAATCGGCGCGGCTCGCGGCTCAAGCTGCTGCAGTGGGACGGCACCGGTGTGTGGCTGAGCCAGCGCCGTCTGCATCAAGGCCGTTTCCGCTGGCCCAATGCCGACGACAGGCTGTTTACCTTGACCCAGGTGCAGTGGCAATGGCTGATCACCGGGGTCGATTGGCAGCGCCTCGAGGCGCGTTCGCCGGGGCATTGGCAGGTGTGATGAATAACGGCTGAAAGCCAGTGTTTACGTAAGCGCGCCATAAACCCCATCTTCAAATGATGCGGGCACGCCCCGAAGCTGGTCTCCTGTTTTACAATGGAGCCCAGCCCATGATGCGTCCCGACCCCAAGGTCAAAGCGGTTTACCTTTACCCCAAGCCGGTCGATTTCCGGAAATCCATCAATGGCCTGGCGGCCCTGGTCGAGTTGGATATCAAGGTTGCGGTGTTCGACCCTGTGTTGTTTGTCTTCTTCAACCGCACGCGTAACCAAGTGAAAATTCTGTACTGGCATCGCAACGGTTTCTGCCTGTGGCTCAAGCGTCTGGAGGCCGAGCGGTTCAAGACCAAGCCGGATGCGGGTGACGACGCCATCGAGCTGACGGTGCGGGAACTGAACCAATTACTGGAGGGGATCGACCTCTGGGGCAATCAACCGCACAAGGTGCTAACGCCACGTTTCGTGAGCTGAGCCGGTATAATCCGGCACCATGATTTCGCTTCCGAACGACCTCCCAAACGACCCTGCTGCGCTCAAGCAATTGCTGCTTAAGGTGCAGGAAGAGGTTGTGGCTTTGGAAAAGGAAGCGGCGCGTCTGGAGCAGCGGCAGCAGGATTACCAGCAGCAAATCATTAAGCTGCAAGAGCAAAACACTCTGCTGATTCAGCGCCTGTTCGGCCGTAAGTCCGAGCAGAGTAGCGACCCAAATTCACCACAGCTGGAAATATTTAACGAGGCCGAAAGCCTCGCCGAAGTAGCGCCTGAAGCGTCTGTCGAAGAGATCGAGGAAGAAGTCGTCGCGCCAACCAAGCGTCGCGGTAAGCGCAAGCCACTGCCGGCCGAACTGCCGCGTATCGAAGTCGTCCATGAACTGCCCGAGCACGAACTGACCTGCGAATGCGGTTGCCGCAAACACGTCATGGGTGAGGAAACCAGCGAACAGCTGGAGATCATCCCGATGCAGATCCGGGTGATCAAACACATCCGCAAAACCTACGCCTGCAAGGGCTGCGAACGCGCGCCGGTCACCGCCGACAAGCCGGCGCAGCTGATCGAGAAAAGCCTGGCCAGTCCCAGCGTGTTGGCCATGCTGCTGACCACCAAGTACGCCGACGGCCTGCCACTGTATCGCTTCGAGACGGTACTGAGCCGCCATGGCATCGACATCCCCCGCCAGACCTTGGCGCGCTGGGTGGTTCAGTGCGGCGAGCAGCTGCAACCCTTGCTCAACCTGATGCGCGACAAGCTACTGGACAGCCCGGTGATCCACTGCGACGAAACCCGTGTGCAGGTGCTGAAAGAGCCGGGGCGCGATCCGAGCAGCCAATCCTGGATGTGGGTGCAAACCGGCGGCCCGCTGGACAAGCCGGTGATCCTCTTCGACTACACAACCAGCCGTGCGCAGGAGGTACCACTGCGCCTGCTTGCCGGCTATCGCGGCTATTTGATGACCGACGACTACGCCGGCTACAACGCCGTGGCCGCGCAAGCGGGCGTCGAACGCCTGGCCTGCTGGGCTCATGCGCGGCGCAAGTTCGTCGAAGCGCAGAAGGTGCAGCCCAAGGGCAAAACCGGGCGGGCCGACGTGGCGCTGAACTTGATCAACAAGCTGTACGGCATCGAGCGCGACCTCAAGGAAGCCAGTGCCGAGCAACGCCATCAGGGCCGTCAGCAGCACAGCCTGCCGCTGCTCGCCCAGCTCAAGGCCTGGCTGGAGAAAACCCAGCCGCAGGTCACCGCGCAGAATGCCCTGGGCAGGGCGGTGAACTACCTGGCGAGCAACTGGAGCCGGCTCGAACGCTATATCGAGGCCGGCCACCTGCCGATCGATAACAACGCCGCCGAGCGGGCCATCCGGCCCTTCGTCATCGGCCGCAAAAACTGGGTGTTCAGCGACACGCCCAAGGGCGCGACAGCCAGCGCGCAGCTCTACAGCCTAGTGGAAACCGCCAAGGCCAACGGCCAGGAGCCCTACGCCTACCTGCGCCACATCCTCGAGCACCTGCCCCAGGCCACGACCGTCGAAGACTACGAAGCGCTGCTGCCGTGGCGCTGTGCACCAGCCCTCGCATACTGACAGCCAACCCCTTCATAAAAAAACGGGGTTTATGGAGCGCTTACGTGTTTACGGGCCTTTCAGGCGGTTTTCCGGTAGAATCCGCGCATGCCGTTAACTGCCGAACTTGCCGCCCTGAACCTCGATCCTGCCCAGCAGGAAGGCGTCGTTGCCGCCGTCTTACCGTTGCGCGCCGAGGCCGAAAAGCTACGGGCCCAGGCCAAGCTCGACGCCTTGAAAATCCAGGCGCTGACCCTCGAACTGGCGCACCTGCGACGTATTCGTTTCGGCGTCAAAAACGAAGCCCTGTCGCCGGAACAGCGTGACCTGTTCCGCGAGACGGCTGACGCCGACAGCGCCGCCATCGAGGCTGAAGTCGAGCAGCAGCTGCCCGAGCTGCGCAGCCAGCGCCAGCGTGCCGGTCGCCAGCCCTTGCCGGAGCACCTGCCGCGCATCGAACACCGCCACGAACCCGAGACCTGCATCTGCGGCCAGTGCGGCGGCGAACTGGTCAAGATCGGCGAAGACATCAGCGAGCAGCTCGACGTTACGCCGGCCAAGTTCTTCGTACACCGGCACATTCGCCCGCAATACGCCTGCCGCCCGTGCGAAAGCATCACCGCCGCGCCGGTTCCGCCAGCGGTGATCGACGGCGGCATGGCCGCCCCTGGCCTGATCGCCTGGGTACTGATCAGCAAGTTCCTCGATCACCTGCCGCTCTACCGCCTCGAACAGATCGCCGCCCGTGACGGTATCACCCTGGCCCGTTCGACCCTGGCCGAGTGGGTCGGGCGCTACGGTGTTGCCTTGCAGCCCCTGGTGGATCGGCTGCGCGAGTTATTGCTACAACGACTCGTGCTGCATGCTGATGAAACGCCCATGCAGCAACTCGATCCCGGCCAGGGCAAAACCAAACGCGCCTACCTCTGGGCCTACCGCAGCAACGACCTCGACGAAGGGCCGCGCCTCGCCGTGTTCGACTATCAATGCGGGCGCAGCGGCGAGCATGCACGCACCTTTCTGGGCGACTGGAAAGGGCACCTGGTGGTGGACGACTATGCCGGCTACAAGGCGCTGTTCGCCCTGGGCGTCACCGAGGTCGGCTGCATGGCCCATGCCCGGCGCAAGTTCTTCGAGCTGCATGCGGCCAACCAGAGTCCGGTGGCCGGCGAAGCCTTGCGGCGCATCGCCGAACTCTATGCCATCGAAGGGCGCGGCCGCGGCCTCGACGGTGCCGCACGGCAGATGCTGCGCGGACAAGAAGCCCTGCCCAAACTGCAGGCCATGCACGACTGGCTGCAGCTGACGCGGCAAAGCGCGGCCAACGGTGGCAGCCTGGCCAAGGCCATGGACTACAGCCTGAAGCGCTGGACGGCGCTGTCACGCTACGCGCACAGCGCCACCCTGCCGATCGACAACAACCCGGTAGAGAACATCATCCGGCCGATCGCAGTGGGTAAGAAGAATTGGTTGTTTACCGGTTCGGAGCGCGCCGGCCGCCGCGCCGCCGCCATCCAGAGCCTGCTGGCCACCGCCAAACTGAACGGCATAGAGCCCGCCGCCTGGCTCAAGGATACGCTGGAAAAACTGCCCACCTGGCCCAACAGCCGGATCGATGAGCTGTTGCCCCTCAGCCCCGCAAACTGAGCAAGGGTGGGGCGGCCGGACGCTTACGCTTGTCGCAAGTCCTGATCTCATCAACAACCTTGAACTGGGGGGTTGGGGAGCAATGGAACTGAAAACCAACGTAAGCCGAATTAGAGTTCGTTTTACTCGTCAGCGACTGCGAATTAACGAACTTTGATTCGTGAGAAAGGTTTATTGCACTGATTTTCGGGTGTTGGTGACCTTTCCTCGCGATAGCGGAAACGGTTTCATAAAACGGTCGTTTTTCGAAACTATCCAGACGTTGCAAGGGTTTGCGGGGCAGCGACTGAGCTTAAGTGCACTTTCTGTTCCGTTGCTCCCCCAACCCCAAGCTCTCGTGGGCCAGCGGCGAGCCGGTGGAGAGAAGCGCCTTGAGGCGTTGCAATTTGTGCGTTTCGCGTGGCTTGGCGCCGGCCTTCTCCAGCGCGGCGAGGTACTTGGCACTGGTGCCGAAGATGCTGATGCCCTCGGCATCGATCAGCTCGATCAGGCGTTCGGGCCCCGGATGGAAGGGCGAGCCGTCGAACAGCACCAGGGTGGCGCCCAGGGCCAGGCCGGAGACCAGCCAGTTCCACATCATCCAGCCGCAGGTGGTGTAGTAGAACAGGCAATCGTTGGCCGTCAGGTCGGTGTGCAGGCCGAGTTCCTTGACGTGCTGCAGCAGGGTGCCGCCCACGCCGTGGACGATGCACTTGGGCACGCCGGTGGTGCCGCTGGAGTAGAGGATGTATAGCGGCTGGTCGAAGGGCACGGCGGTGAATTCGGGTTCGCCGCCGGGGCGGTAGAAGTCCTGCCACAGCGACACTCGGGCCTGGGTGCTGAAGTCGGCGGGCTTCGCCTCGGGCCGGGAGTAGGGCACGACGACGAGTTGCTCCAGGCTCGGCAGGCGTTCGAGGATTTCACCCAGCTTGGCGGCCAGGTCCAGATTCTTGCCGGCGTAGCGGTAGCCGGCAGCGGCGATCAGCACCTTGGGCTCGATCTGGCCGAAGCGGTCGATCACCCCCTGGGTGCCGAAGTCCGGCGAACAGGACGACCAGGTGGCGCCGAGGCTGGTGGCGGCGAGCATGCCCACCACCGTCTGCCAGGTGTTGGGCATAAAGGCCGCGACCCGGTCGCCGACGCCCACGCCAGCCGCGCGCAGGCTGCGCTGCAGGCCAGCGACATGCCCGGCCAGCTCCAGGTAGCTGAGCTGCTCGCGGCTGCCGTCTTCGCCCACGGCCACCAGCGCCGGATGCGGGTCGCGGCGGCGCAGCAGGTGTTCGGCGAAATTCAGCCGGGCGCCGGGGAACCAATCGGCGTCGGGCATGGCCGGGCCCTCGCGCAGCACCCGCTCGGCGGGCGCGCTGAAGCGAATCTCGAAGAAATCGACGATGGCCTGCCAGAAGGCCTCGCGCTGTTCGATGCTCCAGGCGTGCAGGGCCGGGTAGTCAGCCAGTTCGAGGCCGTGGCGCCGGTTGATCAGGCGGCGGAAGGCATCCAGGCGGGTAGCGGCGATACGTTCGGCGGAGGGCGTCCAGAGAGGCTGCTGCATGGCCGGTCCTCGTCGTTGCTTGTCGGTACTTTCTACCCTAGCGCAAGCGGACGGGGTTGCCTTGACGCGCAGCGACGCTTATCGCCACGCGACCGACCTTCTGCCGCAGTGACGCCACCACGGCAACTGGCGCGAAACGCAAGGTGGCTCGGAGCGTAGGGTGGATCACGCTTCACCGATCCACCATGGCGTGACACCGTGGTGAGGATTGGTGGATGAACAAAGCGTCATCCACCCTACGGGCTTATCGGCTCAGGCGTGCGCGCGCCACCCGCGAACCGTTGGCCTTGCCCAGCACCTCGCAGATGCGCTGGCCGGCGGCGATCAGCTTGTCCATGTCGATGCCGGTGTCGATGCCCAGACCCTGCAGCATGTAGAGCACGTCCTCGGTGGCGACATTGCCGGTGGCGCCCTTGGCGTAGGGACAGCCGCCGAGGCCGGCGACCGAACTGTCGAACACCTGGATGCCTTCGAGCAGGCTGGCGTAGATATTGGCCAGGGCCTGGCCGTAGGTGTCGTGGAAATGTCCGGCCAGCAGGTGGCGGGGGATGTCGCGGCCGACCACGTTGATCAGGTGGCGGGTCTTGCCCGGCGTGCCGGTGCCGATGGTGTCGCCGAGCGATACCTCGTAGCAGCCCATGGCGTACAGCTCGCGGGCGACGCTGGCGACCTGCGCCGGGTCGATCTCGCCGTCGTAGGGGCAGCCGAGCACGCAGGACACATAGCCGCGCACGCGCACCTTGGCGGCCTTGGCCGCCTCCATCAGCGGCACGAAGCGCTCCAGACTCTCGGCGATGGAGCAGTTGATGTTCTTCTGCGAAAAGGCCTCGCTGGCGGCGGCGAATACCGCCACCTCTTCGACCTCGGCCTGCAGGGCGGCCTCGAAGCCTTTCAGGTTCGGCGTCAGCGCGGCGTAGGTGACGCCCGGCTGGCGCTGGATGGCGGCGAAGACGTCGGCGGAGCCGGCCATCTGCGGCACCCATTTGGGCGAGACGAAGCTACCAACCTCGACATAACCGAGGCCGGCGGCGCTCAGGTCGTCCACCAGGCGCACCTTGTCGGCCACGCTGATCGGCTGTTTCTCGTTCTGCAGGCCGTCGCGCGGGCCGACTTCGACCAGGCGTACGGATTTGGGCAGGCTCATCGGGGTTCCTCGTATGTATCCGTTGTCATCGCGCGTGCGCGGTGGCGTAGGGTGCGCCGTGCGCACCATGGGGTTTGGCTATCTTAGGGCGCTTGCTGCGCATGACGCACGACAGCGTAGGGTGGATGTCGCTTTTTACATCCACCAACGCAGCCGTTGGTGCGCAAAGCCTAGGCGGCCCCGCGACACCCTACGACAATTCCACCAGCACCGCGCCGTCGCCGACCAGCTCGCCTTCGCGGCAGTAGATGGCCTTGACCGTGCCGGCCTCGGGCGCGCGGATGCTGTGTTCCATCTTCATCGCTTCCAGCACCACCAGGGCGGTGCCGGCCTCCACGGCCTGGCCCGGCTCGACCAGTACGCGGACGATGCTGCCGTTCATCGGCGCGGTCAGGCCGCCGTGCTGATGATGGCTGGCCTCGGCGGCGGCGATCGGGTCGAAGCGGCTGACCGCGTGCAGTTCTCCCTGCCATTGCAGGTACAGGGTGTCGCCCTGGCGGATCGCGGGCAGGCGCTGCTGCGCCGCGCCGGGCACCAGCAGGCTGTCGCCCTGCAGATGCGCCTGGCCGCTGGCGCGCACCTTGCGGCTGCTGCCCTGGCAGCTCAGGTGCAGTTCGATCTCCGCCGGGCCGCCGCTGCGCCAGCCGCTGCGCGCGGCCCAGGGCGAATGGGCGTCGTCGGCGCGACGGTGTGCGGCTTCGCTCTGGATAAAGGCATCGGCCGCCAGTTGCCAGAAGGCCTCCGGCAGCTCGCTGGGCGGTGGCAGCAGCTGCGCCTCGTGGCGCGGGATAAAGCCGGTGTCCAGCTCGGCGGCGGCGAAGGCCGGATGGGCCAGCACGCGACGCAGGAAGGCCAGGTTGGTCTTGACCCCGCCGACCAGGGTTTCGTCGAGCATGGCCAGCAGGCGCAGGCGCGCTTCCTCGCGGTTCTCGCCCCAGGCGATGACCTTGCCGAGCATGGGATCGTAGAAGGGCGAGACCACATCGCCCTGGGCCACGCCGCTGTCGGTACGTCGGCCGGGGCCGGCGGCGGCTTCGCGGTACAGCGCCAGGGTGCCGGTGGCCGGGAGGAAGTCGTGGTCCGGATCTTCCGCGTACAGGCGCACCTCGATGGCGTGGCCGTTAAGCGGCACTTGTTCCTGCGTGATCGGCAGCGCCTCGCCGCGGGCGACGCGAATCTGCCAGGCCACCAGGTCGAGGCCGGTGATCAGCTCGGTGACCGGGTGTTCCACCTGCAGGCGGGTGTTCATCTCCATAAAGAAGAAGTCGCCGCGCTCGTCCAGCAAAAATTCCACGGTGCCGGCGCCGACGTAGCCGATGGCCTGGGCGGCCTTGACCGCCGCCTCGCCCATGGCGCGGCGCAGTTCGGGTGACAGGCCGGGGGCGGGGGCTTCTTCCACCACCTTCTGGTGGCGGCGCTGGATCGAGCAGTCGCGCTCGTTCAGGTACAGGCAGTGGCCGTGCTGGTCGGCGAATACCTGAATTTCCACGTGGCGCGGTTTGAGTACGTATTTTTCCACCAGCATGCGCGAGTCGCCGAACGACGACTGCGCCTCGCGCTGGGCGCTGGCCAGGGCCTCGGCCAGCTCGCTTTCGCGCTCGACCACCTTCATGCCCTTGCCGCCACCGCCGGCAGCGGCCTTGAGCAGCACCGGGTAGCCGATGCGCTCGGCGGCCTGGCGGAAGGTGTCGATATCCTGCGCTTCGCCGTGATAGCCGGGCACCAGCGGCACGCCGGCGGCCTCCATCAGCGCCTTGGCCGCGGACTTGCTGCCCATGGCGTCTATGGCCGAGGCGGGCGGGCCGAGGAAGATCAGCCCGGCTTCTTCGATGGCGCGGGCGAAACCGGCGTTTTCCGAGAGAAAGCCGTAGCCGGGGTGGATGGCCTGGGCGCCGCTGGCCCTGGCCGCGTCGATCAGCTTGTCGATCAGCAGGTAGCTTTCCGCCGGCTTGGCGCCGCCCAGATTCACCGCCAGGTCGGCCTCGCGCACATGCCGCGCCGTGGCGTCGATGGCGCTGTGCACCGCCACGGTACGGATGCCCATGGCCTTGGCCGTGCGCATCACGCGGCAGGCGATCTCGCCGCGGTTGGCCACCAGCAGGGTGTCGATAGGCTTGAGGTTCATGCTTGTTGCTCCTGCCAGGCGGGCGTGCGTTTGTCGAGGAAGGCGCGCAGGCCTTCCTGGCCTTCGGCGCTGACGCGCAGACGGGCGATGGCGTTCTCGGTATAGCGGCGCAGGGCCGGCGTCAGTTCGCCGCTGCCGACTTCGCGCAGCAGGTCCTTGCTGGCGCGCATGGCCTGCGGGCTATTGAGCAGCAGGTTGGCGATCCAGGCCTCGGCCTGGGTATCGAGTTCGGCGGCCGGGCAGGTCTCGGCGAGCAGCCCGAGCTCGCGGGCGCGGTGGCCGTCGAAGCGCTCGGCGGTCAGTGCGTAGCGCTTGGCCGCGCGTTCGCCCAGTGCTTGGACCACGAAGGGACTGATCACCGCCGGGGCCAGGCCGATACGCACTTCGGACAGGGAGAACAGGCTGTCCTCGGCGCCGATGGCCATGTCGCAGCAACTGACCAGGCCCACCGCACCGCCGAAGGCCGCGCCCTGCACCACGGCCAGGGTGGGGATCTTCAGGGCGGCCAGGTTGTACATCAGCTCGGCCAGCTCGCGGGCGTCATTGAGGTTGGCGTTGTAGTCGAGCTCGGCGGCCTGCTGCATCCAGGCCAGGTCGGCGCCGGCAGAAAAGTGCTTGCCGCGGCCGCGCAGCAGCAAAAAGCGCAGGCTCTTGTCCTCGCCAACGGCGTCGAGGGCGAGGATCAACTCGCGGATCATCGCGGCGTTGAAGGCGTTGTTCTTCTCCGGGCGGTTGAGCCACAGGGTGGCAAAACCGCGCGGGTCTTTTGCAAGCTCGATGGTGGTGAAGTCGGTCATGGTCATTCCGTAGGGTGCGCCGTGCGCACCGATACATTGGATTCGGTGTGGGAGGGGCTTTAGCCGCGACCTGTAGCGCGGTTGTCGCGGCTGAAGCCCCTCCCACGGATTACATGCGGAACACACCGAAACGGGTCGGCTCGATCGGTGCATTGAGGCTGGCCGACAGGGCCAGGGCCAGCACTTCGCGGGTCTGCGCCGGGTCGATCACGCCGTCGTCCCACAGTCGGGCGCTGGAGTAGTATGCGTGCGCCTGCTTCTCGTACTGCTCGACTATGGGCTGCTTGAGGCGCTGCTCGTCCTCGTCCGAATAGTGCTGACCGGCGCGCTCGGCCTGCTCGCGCTTGACCTGCACCAGCACGCCCGCGGCCTGTTGCGCGCCCATCACGCCGATCTTGGCGTTGGGCCACATCCATAGAAAACGCGGGTCGTAGGCGCGGCCGCACATGCCGTAGTTGCCGGCGCCGAAGCTACCGCCGATGATCACGGTGAACTTCGGCACCTGGGCGCAGGCCACGGCGGTGACCAGCTTGGCGCCGTGTTTGGCGATACCGCCCTCTTCATATTTTTTCCCGACCATAAAGCCGGTGATGTTCTGCAGGAACAGCAGCGGAATGCCGCGCTGGCAGGCCAGTTCGACGAAGTGCGCGCCTTTCTGCGCCGACTCGGCGAAGAGGATGCCGTTATTCGCCAGGATCGCCACCGGGTAGCCGTCGATGCGGGCGAAGCCGCACACCAGGGTGGTACCGAACAGCGCCTTGAATTCATCGAACTGCGAGTCGTCGACGATACGGGCGATCACCTCGCGCACGTCGAACGGCTGCTTGGCATCACTCGGAATCACCCCGTACAACTCCTCGGCCGGGTAGCGCGGGGCGATGGGCGCGCGGGCGTCGAGCTGGCCGAGCTTGCGCCAGTTGAGATTGGCGATGCTGCGCCGGGCCAGGGCCAGGGCATGTTCGTCGTCGTCGGCATAGTGGTCGGCCACGCCGCTGGTCTTGCAGTGCACATCGGCGCCGCCCAGCTCCTCGGCACTCACCACTTCACCGGTGGCGGCCTTGACCAGAGGCGGGCCGGCCAGAAAGATCGTCGCTTGCTGGCGCACCATAATGGTCTCGTCGCTCATCGCCGGCACGTAGGCGCCGCCGGCGGTGCAGGAGCCCATCACCACGGCGATCTGGGGAATCCCCATTGCGCTCATATTGGCCTGGTTGAAGAAGATCCGCCCGAAATGCTCGCGGTCGGGGAACACCTCGTCCTGGCGCGGCAGGTTGGCGCCGCCGGAGTCCACCAGGTAGATGCACGGCAGGCGGTTCTCGCGGGCGATGGCCTGGGCGCGCAGGTGCTTTTTCACGGTCAGCGGGTAGTAGCTGCCGCCTTTTACCGTGGCGTCGTTGGCCACGATCATGCACTCGACGCCTTCGACCCGGCCGATGCCGGCGATCACCCCGGCGGCGGGTACCTCTTCGCCGTAGACCTCGTGGGCGGCGAGCTGGCCGATCTCCAGGAAGGGCGAGCCGGGGTCGAGCAGGCGGTTGATGCGTTCGCGCGGCAGCAGCTTGCCACGCGCGGTGTGGCGCGCCTGGGCCTTCTCGCCGCCGCCTTCGTGCAGGCGGGCGAGCAGGGCGCGCAGGTCGGCGACCTGCTCGAGCATGGCCGCGCTGTTGGCGGCGAACTCCGGGGAGCGGGTATTGATCTGGGTATGCAGGATGGCCATGGTCGCTTCCTGTAGGGTGCGTCGTGTGCACCCTGCCGTTGTTTTGGTGCGCATGGCGCACCCTACGGATTACTTGGTTTCGTTGAACAGCTCGCGGCCGATCAGCATGCGGCGGATCTCGCTGGTGCCGGCGCCGATCTCGTAGAGCTTGGCGTCGCGCAACAGGCGGCCGGCCGGGTACTCGTTGGTGTAGCCGTTGCCGCCGAGCAGCTGGATGGTGTCCAGGGCCATCTTGGTGGCCATTTCGGCGGTGTAGAGGATCACCGCCGCGGCGTCCTTGCGCGATTCCTCGCCGCGGTCGCAGGCCTTGGCGACGTTGTACAGGTAGGACTTGGAGGCGTTCATGCCGGCGTACATGTCGGCCAGCTTGCCCTGCACCAGCTGGAATTCGCCGATGGACTGCTTGAACTGCTGGCGCTCGTGCACGTAGGGCAGCACCACGTCCATGCAGGCGCTCATGATCCCGGTGGGGCCGCCGGAGAGCACGGTGCGCTCGTAGTCCAGGCCGCTCATCAGCACGCGCACACCGCCGCCTTCGCTACCCAAGATGTTTTCTTCCGGCACCTCGCAGTCTTCGAACACCAGCTCGCAGGTGTTGGAGCCGCGCATGCCCAGCTTGTCCAGCTTCTGGTGGCGGGAGAAGCCCTTGAAGTCGCGCTCGACGATAAAGGCGGTCATGCCGCGCGAGCCGGCGTTGATGTCGGTCTTGGCGTAGATCACGTAGGTGTTGGCGTCCGGGCCGTTGGTGATCCACATCTTGTTGCCGTTGAGCAGGTAACGGTCGCCGCGCTTCTCGGCGCGCAGCTTCATCGACACCACATCGGAGCCGGCGTTGGGCTCGCTCATGGCCAGGGCGCCGACGTGCTCGCCGGAGCACAGTTTGGGCAGGTACTTGAGCTTCTGCTCGTGAGTGCCGTTCTTGCGGATCTGGTTGACGCACAGGTTCGAGTGCGCGCCGTAGGACAGGCCAACCGAGGCGCTGGCGCGGCTGATCTCTTCCATGGCCACCACGTGGGCCAGGTAACCCATGTTGGTGCCGCCGTATTCCTCTTCCACGGTCATGCCCAGCAGACCCATGTCGCCGAACTTGCGCCACATGTCCATGGGGAACTCGTTGTCGCGGTCGATCTGCGCCGCGCGCGGGGCCAGCTCGGCCTGGGCGAAGTGGTGGACCGCATCGCGCAGCATGTCGATGGTTTCGCCGAGGCCGAAGTTGAGGGTGGGGTAGCTCATGGGACACCTTTTGTTGTTTTGGGGTGCGCCGTGCGCACCGGGTCGGTTGGGGGGGCGCGACGCACCCTACATGTCGGTTTCGGCCAGGGCTGCCAGGCAGCGCTCCTCGGCGGTATCGAGCTCCAGCTGCATCTGCCGGATGTCCAGCAGCTGCTGCTCGAGCTGGGCGCGGCGTGCGGCGATCTTTTCCATGAAGGTTTCCAGCTGCTTGCGGTTGCCGCTGCTGGGGTCATAGAGGTCGATCAGCTCCTTGCACTCGGCCAGGGAAAAACCGATGCGCTTGCCGCGCAGGATCAGTTTCAGGGTGACCAGATCGCGGGGGCTGAAGATGCGCTCCTGGCCGCGGCGCTCGGGGGCGAGCATGCCTTGCTCCTCGTAGAAGCGGATGGCGCGCGGCGTCACGTCCAGTTCGCGGGCCAGGTCGGAGATGGAGTAGGTGGTGGGCATCGGGGTGCTCTCGTTTACCTTTACGTTAACGTAAAGCTGGAAAAGCACCCCTGTCAAGTACGGACGATGCCGTCAGAAGGTGTGAACGGCCATGCCGAGCGCGCCAGCCAGCGCGCCCAGGACCATCTCCTGCTGCAGGCGCAGGCGGCTGGCGGGCTCGTCGCAGGCAGCCTGGGTCCAGGCCGGCAGCTGGTTGAGCAGCGAGACGATGGCCCGTACCGCGCCGCGACGGACAGCGTCTGGCGCCTGGCCGCACAGCGGCGCCACGGCCTGCAGCCAGTGCTGTTCGTAGCGCTCGCGCAGCTCGAGGATCTGCTCCAGCGGCTCGGGTGGCAGGCAGCACAGCTCGTATTCGGCCAGACGAAAGTGCAAGGGCATGCTCTGGTGCAACTGCAAGTGGCGTTCGAGCAGCGCGCGCAGCCGACTCCTGGCGTCGGGCTGGCTCTTGAGCAGTTGTTCGGCGCCCAGCGTCAGGGCGCTGTAGAACTCCTCGATGAACTCGAACAGCAGCGCTTCCTTGCTCTCGATATGGTTGTACAGCGAGCCGGCGGCGATACCCATATGGGCGGCCAGGTCACGCATGCCGACGCGACTGAAACCACGCTCGGCGAACAGCTCCAGCGCCGCACGCTGGGCATCCTGATAGCGTATTCCGGCCTTGCTGCGCGGCGCCGGGCGTGCCACCGGGCTAGACACGGAACTGCTCCGGGGCGCTGTCCTCGGCCTGGGTGACGTTCTGGTTGATATCTTCGCTCACGTGGACTTGCTCCAGGGTAGTGCTGGCGATGGATGTGGTGAGGTCGCCGAGATTGCGCAGCGCCTCGCCGCTTGCAGGTCGAGCCCGGACAACTCCGCGGCAGGTTCGGCAGAAGGGCGGGTGCGTGGCGCCCGCCGTTGCGTCAGAGCGGGTAGTGCGCCAGCTCGCGGGCGATCAGCAGGCGCTGGATCTCGCTGGACCCCTCGTAGATCTGGGTGATGCGCGCGTCGCGGTAGTACTTCTCCACCGGGAAGTCCTCCAGGTAGCCGTAGCCGCCGTGGATCTGGATGGCCTTGGAACACACCCATTCGGCCATTTCCGAGGCGAACAGCTTGGCCTGCGAGGCCTCCGACAGGCAGCTCAGGCCGGCGCTCTTCAGCTGCGCGGCATGCAGGATCAGCAGGCGCGCGGCGTTGAGCCGGGTGTGCATGTCGGCCAGCAGGTTGGCCACGCTCTGGTGCTCGGCGATCGGCTTGCCGAACTGCACGCGCTCGCGCGAGTAGCCCAGCGCCGCCTCGAAGGCCGCGCGGGCGATCCCCAGGGCCTGGGCGGCAATGCCGATACGCCCGCCCTCGAGGTTGGCCAGGGCGATGGCCAGGCCCTTGCCGCGCTCGCCGAGCAGGTTGTCTTGCGGAATGCGGCAGTCCTGCAGGGTCACCGCGCAGGTGTCCGAGGCCTTGATGCCCATCTTGTGCTCGCTGCGCTCGACCACGAAGCCGGGAGTGTCGGTCGGCACCAGAAAGGCCGACAGGCCCTTCTTGCCCAGCGCAGGATCGGTGACCGCGAAGACGATTGCCAGCTGCGCACGCTTGCCGTTGCTGACGAACTGCTTGGCGCCGTTGAGCACCCAGTGACCGTCCTGCAGCAGCGCCTGGGTGCGCAGGTTGTTGGCCTCGGAGCCGGCCTGCGGTTCGGTCAGGCAGAAGCAGCCGATGGCCTGGCCGCTGGCCAGCGCCGGCAGCCAGGCGTCCTGCTGGGCCGCGCTGCCGTACTTGAGCAGCGGCCCACAGCCCACCGAGTTGTGGATGCTCATCAGCGCGCCGAGGGCGCCGTCGCCGGCGGAGATTTCCTCCACGGCCAGGGCATAGGCCACATAGTCGGTGTAACTGCCGCCCCAGGCATCCGGCACCACCATGCCGAGCAGACCCAGTTCGCCCATCTGCGCCACCACGGCGTCGTCGATCCAGCCGGCCTGCTCCCAGGCCTGGGCGTGCGGCGCCACCTCGCTGCGGGCGAAGTCGCGCGCCATGTCGCGGATCATGCGTTGTTCTTCGGTCAGTTGCAGATCGTTCATCATGTTCTCCTGCGCTCAGGCGGTGCGAAGGGGCTTGCCGGAGGCCGGGCGGAAGCCGTTGAAGAAGGCCTGCACCCGCGCCGGCGCCAGCTCATCCAGGGTGGGCGGGTTCCAGCGCGGCTGCTTGTCCTTGTCGATGATCAGGGCGCGCACGCCTTCCATCAGGTCGCCCTTGGCGAACCACTGGTAATCCAGGTGCAGCTCCAGGGCGAAGCAGTCGGCCAGGCTCAGGTAGCGGCCGCGGCGCAGCAGCTCCAGGGTCACCGCCATGGCCAGCGGCGAGCGGCTGTCGAGTACGCGCAGGGTCTCCTCGGCCCAGTCGCGCAGCTCCGGGCGGCTCTCGCGGCGCAGCGCGTCGCGAATCGCCAGCAGGTCGGGCAGGGCGAAATGCTGGTCGATCGCCGGGCGCAAGGCCTTCAGCTCGGAACCGGGGATGCGCACGGTGGCCAGCTCGGTGAGCAGCGCGCGCAGGTCCTCGTGGGGCGAGTCGCTCCACTGCAGCTGGTCGAGACGGGCGTCCAGCTCGGCGAGCCGTTCGCTGGCCAGGCAGTAGTCGGCCAGGTCGGCGTAGAGCGCGTCGGCGGCGCGCACCTGCACGCCGGTGACACCCAGGTACAGGCCCAGTTCGCCCGGCAGGCGTGGCAGGAAGTAGCTGCCGCCGACATCGGGGAAGAAACCGATGCCGACCTCGGGCATGCCCATCCGCGTGCGCTCGGTGATCACTCGCAGCGAAGCGGCCTGGGCCAGGCCCATGCCGCCGCCCAGCACGTAACCGTCCATCAGCGCCAGTACCGGCTTGGCGTAGCCGTGCAGGTATTCGTCGAGGGCGTATTCCTCTTCGAGGAACAGCACGTTCTGGTTGTCGCCGGCACGCTGGCTCTCGTACAGCATGCGGATGTCGCCGCCGGCGCAGAAGGCCTTGCCGCCGGCGGCACGCAGGACCACGGCGACTATCGCCGGGTCCTGCTCCCAGGCCCAGAGGTGGCGGCAGAGCAGGCGCACCATGGGCAGGTCGAGGGCGTTGAGGCCCTCGGGGCGGTTCAGCGTCAGATGGCCGATGCCGTTGCGCACCTCGGCCAGTACCGCTTGCTCCTGGCTCATGTTCAGGCTTCCCGACGGAACAGGTTGATGATCGCGGAGAAGTCCAGGCCGCCATGGCCCTGCAGGCTGAAGGTCTGGTACAGCTGCTGGGCGGTGGCGCCAAGCGGCACCGGCTGGCGCGCGTGGCGTGCGGCATCGGTGGCCAGGCCGAGGTCCTTGAGCATCAGGTCGCTACCGAAGCCACCGCTGTAGCCGCGTGCGGCGGGCACGTTGTCCAGCACGCCGGGGAAGGGGTTGTACAGCTCCGAGCTCCAGCAACGACCGCTGGAGGTGTTGATGATGCCGGCCAGCACCTTGGCGTCCATGCCCAGGGCCACGCCCAGTGCCATGGCTTCGGCGACGCCGACCATGGAGATGCCCAGCAGCATGTTGTTGGCGATCTTGGCCACCTGGCCGTTGCCGGCGCTGCCGCAGTGCACCACGTTCTTGCCCATGGCCGAGAGAATCGGCAGGGCCTGGTCGAACACGCTGACCGAGCCGCCGACCATGAAGGTCAGGGTACCGGCCGCGGCGCCGCCGGTGCCGCCGGAGACCGGTGCATCGAGCATGGGATTGCCCTGGGCGATGGCCAGGGTCGCCACCTCGCGGGCGCTCAGCGGGTCGATGGTGGAGCTGTCGATCAGCAACACGCCCTGGCCGACATGGGCCAGCAGGCCGTCCTTGCCCAGGTAGACCTGTTTCACGTGGGCGGCGGTCGGCAGCATGGTGACGATCGCCTCGACCCCGGCCTTGGCCACCGCGGTGGGCGAGGCGGCGGCGCTGGCGCCGGCCTCCACCAGCGCGGCGACCGCCTGGGTGAAGGGGTCGAAGACGGTCAGGCTGTGGCCGGCCTTGAGCAGGTTGCGGGCCATGGGGGCGCCCATGTTGCCGAGGCCGAGAAATCCGATATGCATGGTGGATACTCCGTAGATGAGGGTGGCGGCAGCGATTCAGTGATGGCGGAAGTTCGGCGCACGCTTGGCGACGAAGGCCTGCATGCCTTCCTTCTGGTCGTGACTGGCGAACAGCGAGTGGAACAGGCGGCGCTCGAAACGCACGCCTTCGGCCAGGCCGATCTCCTCGGCGCGGTTGACGCATTCCTTGATCATCATCGCCGCCGGCAGCGATTTGCCGGCGATGCCGCGGGCCGCTTCCAGGGTGCGTTCCAGCAGCTCGGCGGCCGGCAGCACGCGGGCCACCAGGCCGGCACGCTCGGCTTCTTCGGCATGCAGCTGGCGGCCGGTCAGGCACAGCTCCATGGCCTTGGCCTTGCCCAGCGCGCGGGTCAGGCGCTGGGTGCCGCCGATGCCGGGGATCACCCCCAGGCTCAGCTCCGGCAGGCCGAAGCGGGCGTTGTCGGCGGCGTAGATGAAGTCGCACATCAGCGCCAGTTCGCAGCCGCCGCCCAGGGCGTAGCCGGCCACCGCGGCGATGATCGGCTTGCGCCGCGCGGCGATGCGGTCGGCGGCGGCGAAGAAGTCGTCGAGGTAGATCTGCGGGAAGCCCTTGTCGGCCATTTCCTTGATGTCGGCGCCGGCGGCGAAGGCCTTGGCCGAGCCGGTGATGACCAGGCAGCCGACCTCCGGGTCGGCCTCCAGGCGGTCGAGGGCCTGGTTCAGTTCTGCGATCAGCTGGCTGTTCAGCGCGTTGAGGGCCTGCGGCCGGTTGAGGGTGATCAGGCCGACGCGCTCGCGCACCTCGACCAGCAGGGTTTCGTAGTTCATCGGCGTGTTCCTGGCGGGGCCGGCGCGCGGGCGCCGGCCCGGGTGGTCATTTCAGGGTGATGGTGGTGTTCACCGCACCGCCGTCGGCATCCTCGTCGAACCAGCGCTGGGTGACGGTCTTGGTCTGGGTGTAGAAGGTCACCACCTGCTTGCCGTAGGGGCCCAGGTCGCCGAGCTTGGAGGCGCGCGAGCCGGAGAAGGAGAACAGCGGCACCGGCACCGGAATCGGCACGTTGATGCCCACCTGGCCGACGTCGATCTCTTCCTGGAAGTGCCGCGCGGCGGCGCCGGAGCGGGTGAACAGGGCGGTGCCGTTGCCGTTCGGGTTGGCGTTGATGATGTCGATCGCCTCCTGCAGGCTGGCGGCCTGCATCACGCACAGCACCGGGCCGAAGATTTCCTCGCGGTACACGGTCATCTGCGCGGTAACCCCGGAGAAGATGGTCGGGCCGACGAAGTTGCCGTCCTGATAGCCCGGCACGTGCGGGTTGCGACCGTCCAGTTCCAGCTTGGCGCCTTCCTCGACGCCCTTGACGATCAGGCCGGTGATGCGCTCCAGGGCGGCGCAGGAGATCACCGGGCCGATATCGGTGCCCGGCTCGGTGCCGGCGTTCACCTTGAGGGTCTTGGTGCGTTCGATCAGCTCCGGCAGCCAGGCCTGCGCCTCGCCGACCAGGATCACCACCGGCAGGGCCATGCAGCGCTGGCCGGCGGCGCCGAAGGAGGCGCCGAGCAGGTTGTTGAGGGTCTGCTGCTTGTTGGCGTCGGGCAGCACGATGGCGTGGTTCTTCGCTCCCATCATGCACTGGGCGCGCTTGCCGTTCTGGCTGGCGCGGTTGTAGACGTGGGTGCCGACCTGGGTCGAACCGACGAAGGACACCGCCTTGATGTCCGGGTGGTCGCACAGCAGGTTCACCGCATCGACCCCGCCATGGATGACGTTGAGCACGCCCTTGGGCACGCCGGCCTCCAGGGCCAGTTCGACCAGGCGCATGGTCACCAGCGGGTCCTGCTCGGACGGCTTGAGCACGAAGGTGTTGCCGCAGGCGATGGCCATGGGGAACATCCACAGCGGGATCATCGCCGGGAAGTTGAACGGGGTGATGCCGGCGCATACGCCCAGGGGTTGCAGCAGGGTGTAGGTGTCGACGCCGCCGGCGACGTTGTTGGCCAGCTCGCCCATCTGCAGGGTGCCGATGCTGGCGGCATGCTCGACCACTTCCAGGCCGCGGAACACGTCGCCTTCGGCATCGGGCAGGGTCTTGCCCTGTTCGGCGGTGAGCAGGGCGGCCAGCTCCTTGATGTTGTCGCGGATCAGTTGCTGGTATTTGAGGAAGATCCGCGCGCGGGCGCCGATCGGGGTCTTGCGCCAGGTTTTGAAGGCTTCCTTGGCGGCGGCCACGGCGGCGTCCATTTCGGCGGCGGTGGCGAAGGGCACGCGGGCCAGCACCTGCTGGGTGGCCGGGTTGACCACGTCGCGCCACTGGGTGGTCTTGGATTCGACGAATTCGCCGTTGATGAGCAGCTTGACGCTGGGAACGCTGGAAGAGGTCATTTTCGGTCCTGCCTGCTTTCTTGAGGTCGAGTGGGTCCCCTCGGCCGGTGCGGCCGAGCGGTCGGGGTGATTTGCGGAGGGCCGGCGCGCCGGCCCGGTTTCAGCCCTTGAGCTGCGGGAAGTCTTCTTCGAAGTATTCCTGCGCGCCGCGTTCGCCCTGGCGGCGCTGCACTTCCATCTGCCGCAGTTCGACCCGGCGGATCTTCCCGGAGATGGTCTTGGGCAGCTCGGTGACGAACTCGATGCGCCGCACCCGCTTGTAGGGCGCCAGGTGCTCGCGGGCGAAGGCCAGGATGTTTTCCGCCAGCGCGGCGCTGCCGGGTTCGTCGTGGGCGAGGATGAGGAAGGCCTTGGGCACGGCCAGGCGTACCGGATCCGGGCTCGGCACGACCGCCACCTCCATCACCGCCGGGTGCTCGATCAGTGCGCTCTCCAGCTCGAAGGGGCTGATGCGGTAGTCGGAGGCCTTGAACACGTCGTCGGCGCGGCCAACGAAGGTGACGTAGCCGTCGGCGTCGACCGACGCGGTGTCGCCGGTGCGGTAGTAGCCGCCGCGCATCACCTCGGCAGTCTTCTCCGGGCTGTCCTCGTAGCACAGCATCAGGCCCAGCGGATGGGGCTCCAGCGGCAGGGCCACCTCGCCGTCGCTGGCCGGCTGGCCGTCGGGGTCGAGCATGCACACCCGGTAGCCGGGCAGCGGACGGCCCATGGACCCGGGTTTGAGCGGCTGGCCGGGGGTGTTGCCGACCAGGGCGGTGGTTTCCGACTGGCCGAAACCGTCGCGCAACCACAGGCCCCAGGCATGCTGGATCTGCTCGATGATCTCCGGGTTGAGCGGCTCGCCGGCGCCCACCAGTTCGCGCAGGCGCAGGCGGCCTTTCAGGCTGGCCAGGTCTTCCTGGATCAGCATGCGCCATACCGTGGGCGGCGCGCACAGGCTGGTGACGCCGTATTTTTCCAGCACGCCGAGCAGGGCCGGAGCGCTGAAGCGGGCGACGTTGTGAATGAAAATGCAGGCGCCGGCGTTCCACGGCGCGAAGAAACAGCTCCAGGCGTGCTTGGCCCAGCCCGGCGAGGAGATGTTCAGGTGCAGGTCGCCCGGCTGCAGGCCGATCCAGTACATGGTCGAGAGGTGGCCGACCGGGTAGCTCTGGTGGCTGTGCAGGACCATCTTCGGTTTGCTGGTGGTGCCGGAGGTGAAGTACAGCAGCATGGGGTCGGTGGCCAGGGTGGTGCCCTCGGCAGTGAACGCGCTGGCGTGCTCCGCGTAGGTCTGATGCGGCGTCCAGCCCGCCACCGGTGCACCGACGCAGATGCGCGTGCAGCCTGCGGCCAGGTCGGCGAACTTGCCGGTGTGCTCGCTGCCCACCACCAGGTGGCGCACCTGGCCGCGATCGATACGGTCGCGCAGGTCCTCGGCGGTGAGCAGGGCGGTGGCCGGGATCACCACGGCACCGAGCTTGAAGGCGGCGAGCATGGTTTCCCACAGGGCGATGTGGTTGCCCAGCATCAGCAGCATGCGTTCGCCACGGCGCACGCCGAGGGCGCGCAGGTGGTTGGCCACGCGGTTGGAGCGCTCGGCCAGTTCGGCGAAGCTGTAGCGCTGCTCGCTGCCGTCTTCCTCGACTATCCACAGCGCCGGCGCCTGGTTGCCCTCGGCCATGGCGTCGAAGTAGTCCAGTGCCCAGTTGAACTGGTGCAACTGCGGCCAGCGGAAGTCGCGCACCGCGGCGGCGTAGTCGGTGCGGTGGGCCAGGAGGAAGTCGCGTGCGGCGACGAAGGGTTGGCTGTTGCGGTTCATGGCGGTTCTCCTGCGATCGGCGCGGTACGGGCGGTCAGGCGGCGCGGTGGCCGGCATGGACGAGGCACATGCGGGCGGTCGATGGCGGGAGGAGGGTGGCAGCGGAGGATGGTTTCATGGCGAGTGCCCTTGTTTATTTTTGTTGGGACTGGCCCGGTTTTATCACCAGGCTGGTGAGTCCAGTATAGGTAGGCATTGTTAGGATAAGAACACGTATGGATTCAGGTGCGATATGCAAAAATGTTGCATGTCCCGCAGCGATGTCCCCCATGGCTTCTCGACGGTCCGGCCCGGCGGTGGGGGTGAAGGGAAGGACCTGATACGCAGGCATAAAAAAGCGCGACGCAAGGAACTTGGTCGCGCTTGGGGCCTTACGCCCCAGGGAGGCGCCAGGGGTTGGCGCCACGTGGGTCGCGTCAGTGACTGCTGGCGGCGGCTGCGCCGAAGCCGGTCTGGGCCCGCACGAACTGGTCGGCGTAGGCGGCGCGCTCGGCCTGGGCGCGCTTGCTGCGGTCCAGCTTGGAGACCAGCACTATGGTGACGAAGGCCAGCGGCATGGAGAACAGCGCGGGCTGGTCGTAGGGGAACAGCGCCTCGGCATGGCCCAGCACGCCGACCCACACCGAGGGCGAGCCGATCACCAGGGCCAGGGCGCTGATCAGGCCGGCCAGGCCGCCATAGACCGCACCACGGGTGGTCAGGCCGTCCCAGTACATGGCCATGATCAGCACCGGGAAGTTGGCCGAGGCGGCCACGCCGAAGGTCAGGCCGACCAGGAAGGCGATGTTCATCTGCTCGAAGAGAATGCCCAGGCCGATGGCGACCATACCGATGGCCACCGTGGCGATGCGCGAGACGCGCATCTCGTCCTTCTCGTTGGCGCGGCCTTTCTTCAGCACCGAGGCGTAGAGGTCATGGGAGATGGCCGAGGCGCCGGCCAGGGCCAGGCCGGCGACCACCGCGAGAATGGTGGCGAAGGCCACGGCGGAGAGGAAACCGAGGAACAGGTCGCCGCCCACTGCCTTGGCCAGATGCATGGCCACCATGTTGCCGCCGCCGATCAGGGCGCCACCGAGCTTGCCGTCGACGAAGTACTGCGGGTCGCCGCCGACTATGACGATGGCGCTGTAGCCCAGGGCGCAGACCACGAGGAAGAAGAAGCCGATGAACAGCGTGGCGAACAGCACCGAGCGCCGCGCCTCGCGGGCGTTGGGCACGGTGAAGAAACGCATCAGGATGTGCGGCAGGCCGGCGATGCCGAAGACCAGGCCGAGCGACAGCGACACCGCATTGATCGGGTCGGCCAGCAGGGAGCCGGGGCCCATGATCTGCGCGCCGCTGGCATGCAGGGCCACGGCCTGCTCGGCCAGCGTCTCGAAACTGAAGTCGAAACGCGCCAGTGCCAGCACTGCCAGGGTAGTGCCGCCGCCAAGCAGCAGTACCGCCTTGGTGATCTGCACCCAGGTGGTGGCGAGCATGCCGCCGAAAATCACGTAGACCAGCATCAGCGCGCCGACCACCACTACCGCGGTGCTGTAGTCGAGGCCGAACAGCAGTTTGATCAATTGGCCGGCGCCGACCATCTGCACCACCAGGTAGCAGCACACCACGGTCAGCGAGCCGAGCGCGGCGAAGCTGCGCACGCGGGTCTGGTCCAGCCGGTAGGAGACGATGTCGGCGAAGGTGTAGCGACCCAGGTTGCGCAGGCGCTCGGCCATGAGGAAGGTGACGATGGGCCAGCCAACGAAGAAGCCGATGATGTAGACGAAGCCGTCGTAGCCCCGGGCGAAGACCAGGCTGGACAGGCCCAGCAGGGTGGCCGCCGACATGTAGTCGCCGGCGATCGCCAGACCGTTCTGGAAGCCGCTGATACCGCCGCCGGCGCTGTAGAAATCGGCGGCCGAACGGGTGCGCCGCGCCGCCCACCAGGTGATCGCCAGGGTGGCGAGGACGAAGACGAAGAACATGCCGATGGCGTGCAGGTTGAGCGGCTGTTGCTCGGCCGTCAGGGGGGCGGCCTCGGCCAGTGGTGCACAGAGCGCGAGCAGAAGGGCTGGACGTTTCATACCTGGGACTCCTCGAGGATCTGCGCGCTGATGGCGTCGAAATGCAGGTTGGCGCTGCGCACGTACCAGGCGGTGAGCAGCCAGCACAGCAGGATCAGCGCAGCTCCCAGCGGCAGGCCCAGGCTCAGGTGGCTGCCGGCGTACAGCGGCAGGTGCAGCCAACCGGGAGCGAAGGCCACCAGCATGATGAAGCTGTAGTAGAGGGCCAGCACCAGGGCGCTCAGGGCCCAGGCGAGGCGCGCGCGGCGGCGGGCGAGGCGCTGGAACTTGGGATTGCTGCGGATCAGTGCGCAGGTCAGGGCATGGTTGGCGTGGCTGCTCATGCTGGTGCTCCGTGGTTGTTGTTGTCGGATCGCTGCAGATGTCGTCGCGTGTGGGACGCGGACGCTGGGTACGTGGGAGAGCAGTGCCCGGGCGGGTGGGGGGAGGCGGGTCGTCGTCGACGGCGCTGCCGCGGAGCGATCCGCAGCCGCCGCACACGCCGGTGATGGACCATGCGTTCATGCGCTAAGCCCTGAATTGTTGTTGGAGGGGCCGGCCCG
>Ga0209024_1000967_pt1 | contig 32371 bp, 30 predicted proteins | sample AutmiccommunBRH5_FD_187380 | JGI IMG/M metagenome (GOLD analysis project Ga0209024, IMG submission 187380) | Deep subsurface microbial communities from Mt. Terri, Switzerland - Autotrophic microbial communities BRH/5 (SPAdes) (version 2) | ecosystem: Environmental > Aquatic > Deep subsurface >...
AGACGGACCGGCGACCAGAAATGGTATCGGCAGGCGATTACCTTTCGCTGGGCTGAATGAGTCCACTCACCGATGCACAGCTCGACCGCTATGCCCGCCATATCGTGCTCAGGGATATTGGCGGGGTGGGGCAGAAGCGGATTCTCGATGCTCATGTCCTGGTGGTTGGAGTGGGCGGCATCGGATGTCCCGCGATTCAATATCTCGCGGCGGCGGGAATCGGTGCGCTGACCCTGATCGATGATGATGTCGTGTCGCTATCGAATCTGCAGCGGCAGGTATTGTTTGCCGAAAAGGATATTGGCAGGGCGAAAGTTGAAGTTGCCAAAGGTGCCGCGCTGCGCATCAATCCGGATGTGGAAATAAATACCTTAAATCAAAGACTTGCCGCGCAGCAATTGCCGGACGATGCCGCAGCATTTTTTGGGCGGTTCGACGCGATCATCGACGGCAGCGACAATTACCGGACCCGCCTGCTGGTCTCCGACCTTTCCGTCGAACACAGGATACCGCTGGTTTCCGCGGCGATCGGGCAGTTCCAGGGGCAGCTCGGCACGTTCCGCGGCTGGGAGCCGGACAAGCCCTGCTACCGCTGCTTCGTCGGCGACGCGCTCGACCCCGATGATTGCGACAATTGCAGCGAAGTTGGCGTTCTCGGCGCAATGGTCGGCCTGATGGGCAGTTTCGCCGCGATGGAGGCGATCCGCGTGATCACCGGCTTTGGCCAGGACCCCGCCGGAAAACTCCAGCTATTCGATGGGCTTGCGCCCTCGATGCGCAGCATCAACCTGCCCAAGGATCCGCATTGCAGGAGCTGTGGCACCGAACCGCAAACTTAACTGAGTTCACTTAAGTGGACGCCAACTTAACGGGATTGCAACCATAAAACCTCCCCGCTTGCGGGGAGGTGGCAGCCCGCAGGGCTGACGGAGGGGGTGCAGGGCCAGGCGCTGCGCTCAGACGAACGCCCCCTCCACCCCTCTTCGCGCGGTCCCCCTCCCCGCAAGCGGGGAGGATTTATTCCGCCTCGAACCACGCCTTTCCGACGATGCACAGATTCGTCATCCCAAGGCCTTCTCCCGTGAGGGAGAGGGAGAACCAGGGGGCTTCCACCGCGATGTCGATGCTTCCCAACGGCCGAAACAGCGGCTAGGATGGTGGGAAAATCGGGAGGACCATCATGACATTGCCGGTAACCGCACTCGCCGCCGCCATCTGCGCGCTGCTGCTGATCTTCATGAAGTTCAAGGTCATCGGCCAGCGCGTTCGCACCGAGACCATGTTCGGCGCGAGCGAGGACGCGAAGATGAAGATGGTCCGCGGCGCCCATGCCAATCTCGCCGAGAATGCGCCGATCGCGCTGATCCTGATGGCGCTGCTGGAAATGACCAGCGCCCATCACTGGACACTGACCGGACTGGCGGCGCTGTTCCTGACCGCCCGGGTGGTCCATATCTACGGCATGTACCGGCATCACGGCACCGGCTCGGTGCGCTTCCGCCAGGCCGGCGTGATCGGCACCACACTGGCGATAGTGGCGATGGCGCTGTGGGTGATCTATCTGTTTGTGATGGTGAACTTGTAGGACGGCGGGGTTTGGATGGGAACGGGACGGGCAGCTCCCTCCAGACTGATCCTGTAAAATAGCGGTTTGTTTTCGAACGGAATTCACCATGATGAAGAAAATAGGGGTTGTGTTCGCATGCCTAGCGAGCCTGCTGATTCTCTTCGTCCTCTATGCTATTCTGGTCGCGCCCTCTGTTGCCCCCATTCCGGACCAGGAACAGCGTTACGTTATTAGCGGAGTGAGAGTCCTCGATGTGGAGGCAGGTTCATTTGGACCGCCGGTTTCGGTTGCCATCGAGAATGGACTGATTGCGGCAATCGGGTCTCAGGCAGAGTCTCGCGGAGGGCAGATCATTGATGGGGGTGGTGGCTTTCTTGTTCCGGCCTTCTGGGACATGCACATGCACAGTTTCCAACTGTCGCCCCAGCTTCATTTTCCGCTGTTTGTCGCCAATGGTGTAACCAATGTCCGGGACATGATGGATTGTCCCGAGATGCAGGACAGTCTGATTGCATGCGTCGGTGACAAGCGCGGCTGGTCAGCAGAAGTCGAATCCGGAACGCTGGCGGCCCCAAGATTTGTCGAGGTCAGCAGCTTTTATTTCGAACGCGATTCGATGACGCCGACGGAGGCCCAAGCGCGCGCGCAAATCTATTCGGAACGCGGCATCGATTCCCTCAAGGTCTACAACCGATTGGCGCCCGAGGCCTATCAAGCTCTTAGCCAGTCGGCGGCCGAACTGGGCATGAGGCTGGTCGGGCATCTGCCCAAACAAGTCAGCCTGACGAATGCGGTCGCTGCCAGGCAGATCAGCTTCGAACATGGTCATCTCTTCCTGCAACAATGTTTTGGCAGAGCGGCGGACTGGCGGGCAGGAAAACTCGACGATCTGTCCCCCCTCATAGTCGCCGAGCGCATGCTGTCCGATCATGACAGCAAATCATGCAGAGCCCATATGGCGGCGATGAGCGAGGCTGGCGCCTGGTTCGTGCCGACCCATGGCACCCGCGAAGAAGATGCACGCGCTGCGGACGAGTCCTTTGCCAAGGATCCGCGCCTCGATTATCTCGACCCCCTTTCCCGCTGGGCCTTTGGCGACGATCAGGCTGCGACCGTGGCGCGCTATCCGGGCATTCGCGGAGAACGCGCCCTGCAAAGCTATTTTGCGAAAGGCCTGGATCTGACGGGCAAAGCGCATCGGGCCAATGTCGGCATTCTCGTCGGTACCGATTCGGTCATTGGCGGGTTCCGCTATCATGACGAGATGGCGCATCTCGTGAGAGCAGGACTGAGCCCTGCCGATGTTCTTCGAGCAGCGACAATAGACGCCGCACGTTATGCCAAACTCGACGACCGATCCGGTTCCATCGAAATCGGCAAACGCGCTGATCTTGTTTTGCTGGCCTCCAACCCGCTGGACAATATCGAGAATAGCCGAACATTGAAGGCCGTCTGGCTCGCCGGGCGTCTCTACGATCGTGAAGGTCTGGACGCACTGCTTGCGTTCACAAAAAGTCAGGCAGACAATCCGGCGAACTGGATACGCCTTCTATGGGGGTTCGCGAGAAGCAATGTATCGGGAGAATTATGACGATGGCGTTGCGATGGCGCTGTGGGTGATCTATCTGTTTGTGATGGTCAATTTATAGGATTTGTGCTCCGCACTTGATGCAGAGCAGGTCCGGCGGAGGAAGCCCGATGCCGACAGGGCTCCGCATCAAGTGCGGAGCACGGCACCGCTACCGCTCGATATTCCTTGGCAAAACCGGATCACATCGGACTGGATCAGGCCGGCCCGATCGGCTAGTTCCGCCCGATGATTGAAAGCGGGTCGCATATGCCGGGGATTGATCCGGCCAAGTTTGGATTGCTCCCGCACGCAGCGATGCGCTGGGAACAGCCGGACGCGTCGCTCGAGGGGCTGATCGGCGACTATTTCATATTCGATTCCGAGGGACCCGATTCCATCGGCTCCGTAGAATGGATGCTTCCGAACTGGCCCGTCCTCCGCTTTGTCCTGGCCGAAAACCCGATGACCATCGAAGGACCGGACTGGCGCTGGTCGCCGCTGCTCGAGGCCGGTTTCTATGGCCCGACCAGCCGCGTCCTGAAACATATGTCCGACGGCGGCGTGACCGTCGGCGTCAGCCTGACGCCAGCCGGTGTCGCGCGGCTGTTCGACATCGACGTGTCCGATTATCGGGACCGGATGGTACCGCTGCCCTGCTTGCTGCCCGAGGGATGCGAAGAGCTGGTTGCCGAACTCCGGAGGTCGGACCAGGGCCCTGCGGTCAAATCCATTTTCGACCGCTTTTTTCAGGGGCGCATGAACCGGCCGCACCGGGCGGAGCCGCAGATTGTCGCGCTCAACCGGCTGTTGCTGGACGAGACGGTCGAGACCGTGCGCGATCTCGCCAGCGGACTCGGCTTGCCGGTGCACAGCCTCGCGCGGCTGGCGCGCCGGCGCTTTGGTTTCCCGCCCAAGACCCTGCTGACCCGCACCCGTTTCCTGCGATCGCTTGTCGCGCTCAAGCTGGCGGACACCGACCATGACTATGGCCTGATCGATCAATCCTATTCCGACACCTCCCATTTTCTGCGAGATTCCGAACGCTTCCTGGGCATGACCGCGCGCCGGTTCCTGAAGCTGGAGACTCCCTTTCTCGACGCGGTGCTGCGCGCGCGCCAGTTGATCCTCGGCACCGCCACGCCGGCGCTGGGCCCGGCCATTTACAGACAGACCGATCCGGAGAATTTGCCCTAAATCGCAATGACGCTGTGGATGATTGATCAAATTGTCATGGTGAATTTTTAGTGTTTGTGCTCCACACTTGATGCGGAGCTCTGGAGGCCAGAAGATTTCTCCGGCGGGAACGCTCCGCATCGAGTGCGGAGCACAGCGCACTGTGCCTCGCTAGAAACTCGCCCCGTCCACTTGCTGCACCGGCAGATGCCGCCAGTCGGCGGGATCAAATATCCGCATATTGACCCCCATCCGCTCCGGCGGGGCGGTGATCGGGGTCCAGTGGCTGTGGGTGCCGCAGGTCCTGCAATTCCAGGTGGTGATCATCCGGTCGCCCTGGACATAGGGGTTGAGGGCACCCGGTGCCGCATCGATGGTCACTTCATCGGGGTGCCAGTAGCCGCCGATCCAGCCGGTCTTGCGGCACAGCGAACAATTGCAGCGCGAGACCTCCTCCGGCGGCGCGGCCACGGCGATGGTCACCGCGCCGCAATGGCAGCTGCCCTTCATCGCCGCCCGTTCAGCACAGGCCGTGCGCCAATATCTGCTCGACCCAGTCGGGCACCAGCTCCCCTGCCCGGCCCATTCGCCTTTCGTGGAAATGGAAGCTGCCCTCGGACGGGTCGAGGTTCATCTCCAGCGTGCGGGCGCCGTAATAGCGGGCGGTCTGGACAAAGCCGGCCGCCGGATAGACCGCGCCGGAGGTGCCGATCGAGACGAACAGATCGCATTCGGCCAGCGCCCGCTCGATCCGGTCCATCTGATAGGGCATTTCGCCGAACCAGACGATATCGGGGCGCAGCCGGCCGGCCTGGCCGCACTGCGGACAGGCGGGGGCCTGCGCCATCTTGCCGGCGAAGCGCGAGCGGGCGTCGCAGGCCAGGCACCAGGCGCTGTTCAGCTCGCCGTGCATGTGCAGCAGCCGTTTCGATCCGGCCCGGTCGTGCAGGTCATCGACATTCTGGGTTACCAGCAGCAGCTCGCCCGGCCATTTTGCGTCCAGCCTGGCCAGCGCCTGGTGCGCGGCATTGGGCTGCACCGTCTTTAGCCTGGCGCGGCGCTCGTCGTAGAAATTCTGCACCAGCGCGGGATCGCGGGCGAAGGCTTCGGGGGCGGCGACATCCTCTACCCTCTGCCCCTCCCACAGGCCGTCCGGCCCGCGAAAGGTGGCGACGCCACTCTCGGCGCTGACGCCGGCACCGGTGAGGATGACGATATTGCTGATATTGTGCATGGGCGTTTCATAGCGGCTCGGGGTGCGCGAAGTCGAGATGCTTTGTGGCAAATTCCGTCATTTGCGAGCGCAGCGCGGCAATCCAGAGAGGCACTCGCAGACGCCCTGGATTGCCGCGTCCCCCGGATCAAGTCCGGGGTCCTCGCAATGACGGAAAGATGGGTGCGCGTCGCAATTTGGCCTGCTTCGTCATGCTGAACTTGTTTCTGCATCCATTTCGTCTCATAGAAACGGCTCGGCGGATCAAGGGGTCCTGAAACAAGTTATCTGCGATGACCTTTGGTTCAGGATGACGGAAATGCGCTCGGGACGAGCTCCCTCTTTCATGCCAAATTCGAGAAGCTTTGCACCCTTTCCGAAAACCGTTAGTGGTGAGCCTGTCGAACCACGCCTCTCGGACGATAGGCGCCCTTCGACAAGCTCAGGGCTAACGGGATTATACAGAATGACAAGAATCGGAATTATCGGCAGCAGAGGCCGGATGGGACAGGCGCTGGGGCAGGCCATTGCCGACGCGGGGCACGACCACGCTGGCGGCGCGGATCAGGGGGACGATGTCCCGGCGCTGGTCGCGGACAGCGATGTGCTGGTCGATTTCTCCTCCCCGGCGGCGCTGCAGGCGACGCTGGATGCCTGCGTTGCGGCGGGCAAGCCGATTGTCGTCGGCACGACCGGCCTCGAGGCGGCGCATCATGCCGCGATCGACCGGGCGGCGGAAAGCATCGCGGTGCTGCAGACCGGCAATACCTCGCTCGGCGTCAACATGCTGGCGGCGCTGGTCGAGCAGGCGGCGGGCAAGCTGGGCGACGACTGGGATATCGAGATTGTCGAGATGCACCACCGGCACAAGGTCGATGCGCCCAGCGGCACCGCGAAGCTGCTCGGCGAAGCGGCGGCGCGGGGGCGCGGGATCGATCTGGCCCGTCACAGCGAGAGCGGGCGCGACGGCATCACCGGAGCGCGGGCCAGAGGCGCGATCGGCTTCGCCGCGCTGCGCGGCGGATCGGTCGCCGGCGATCACACGGTCATCCTGGCGAGCGACGAGGAACGGATCGAGCTGACCCACCGGGCGGAGAACCGGATGATATTCGCACGCGGCGCGGTGAAGGCGGCGGGATGGCTGGCGGGACAGAAGCCCGGCAGATACGGGATGGACGGGGTTCTGGGGCTTTGACCCGATAGACTGTCGCGCGGCTTCCTGGGGGCCGGCGATGGGTGCCGCTAGGGCTGGATGGCGATTTTCATCACCCCGTCGCGTTGATGGGCGAACAGGTCATAGGCCGCCTCGATATCGTCGAGCGCAAAATGATGGGTGACCAGCCCGCTGGCATCGACCCGCCCCGATCCGATCACATCCATCAGGCGGCGCATTCTTTCCTTGCCGCCGGGGCAGAGCGTGGTCACGATCCGGTTGTCTCCCAGCCCGGCGGAAAAGGCGCCCACCGGCAGCGTCAGGTCTTCGGAATAGACGCCGAGCGAGGACAGGGTCCCGCCGGGCCGCAAGCTGCGCAAGGCCCAGTCGAAGGTCTGCGACTTGCCCAGCGCCTCGACCGAGACATCGACCCCGCGCCGGTCGGTGATCCGCATGATCTCGTCGACCGGATCCACGCTGTTGAAATCGATCACGTGATCGGCACCCATGCTGCGCGACATTTCCATCCGCTCCGGGATCGATTCGACGGTGATGATATTGGTGGCGCCCATCATCTTGGCACCGGCGGTGGCGCAAAGGCCGATCGGCCCCTGGGCAAAGATGGCGACGCTGTCGCCGATCCTGATCCTGCCGGATTCGGCTCCGCTGAAGCCGGTCGAGAGAATGTCGGGGCACATCAGGACCTGTTCGTCGGTCAGCCCGTCGGGCACCGGGGCGAGATTGGCCATGGCGTCCGGCACGCGCAGATATTCGGCCTGGGCACCGTCGATCGTGTTGCCGAAGCGCCAGCCGCCCATCGCCTTCCAGCCATGCCCGTGCTGGCCGCCGCATTGCGAATGGAAACCGCACAGCGAGGCGTAAGAGGTTCCGGTCGGGGTGATCGCGCCGGCGATCACCCGCTGGCCTTCGGAAAATCCCTCCACCGCGGAACCCAGACGTTCGATGACACCAACCGGTTCATGTCCCACGGTCAGGCCGCTTTCCACGGGATATTCGCCCTTGAGGATATGGATATCGGTGCCGCAGATGGTGGTGGTGGTGATCCGGATCAGCGCGTCGAGCGGACCGATGTCGGGAATCGGCTTCTCGCCCAGGATGATCCTGCCGGGTTCAATGAATATGGCGGCTTTCATGTGGTTGTCCATGATCGGTCTCCATCGCGTTGCTGATTGGGGCGATCATTCTAGGGACAGCCGTCACAGCCGTCTTTACGCAATTGCGCGTAGTTTTCCGGAAATGGCGGCGCGCTGCAAGGCTCCGCTTCCGTCACGCCTGACTCGAAGGCAAAGGCGGCGGAATGGCCCGCCTTGCACCGGCGCGCCGGCGCTATCGTCCGCTGCGATCCATCCGGATATGCGGGATGGCGGCCGGGGCCTCGGGCGCATCGATTACCGCGCCGACGTCGATCGGCCCGTGCATCCTCTCGGCATAGTCCGATGGCTGGTCGGCAGGGCCGGCATCGGTGCCGAAATTCTCGTCATTCCAGGCCTGCAGCCGTTCCAGCCGCAGCCGGTCGATCTTGCGCGCGGGTTCGGACGGCACCAGGACGCGCGCGCCCTTTTCATATCTGCCGATCTCGTAGCTGGCATGGCGATAGGCCGGGGGCTGGTTGCCGGCCAGCCTGACATTTACCCGGGGCATGGCAAAGGCATTCTGCCCGAGGGAAAAGCGTTCGACCGGGTCGGCCGGCGGATTCGCGGCGAGGCGGGGGTGCATCGCTTGCTCGGTGGCGTGGCCCAGCGCCATGCCGGACAGCAGCGCCAGCGACAGCGCAATCGTGGCATAGGAAAAAATCTCCGCAGGGGTCTTTTCTCGATTTTCCATGATCCAGATACGCGCGGCGGTCCGATCCGTTCCCGCGACAGCGGGATTTTCAGGCGCCCGGGGGAGGCGCCCGCTGCACGCAGCCCTTGCCATCGCCCCGCACGCGCCATAAGCCCGCGGCATGGATTTTGATGACCAGTTGCAGCGCTATTTCGGCACCACCGACATGGCCGCGACCCGGCCCGAGGCGATGGCCGCGGGAATCGAGCATATGCGCGTCGACTTCGGGCTGGAAAAGGATCGCGGACGGCGTTTCGCCCTGTGGGCGGTGCTCCATATGCTGGGCACCCATCTTGACCTGGACACAGCCTTCAAGGAAGAGGCGGACCGGGAATCAGCGAGGGACTTCATGGATCTGATGGACCGGATGCAGGACGACTGAGCGCGCCATGAAAAAAGCCGATATCTTCGAATTCTATTCCCGCCTCGCCGCCGACAATCCGGCGCCGGAGACCGAGCTCAGCTATGGCAATGTCTACCAGCTGGTGGTCGCGGTGGCGCTGTCGGCGCAGTCGACCGATATCGGGGTCAACAAGGCGACGCGGAAGCTGTTCGAGCAGGTGAAGACGCCGCAGCAGATGGTCGATCTGGGCCTCGAGGGGCTGAAGGAGCATATCAAAACGATCGGACTCCACAATAACAAGGCGAAGAATGTGATCGCGCTGTCGGAAATGCTGATCGCCGACCATGGCGGCGAGGTGCCGGCGGATCGCGATGAACTGGTCAAGCTGCCCGGGGTCGGGCGCAAGACCGCCAATGTCGTGATGAACTGCGCCTTTGGCGCCGAAACCTTCGCGGTCGACACGCATATCTTCCGGGTCGGCAATCGCACCGGCTTGGCGCCCGGCAAGACGGTGCTGGCGGTGGAGAAGAAGCTGGAGAAGCAGACGCCGGCGCCGTTTCGGGTCCACGCCCATCACTGGCTGATCCTGCACGGCCGCTATATCTGCAAGGCGCGCAAGCCCGAGTGCTGGCGCTGCCCGGTCGCCGACCTGTGCCGCTACAGGAAGAAGACGCCGGCACCGGAATGAGGCTTGCCAGGCTAAGGATATCTCCGGATAGCCAGCCAGTCGGATTTCCGATAGGAGTCACGGGTCAGCAATCCAGTCGTCCCCAGAGAAGCGGAGAAGATTCATGCGTATTTATGCTCCTTTCATCATCAGTGCGATCCTTGCCACCGGCGGCTGTGCCGCAACCGGAACCGATATCGGCAGCACGGCGTCGGTCGACGCGGACTATGAAATCCGGATGATTGGCGAACCGAAGAGCTGCATCCTGCGCTCCAGCATCAGCTCGACCGAGGTGATCGACAACCAGACCATCGATTTCAAGATGCGCAATGGCGATATCTACCGCAACCGGCTGCCCAACAATTGCCCCGGACTCGGCTTCGAGGAAGCCTTTTCCTACAAAAGCTCGACCAGCCAGCTGTGCAATGTCGACATCATTCATGTGCTCGATGACACCGCCGGCCGGCTGGACACGCGCGGCGCCTGCGGACTCGGAAAATTCCAGCAAATAGAGAAAATCCGCAAGGACCGGGAGCCGGACTAGCCGCCAATCCTGCTGGTCCATGCTGTTTTGCAGGGGCGCGGCCGGACCGAAGCCCGTTGGCCTTCCTGCTGAATTCGTGCACGGGATAGAGCCAGGCATGTTACTGTGCACGCAGGCAAGGACACGCCTTGCCCGGTCAGCAGCCTAGATCTGCTTTTTTCAGCTGCTTTTTCCAGCTGCTTTTTTAGCGCCACTGCCTGGAACCGACTCGCACCTGCGAGAAGCCAGCTTGATATTTTACGGGGCTCCCAATGAACGATCGATCGACAGCCAGTGCCGAACCCCTGCTCAGCCTTGCCCAGTCGATGGTGGTCACCTCCGATACGCCGCTGCTTCTGCTCGATAGCGACCTGCGGGTGATCGCAGCCAGCATTTCCTTTTGCCGGGCCTTTGCGCTTGACCCGCAGCTGGTCACCGGCAACTCGATTCTGGCCATGGGTCAGGGTGAATGGGACTTGCCAAGATTGAAATCGCTCCTTTCCGCAACCGGGTCGGGCGGAGCCGATATTGACAAGTACGAGATCGACCTTGTCGCCGGGGATGAAAAGGGCGCTCGCCGCCTGGAACTGTCCGCGCACAAGCTCAGCTATGACGAGGCAGACGGGACCCGTCTGGTGCTGTCGGTGCTGGATCTGACAGCCGCCCATGCTGCGGACAAGGTCAAGGACGGTCTGATCGCGGACAATCTGATGCTGATGAAGGAATTGCAGCACCGGGTCGCAAACAGCCTGCAGATCATAGCCTCGGTCCTCATGCAGTCGGCCCGGCGGGTCACCAATGACGAGACCCGCAACCATCTGGAAGTGGCCCATAACCGCGTGCTTTCCGTCGCCACGATCCAGAAGCATCTTACCGCCACGGGCACCGACGACGTGAAGCTGCAGCCCTATCTCGCTCAGCTTTGCCAAAGCATCGGTGCCTCCATGATAGCCGATCCCGATGACCTGTCGATCACGGTCGAGAGCGATGACACGGTCGTCCCCTCCGCCACATCGATCAGTCTCGGCCTGATCGTGACCGAGCTGGTCATCAACTGCCTCAAGCATGCCTTTCCGGAAGGGTCTCGCGGCAGGATAAGAGTGGGATACGGGAAAGACGATTCCGGCTGGACCCTTGTGGTCGCCGACGACGGCAAGGGCATGCAGACTTCCGGGCCGCCCCCCGTTGCCGGTCTGGGCACGAGCATTGTCGAAGCGCTTGCCCAGCAGCTCCAGGCGCATACGGAGGTTGCCGACGGCAATCCCGGCACCATCGTTTCGATCGTCCACGAGGAAACCGCGGTCAATGCTGCGGACGACCTGCCGCTCGTCGAGGCTGTCTAGGGCTGGCCTGGTTCAGGCCAACGGCCGTGTCCCCTGCCCTGTCTCGTTCGGGAAAGTCGCCGGGCGCGCCGCCGGCATGCCACCGCCGGTTCGCGACGGCCGGCCCGGCCGCAAAGCCCGGCCAGCCGCAGACTTTGGCCTGGTCCCCGACCCGGTCGTGACCCGATCGGCAGGCGCAGAACAGCTCTTGCTCCTCATTTCGTTATCCTCTATCGGGAGGGTTCAGCGTTCGAAAGGCGCTGATTTGCGTCGGTTTACTTTCGGCACCCGTAGCTCAGCTGGATAGAGCGCTGCCCTCCGAAGGCAGAGGCCACAAGTTCGAATCTTGTCGGGTGCACCATATTTCAATGACTTAGCAGCGCAAAATTTCATCCGTATGGAATGAGTACGGAAAATAGGGGCATAAAAATTGATCTGGAATGACGATCGTCATTGGGCATTTTGCGCGACTGATAATCTTGCCGAAGCCGATTCAAAATCCTTGTGATTATAGAGATAATTGAGCAGTTCGCTCAAAGGAAATAACACACCCTCTAGGGCAAATTAAGGGTCGAAACACGATCAATTTCCGAGAAAACCTCGGTTGCCAGCACATCAAGTAACATTAGATCATCGTCCGAAAATTGACGTATCTGGGCATGCCCGGGGTTTTGAGGAACAGGATCGTGCACTACCCGTAAAGGTTTTTCAAATTCTCGGCCTGCTTTCAGAATGTCGTCAACTTTCGCCGACGCAAAAACACCCTCGCCCCCGAGGCGCTGGCTATCCAAAGAAGCGCGAAAAGCAATAGCAGCGCATCGCTTCGAGTCTATATTTTTGACCCCGTAATATTCTATCCACGTTACCGAGAGTCCTCCCTCATCGGATTCGCGAATAGTAAAAGCCCCCTCGGCAAGACAAATAAACTGATCAGTGTCCGCATCACGGTACTGCCTGCTTTTGGGAACAAACCGCATAACGTGATCTGAAGGCGGCAGCGGTTTTCTAGCCGTCATTGAACCAATTCTCGTAGAAAAATGGATCAAGAACCTGAGGCAGGCGCGACAAATTCGTATCACCCGCTATCCGTTCATCGCTACCATTAATTGTTTGTGAAAAGAGAAACTTGACTCGGTCTTTTGGGAGGAACTCAATTGTTAACCGCTTAGTTGGGAATTGCCATAACCCCGTCAAATTTCCGGAAGCCGTCAAAGCGAGAGATGGTTTTCCGCCAACGTATTTGCTTAAGATAGAGCGAATCAAAGTTTTAAATGATTCCAGAGATAATGTTTTGTCTCCGTGAAACCATTCTTCCACATCATGCAAACGATCTATTTGGCGAAAGATTCTAGTTCGGTCTTCAGCACCAAGGCGCATAGCAACGCACGACGCCCAAATCTTCGCCTTAGCAGTCGCTTCAAATAGCAATTCCGGTTCAGTTAAATCTTTCGCAAAAGATCGCGTAAAGGTGGTAGGTTTGGGAGAAACTTCAACCAAAGAATTAACGTTTTTCGCTAATTTATTCGTCTCAAATCTATCATCGATACTCAAGCTGACATACGAGTCGGTTTCAGTGCTTTCGGAAAAATGATGGTGCAGTACATTCATAGGAAGGTCTTTCTTGCCATATCAGTAATGCTACTTTCAAATATGTCGTTCTTGAGCATCCTAAGATTTTCCAACTTTTGAATCAATGATTTAACATTGTTTGGAAGTTCACGCGATGCAGCTACGTCAATATCAAGCAATATTGCGATGGTATTGGGAATCTCTGGATCCATAACGGCAGAACTGATCGTCGCATCAATATCCTGCTCCGAAAATCGCTTTTTTATTATGCAGCTAAAATGGTCGATTGGATCAAGCAAAGATGGAAGTCTAACATTCAAACAAAGATAGTCCTCATATTGGGCCTCGCCCTGTGAATTGACCGGAATATCAATTCTATTTCGATACCTAACTCCAATTCTTTCCAATGGCAGGAATCCTGACTTTTTCGTCACAATTTCTAAATCTCGAACAACTCTTTGCAAAAATGTTTGCCAGCCATCGTATGGTGGAAGTTTTGACCAATGGATCTTTTTTGGTTCGATGCGACAACGTTCCGACTGGTCCTCAGAGCTAAGATTATGAACAGGCCGCACTTTACCAATTTGAGATTCAATCTTCCCTTCTTCAAGCTTAACTTCAATATCTGTTTCGCCCGTTTCCAAACGAGATGCATAATTTGAACCTAATTTCTTTGACAATTGCAAAAATGTCCGCTCGTCAAATTCTCGCTGTAACCGTAACTCGATCACTGCATCAAAGATTGGCGGGGCCGGATAATGGGGTTTTGTGTGCATGAACTCTCAATTTGGTGCGTATAAAAATAGAGCATTGATAAGATAAATATAGGGTCAAAGTGCTCCAAAGCAACGCTCTCGCTTAGGCAATATGGATTTGAGCCAACTCATGCAATAGACTTAAGCATTAGACTAAGTTTGGTTGATGACACTGAAAAGGCTCCATGCCTCCAAGCATTGCAATTGCCAATGGGAGCGCCCGGATTAGTCCCGCCATGCATCCTACATCGCTTCTTGCCTTCACGGCTGGGGATTGGCACGCCGTTCCCTTCCGCGTCATGGCCAAACAGCGCGGAGCCTTCATGGCGCTTTGCATGGGATTGTTCGTCAGATTTTTCATTTTGACCCCGTGTCTGAACGGTATCGGCAATAACGGCTTGGCAGCCACGGTTAATTAATTTGGAAACTGAGCAATGTAAATCGAGCCAAACCAGTGGAGAAAACGCCATGACTGCGACGTGAGGGTGAACCGAATGCCAATCCTATCCGAGCAGTATTTTCCAATGCGGATACATAGCCTGCAGGTATGAGATTGTTTGGTTGCCCGTTTACATTGGTCCATTTTTCATCAAACCGAACGGTCATAGTATGCTCGCCCGGCGTTAACGGAAATACGGCGTTGGCTGGCGCGTACCATCGGTAAGAAGCATATCGACCTCGAGCACTCCAATTGTCGCCAGCCTGCTGGAAATAGAGCGAGATTGTTGCTGGCTCAGATGGTGTCTCATCAGGAATGAATCTTGCGCCACGCGATGCGTCTATCCGGTATCGGAGCGTAATTTGACGTGCACCCGTTAACGGGGCAACTCTGGTTGTAAGCGCATCCACCTGTCCATGCCCAGCTAGCGGAAAGTCCATAACCAGGTGGCCATTTTCATTTAGTCTCGGATGAGCAGGCATACCGACCGAGTAGTTCTTTCCACGAACTATTGGACCAATCTCCCAGTTTGCTGCGAACGACATCGCGGCGGCGGTGCATGGAATTGCAAACGCAGTAATGGTGAAAATGGTACAGACTTTTGCTACTAGCTTCATAACCAGATATTAAGAAGATCGCTGTGACATCATCATGAACGGGCCTGAAAGCTTAGCGACAGATTTTGAACCCCAGCCGAATAAGCCCCCCGCCATGCATCCTCAAAAGCCGCTTGATATTCTCTGCTGAGATACAGTTTCGAATCCCATTTGCCTGCCCCGAGAGTATTTGAATCTCCTGAAACTGCGATTGTCACGATACCATTTCGCTTGCACTAATCCGGAACATTCCGAAGCATTGTAAACATTGTCGTTAGTGCAATCTAAAGAATCATTTGTTAGCGACTGCCATGCTGGAGCAGAATATCTGGCGCAGGACAAAAACTGAAAAATTATGGCGGTAAATGGACTTTTAAGAGTATTTTCCGGCAATGCGGCTTCCTCTTCCGAAGTCGATTCCGCATCGTTCACTACCGTTGCCAATCAAGCGGACCGCGCTGAAATACTCGACGATTTTGAAAAGACTGGAATAACCTGGCTCTGGGCGACAGATGCGCAAGGCCGGATAATCTACCTGACGGAAAAAGCCGCAGAAAATTTGGGAAGACCCGTGTCTGATCTGATTTCAGAACAATTTACCGCCTTTTTTGAAAATGATCCTGACAACCCCGAGGAGAAATCCGACCGACCGCTAAAATATCAACTTAGCAAACGCAGCAAAATTAATGACGTCGTTGTTCGGCAAGTGTCTTTGACCAAGCGTCCGGGCGATGAACATATCTGGTGGATGATTAACGCCCATCCAAAATTCGACAATAGAGGCGATTTTCATGGTTATCGCGGCAATGCAAAAAATGTCACCGCAGAATATAAGCGCAAGCTAGAAGACACGCGGCTTGCTGAATTTGACTCACTAACTGGCCTTGCCAATCGCCACCGGATGGATAGGCAGCTTAACTCGCTTCTCGGCGCATTTAAGGCAGCCGGTCGCAGTTGCGCAATCATGATGCTCGATCTAGACCGCTTCAAGCAGGTCAACGACTCAATGGGCCATCAGGCAGGTGATGAATTACTGAAGCAAGTGGCCAAGCGGATGCGCGAAGTTATCGGTGATCGCGGCGAAATTGGTCGATTGGGCGGCGACGAATTTCAGATCATATTGCCCGATATTGATGATCGCGGGAAATTGGGCGAGATTGCAGAGAAGATCGTCAAGATTATTTCCCAGCCCTATCTTATTGAAGACAAAAAAGCGGTTATCGGCACCTCAATTGGTGTGGCGGTAGCACCTTACGACGGCATTGAGAAAGAAGAACTAGTTCGAAGCTCTGACCTCGCCTTGTACGCCGCCAAAAATACAGGGCGTGGCCAGTTTCGATTCTTTTCTGCCGACTTGAAGGACGAGGCTGAAGAACGGCGATTGCTAGTCGAGGATCTTCGCGAAGCGCTCGCCCATGATCAGCTGGAACTACACTACCAGCCGGTTGTACGCACTGATGACCATATGGTCGTCGGGTTTGAAGGGCTTATGCGCTGGGTGCATCCCGAACGTGGTTTTGTGAGTCCCGACGTGTTTATTCCAATTGCAGAGGAATTGAACCTCATCAATCAACTGGGTGAATGGGCTTTGCGCAAGGCATGTGAAGATGCTCTGCAATGGCCGAATTCGGTTCGGATTGCGGTGAATGTTTCGGCTGTCCAATTTGCCAGCAACGGTTTTCCCGAAATTGTGATGAATGCCTTGGCCGCAAGCGGACTGGCTCCTGATCGTCTGGAACTCGAGCTTACGGAAAGTGTGTTCATGGGGGATAGTGAAACCGTTGATACCACATTCAAGATATTAAAAAAGTTGGGCGTGCGCCTCGCGCTCGATGATTTCGGTACGGGCTATTCATCGCTCAGCTATCTTCGTTCGGCACCTTTTGACAAAATCAAAATCGATAAAAGTTTTGTCGATTCCTGTACCCAGAAGGATCAGAATAGCGAAAAGATTATCGCAGCAATCGTCAGCCTTTCCGAAGCATTGGGAATGGAAACCACGGTCGAAGGCGTGGAGGCGTTCGACCAGTTTGATGTCGTTTGCTCAAAAGGCGCACGCTTCATTCAAGGGTGGATTTATTCCAAAGCACTCAAGCTGGAGGAAATTGCAGAAAAAATGGGCACTGGAGAGTTCAAGATTGAGCCCGATGGTCCGGATTTATATCGCCCCGACAGGCGCAAGATGTTTCGTCGCATCGGCGCCATCCATGAAGATCATCGATACGAAGTTGTGATGCGTGACTTGTCCAAAATCGGCGCACAGTTTGAAGGCATGCTTGGTGTTCCGATAGGTACTGATCTTTTACTCGATCTGGGTGCAGGGCAGCTGGTTATTTGTACCGTTGTGCATTCCGACGGTGCATTGGTTGGAACCAAATTTGAAACACCATTGGTCAGCGATGGCGCCGGCGGCTTATGCACTCGCCACCGCGTATCTCCTTATGATCTCGCTGCTGCTGGGATGCCGCTGGCACCCCTGCAGGACGAAGGATATCCGCTTGCACAAGTTTCATCCAATCCCCTAAGCAAACCAAAATTCATGCAGGTTAGAGTTTAAGATACTGACCCTCAGCATTGTCTCTACACCCGAAGTGAAATATAGCTTTCATCGTTATTGACGTCCAGGATTGTCGCCCTTCCGCTTTTGAAACGCTGGCTGGCAAGATCTGACATTCAATCGCGTTGGTAGGGTGAAAGCCATGCGCTCTTGAGGTGCGCTGCTCCACGCCAGTCCCGCGATATTTGCAAGCGAGCGTTAAGCCTCAAGCTGTGGCTCAGGCCACCCTTAGGTATCCCCAATGAAAGTCCCGCAATGCACCAACAATAATCGAGAGAGGAAGCGCCAACACTATAGCTAGGATTATGACGGTTGAACGCTTTCCATAAATTCAGCAACAAAGTTCATGGTGTCCCGATCGGTTGTTCAGCGCTGTGACGCTGACATCTTTGCACGATGCATCTTGCCTTTATAGGCAATGGGTCGTGAACGGAAAGGCCTGCCGGCGCTCTGCGATGCAGGCGCTTCAACCAGTCGTCGGCGTCGCCCGTTCGATGATCTCGCGCGTGTCGATGGCAGCGTCGGACGCTCCATAGGCGAAGGCCGGCCGATCGAGGCGCAGGCGGCAAAAGGCTTCGGCAACCGGGCTGTTCGCGGCAATCAAAGCCGCGCCCTGAGCCGCCAGGGCCAGCCGTTCGACCGTATGGCGGGCATGATGTTCGCTGGCATCGCCAAAATCGAGGCTGTCGATCCACCTGTCGTAGGCAGGAAAACGGCCACGCGCGGTGGCAAGAAATATCTGCAGGGCATCCAGGGCTTCGGGCTCCCGCCCCATCGCGCGCAGGACATCGAGTGCGATGACATTGCCGGAGCCTTCCCAGATCGCGTTCAACGGCGACTGGCGGAACAGGCGCGGCATCGGGCCGCTTTCGACATAACCGCCGCCACCCAGGCATTCCATTGCTTCATAAACCATGCCGGGCGCGCGTTTGCAGACCCAATATTTGGCGATGGGCGTGAGCAGCCGCGCCAGCGGTTCCCGGGCGTCGAACGCCGCTGCCAGCCGGAACGCCAGCATGGTTGCCGCCTCGCTCTCAACCGCGAGATCAGTTAGCACCGCCGCCATTGCGGGCTGATCAGCCAAGCCGCGCTGGAAAACGGTCCGATGGGCCGTGTGCCAGAGCGCCTCGGCCAGCGCAGCGCGCATGGTCGCGGCTGAACCGACGATGCAATCAAGCCGCGTATGCTGCACCATCTGGATGATGGTTGGCACGCCGCGCCCCTCTTCGCCGAGGCGCTGGGCATAGGCCTGATGAAATTCGACTTCCGATGATGCGTTGGACCGGTCGCCGAGCTTGTCCTTGAGCCGCATGACGCGAAAGCCCGCATTGCGTTCGCCATCCGGTGTCCAGCGCGGCACGAGGAAACAGCTGAGCCCTCCCTCGGCATAGGCCAGGGTCAGGAACGCGTCGCACATCGGCGCCGAACAGAACCATTTGTGACCGGTGAGCCGATAGGCACCATCAGCGGGTTCGGCCCTGGTCGTATTGGCGCGAACGTCCGAACCGCCCTGTTTTTCGGTCATCGCCATGCCGATCGTCACGCCGGCCTTCTCCCAGGCAGGGCGGGTCGCGGAGTCATAGCGCGAGGCCGTGATCCGGGGTATCCATTCGCCGCCGATTTCGGGATCGAGGCCGAGCGCCGCGACCGCGGCATAAGTCATGGTCATCGGACAGCCGGTTCCAGCCTCGGCCTGGCCCAGAAGAAAGCTCAGGGCAGCGTGGAGCGTGTGCCCGGCCTCGGTTCCGTCCCACGCAGACGCGGCGACGCCCTGGTCGAGACCCAGTGCCATCAACTGGTGATAGGCGGGATGGAACAGCACCTCGTCGATACGATGACCGAAGCGGTCATGCGTTTCAAGAACGGGCGGGTTCCGGTTCGCAGCTTCACCCCAGCCAATCACTTCGCTCGAGCCGGTACGCTCTCCGAAACTGCCCAGCCGGTCGAGATGGCAAGCCGCCCCGGCCATTGCCACCGCGTCGCGCAGCGCGCGGTCCGAGCCAAAACGGTCGAAAGCTTCCAGCGGCGGCGGCTGGTTGGTTACTTCATGCGTATCGAGAGTTTCGATGGGACGGAGGATTTTCATGATCGGTTCCTTCTCGGTGCAGGCGCAGTGCTCCGCCAGCTCATTATCACAAATGCCATGCCGGCCCGGCCATCTGCAAGGGCCGCCATCCGCTTGTACGCCCCGCCTGCATAGCGGGCAAATCCGTCCAGTGATTTGATCGAGCGCAAACACCGGGCCGCTCTCGAATTCTTGCGCCAATATCTCGAGCTTGCCGGCAACAGGATTCTCTTCCTGTTCAGACGCTGTTGGCCGATCTGCCGGAATGGGGAAAAGGCCCGGCTGGCGCCACCGGATGAATAGGGCAGGCATCCACCGGGGCTGCGGCCGGAGCAGGCCGAACGCAGCCCGGACGCGCTATCAGGCTGCCTGTTCGAGCGCCTCCCGCGGTCCGAAAAATTCAAAATGAACCTGGGAGGCCGGGATGCCCCATACCAGCAGATCCTGATATATATTCACCATGAAGGGCTTCGGACCGCAGAAATAATAGTCCGCATGACGGCTCGGTATCAGGGATTCAATCAGTTCCGCATCGACCATTCCGGCCGAACAATTTTCCTCCGCGCGTACATCATCCTCTGCCATGTCGCTGTAGCGATAATGGGCTTTCAGATTAGGATGATCGAGGGCCAATCGGTCGATGAAGGGCTTGAACGGCTGGACATCATCATTCAGGCAGCCATGGATCAGGATGATCTCGCGGTCCGGCATGGCATTGAGCGTTGCCTTCAGGATGCTCATGATCGGCGTGATGCCGATTCCGGCAGCCAGCAGCACCAGCGGGCGTTCGTGGCGGTCTTTGACATTGAGAAAAAACTCGCCGCAGGGTGGCCCGATCTCCAGCGTGTCGCCTTCGGCCATCTTGTCGTGCAGCAGGTTCGAGACATAGCCGTCGGGCGCACCGGCAGACGGCGCGACTTCCCTTTTGACACTGATCCGGAAATAGTCGCGGCCCGGCTGGTTCGACAGGCTGTAATTGCGCATCGTCGTCGATCCGTCGGCAGTGGGAACCCGGAGGGTGATATATTGGCCCGGCAGAAATTCCGGCAGGGCGCCGCCATCTTCCGGCTTGAGATAGAAGGATGTGATATTCTCGCTCTCCTGGTCCTTCCTGTCGATCCTGAAGGTCCGGAAGCCTTCCCAGCCGCCGTCTCTGGTGGCGCTGTCCCTGTATAATTGCTGTTCGCGGCCGACCAGAATGTCGGTCAGAAAACCATAGGCTTCGGCCCAGGCGTCAATCACCTGATCGGTCGCGCCATCCCCCAGGACCTCCCTGATCGATGCGATCAGATTCTCGCCGACAATCGGATAATGTTCGGGCTTCACCATCAGCGACGCGTGCTTGTTGGCGATAAGCTCGACGGCACCGCCCAGCACTTCAAGATTGTCGATATTGGCGGCATAGGCGCATATCGCTCCGGCCAGAGCGCGTTGCTGCGTTCCTTCGGCCTGGTTCGCCGGATTGAAAAAGGGACCCACTTCGGGATTGTGGGAGAACATCCGCTGGTAGAAATGACGGGTCAGCGTTTCGCCATGTTGCTGAAGAATCGGCGCCGTGGATTTGACGATATCTATGGTATTCTGGTTGAGCAATTTTCTGTCCTTTAAAAAATGTATTTGAAATGCATGTTATGCATTAGGCGGGCCGGAACAGCTTTGCAAGCCCGTTTCCGTCGAATGATCCAGATCAATTTATCTCCACCGCCCTTGCGTTAAGCTGGCCGAAGATGCGGTGGGAAAGGCCGGCTGGCCAGGCTTGCATCGATCAATATTTCCGGAACGCGAAAGGCGTCTTGCACCATGGATTTCTCCCTCTCGGATCGACAATTGGCCTGGCGTGATCGCGTCCGCGCATTCATGACGGGCCATGTTCTCCCCGCTGCCGAAAAATACCGGTCTCAGTTGCACGATTCGCCGGAATCGCGATGGGATGTGCCGCCGATCATCGAGGAACTGAAAGCGCGCGCCTATGCCGAAGGACTGTGGAACCTGTTCCTGCCGCCATCCGAACATGATGATGAACATTATCACGGGGCGGGCTTGTCCAATCTCGAATATGCCCTGTGCGCCGAAGAAATGGGGCGCGTCAGCTTTGCCTCCGAGGCCTTCAATTGCTCGGCGCCGGACACCGGAAATATGGAAATCCTGCACCGCTACGGCACGCCGGAGCAAAAGGCGACGTGGCTACGCCCGCTGCTTGATGGAGAGATCCGTTCGGCCTTTCTGATGACCGAGCCGGATGTCGCTTCGTCCGATGCGACCAATATCCAGACCTCGATCCGGCGGGACGGAGAGTCTTATGTCATCAACGGACGAAAATGGTGGTCGTCGGGCGTGGGCGACAGCCGCTGCAAGCTGGCGGTGGTGATGGGCAAGACCGACCCGGATGCCGCTCCGCATCAGCAGCAGTCCCAGATATTGGTGCCGATGGATACGCCCGGCGTGGAAGTCGTCCGGATGCTTCCCGTCTTCGGCTATGACGGCGCGCCCCATGGTCACGCGGAGGTGCTGTTGCGCGATGTGCGGGTGCCCGTGTCCAACATCCTGCTGGGAGAAGGTCGGGGATTTGAAATCGCCCAGGGCCGCCTCGGGCCAGGCCGCATCCATCATTGCATGCGCGCTATCGGTGCTGCCGAGGTCGCGCTCGAGAAAATGGCCGACAGGCTTTTGTCCAGAATTGCCTTCGGCAAGCGGCTTGCCGACCAGTCGATATGGGAGCAGCGCCTGGGCGAAGCGAGAATCGACATCGAAATGACCCGGCTTCTCTGCCTCAAATCCGCCGACATGATGGACAAGACCGACAATAAAAGCGCCAAGCTCGAAATCGCGATGATCAAGGTCGCCGCACCCCGAACCGCCTTGCGTGTGCTGGACCATGCCATGCAGGCTCATGGCGCGGGCGGACTGTCCGATGATTTCGGCCTCGCCGAGGCTTATGCCGGCATGCGCGCGCTGCGGATTGCGGACGGTCCCGACGAAGTGCATTTGCGGTCAATCGCTCGGATCGAGCTGCGCCGCCATGGCGAACGCATGAATGCGTGGAGGGGCCAGAAACAATCAGGTTTCGGGGACGGCTGACCCGCGGCGAGACCGCGGTTGCAACCGCTGATCGCAGCCCGGTTCAATGCCGGCCCGCTGGAAGTCCGCATGCCGCATGGCCAATGCCCTCCATTCGGTGATGGTGCAGCGGCAATCTACCCGCATCTGGAATAGCCGCAGTCCAGGCAGCTGTCGCATCCTTCCTTTCGGACAAGGGACAGACTGCCACATTGTCTGCAGCATTCTCCTGGCCTTTCACGCTCCGGCATGGGCTCCGCGGATATCATCTGGTCTTCCCGGACAAAGGCATGCTGCGCTGAAACGCCGGCGACAGCAGCATGTTCGGGTCCCTGCATATGACGCTCGATGATCGAACCGATCGCGGCGAGCAGGGACGGCACATAGCGGCCCTGAATCCAGCTGCCGCCGCCGGGATCGAATACCGCCTTCAGCTCCTCGTGGACAAAGGCGACATCGCCGCCGCGCCGGAACACGGCGGAAATCATACGCGTGAGCCCGAGCGTCCAGGCATAATGTTCCATATTCTTGGAATTGATGAATATCTCGAAAGGCTGCTGTCTGCCATTTTCGGTCAGGTCGTTGATGGTGACATAGACGGCATGCGCGCTGTGCGGCCATTTCAGCTTGTAGGTCGCGCCGGTCAGGCGCTCTTCCCGGGGTACAAGCGCGGTCGGACGTGATGGCTTGTCGTCCTTCCCGCCCGTTCCGGATGTTTTTTCCGGAGAGTCCACGCTGAGGACGGCACCGGTAATCGCATTGGGCCGATAGGTCGTCATCCCCTTGCACCCCAGCCGATATCCCTCGAGATAGACATCTGCAAAAGAGTCAAAATCGATATCCTCGGGACAGTTGATTGTTTTCGAGATCGAACTGTCGATCAGTTGCTGCGCTGCGGCGAGCATTGCGAGATGATCTGCGGGGGCGAGAGTTTGCGCGCTGACGAACAGGTCCGAGGGGGGAATCTCGTCCCCCCGGATCTCCCGCCATTTTTGCATGGCATAGTCCTCGACCTTTTCCTCGCGCGTGCTGCCGTCGGCATTCAGGATGCGCCGGTTGTAGGAATAGGCGAAGACCGGCTCGATCCCCGAGGATACATTGCCTGCCAGCAGCGACGTGGTGCCGGTCGGAGCTATGGAAGTGAGGCAGCCGTTTCTCAAACCCTGATCCTTTATCAGCTTGCGGGTGGCGGAATCGAGCGATGCCAGCCCCGGCCGTTTGAGAATTTTCTTGTGGAAAGCCGGAAAGCTGCCCTTTTCGGCGGCCAGGGCTGCCGATGCCTGATAGGCAGAACGCTTGATTATGGCCAGCCAGTGGCGGGTAAGAGCGGTCGCTTCATCCGATCCATAAGCGGTGCCGCAGAACAGCAAGGCATCGGCCAGCCCGGTAATGCCGAGGCCGATGCGGCGCTTTGCCTTGGCTTCGGCCTCCTGCTGCGGCAAGGGAAACAGCGATATATCGATAACATTATCAAGAAAACGAACGGCGGTGGTCACAAGATCGCCAAGGGCGGCATCGTCGATTTGCGCGCTCTTTGTGAAATGATTTTCGACCAGTGCCGCCAGATTGATCGAACCCAGCAGGCACGCGCCATAAGGGGGCAGCATCTGTTCGCCGCACGGATTGCTGGCGCTGATCGTTTCGCAATAGTCGAGATTATTCTGCTGGTTGACGCGGTCGACAAAAATGACGCCGGGTTCCGCCGTGTCATAGGTAGAGCGCATCAATCGCTCCCACAGATCGGTTGCGGCAACGGTGCGATGGACTTTCCCCTCGAAGCTCAGCGGCCATTCGCCCTTCTGGGCGAGGCATTGCATGAAGGCATCGGACACAAGCACCGAAAGATTGAAATTGCGGAGCCTGGCGCGATCCTGTTTGGCATCGATAAATTCCTCGATATCCGGGTGCCCGATATGCAGGCAGCCCATCATCGCCCCGCGGCGCTGGCCGGCGGACATGACCGTACGGCACATCGAGTCCCAGCAGTCCATGAAGCTCAGAGGTCCGGAAGCATCGGAAGCAACGCCCTTGACCAGACTTCCCCTGGGCCGGATGGTGGAAAAATCCATCCCGACTCCGCCGCCCTGCTGCATGGTCCGGGCGGCCTCGCCGAGATGAGCGAATATGCCGTCCAGGCTGTCGGGAATGGTGCCCATCACAAAACAGTTGAACAAGGTCACGCGGCGCTCCGTACCTGCTCCGGCAAGGATTCTTCCGCCGGGGATGAATCGGAAATCCGTCAGGGCCCTGGCGAACCGTGCCGACCATTTTTGTCGCAAAGCCGGCACTTCCGCTTCCGCAACCGCGCGTGATACGCGCTCGATCATATCATCCACGGTCTTGTCGCCGGGGCGGCCATCAGTGGGAATGAACCGATATTTTGCGTCCCAGATTTCACGGGCCAGTGCATTGCTGAACTGCATTTATTTTCACCTATCCACTATATGTAGGGGTATCATTAGCGCGTGCCGCATAATGCTTCTTGATTTATATCAATTACACGGCACTAAAAATTGCCACCGGCGAGGCAGGTAGCGGGCGCGGCACCGGCAAGACTCCCCTCGCCACCAGATTTTCTCGATAGCGCGCACCCGGCCGCGCCGGATGCTATGGCGGGTTCAGGCGCAAAGCCCGTGCAGGCGCGGTACCATCCCGGCAATCGAACAGGGGCGGTGGCGACTGTCGAATTCATCGCGAAGCACAAGATCCCACGCATCGCGGCACGCGCCGGTGGATCCGGGTACGCAGAAGAGGAATGTGTTGCCCGCCTGGCCGGCAAAGGCACGCGACTGCAGCGTCGAAACACCGATCGTGCCAAGGCTCGCCTGATGGAACAGGATCGAAAAGCCATCCATGTCCCGCCGGAACAGGGGCCTGATGGCTTCGGGGGTGACATCGCGCTCGGTAAATCCGGTTCCGCCGGTCGTGACGATGATCTCGATTTCGGGATTATCGATCCATTGCCGGGCCTGTGCGCGGATCGTCATAATGTCGTCGGTGACGATGGCGCGGGTCACAAGCTGATGGCCGGCCCCGGTCAATCTTTCGACCAGCAATCCGCCGGATGTGTCCGTTTCCTCGGTACGGGTATCGGAAATCGTCATCACCGCGATTTTTAGCGGGTAGAAGGTCAGTTTCTCGTCAAGGCTAGCCATATGTCAACTTTCGCATTTCTGCTAGCCGCCGATGGAGGCGAGATGGGGGGTGGCGCCGCTATTGCCCTGTTGCAGCAAGTGGCTTGGCGCCTTGGTCATGGTGAGGGCGACGATCCGGGCGACAAGCTCGTCATGCTGGGCGTCGCTCGCCAATAATGGCCGCAGATCGATGCCGCCGTCGCCAAACAGGCAGAGATGAAACTTGCCGGTCGCCGATACGCGCAGCCGGTTGCAGCTTGCACAGAAATCCTTTGAATAAGGCGCGATGATCCCGATCCGTCCCTGGGCATCGGCGTGGCCATATTCGACCGCGGGTCCGGCACCAGATACTCGGGGAAGCCGCGTCCAGCCGAGCTGTTCCAGCCGGTCGGTCACATTTTCGCCGGGCAGGTGATGGGACTTGAAAAAGCCCGGGTTGTCGTTGGTCCGCATCACTTCGATGAAGCGCAGGGAAATGTCGCGCGCGCCCACAAATTCGATAAAGTCGTCGATTTCCATGTGGTTGAGGTCGCGCATCAGCACGGTATTGATCTTGATATTCTCCATGCCCGCTGCGCGCGCCGCCTCTATGCCGCCAAGAACCTCTTCCAGCCGCGCATGGCCGGTAATCTGCCTGAACTTTTCTGCGTCGAGAGAATCGATGCTGATATTGATGGCGCGGATCCCGGCATCATGAAAGCTCTGCGCCCGTTCCGCCAGGCGATAGCCATTGGTGGTCATTGCCAGACGGCGAATGCCCGGGATCATGCTCACGGCACTGGCGATCTCGGTGAACTCCGTGCGCAGCGTGGGCTCGCCGCCGGTCAGTCTTATTTTCCACAGACCCAGTGCGGCGAACGCCCGCACCAGACGAACGATTTCTTCCGGCGTGAGATTGGCGGGTGCCCCCCTGGCTTTCCGGTAGCCATCGGGCAGGCAGTAGGTGCACCGGAAATTGCACACATCGGTGAGCGACAGTCGCAGATATTCAAAGCGCCGGCCGAGCGCGTCCGACAAGCCATGGCCTGGCGCGGCCGGAAGGGACGGCGCCAGGTCGCTATTGTCCGCCATCCGGTCCATCACTGCACCAGCGGCCCGTCCGCAGCTGCAAATGCGACACCTTCAATCGCGGTACGGGATGCCAGAATCGACAGATATTGGGACACGGCCTTGCGAAAGCTTGCCTCTTCGAGATAGTCCGCGATTTTCTGCCGGACGGCCTCAAAAGGCAAGGTCTTGCCCTCTGCCCGGCGTCCTGCGCGGATCACGTGCACACCAAAGCGCGACTTCACCGGATGGTCGCACAATTCGCCTTCCTGCAGCGCAAACAGGGCCTGTTCGAATGGCTCAACGGTTTGCCCCGGGCCGATCTGGCCCAGATTGCCCCCTTGTTCCATGGAGGGGCAGGCCGACAATTCCCTGGCAAGCTTGCCGAAAAGCTCCGGCTCTGCCTGCACCTTGCGGATCACGCCGCGCGCATCGCCGATCGCCAGTGAATAGGCAAATTCATCATCGGGAGCGGCGGCAAACAGGATATGTTCTGCCTCGACAATGGTTGGCGAGGAAAAGCGCTCCCGGTGCTGCTCATAATAACGCCTGGCCGTTTCGTCATCTGCGGATGGCGTGGTGACTTCCTGATCCAGCAAGGCTTCAATCCTCGCGTCATCGGGAGCCAGCCTGTGACCGTCGGCATCGGTCAGGCCGGGGGCTGCGATATCGAGCCGGTCCGCCTCGTTCAGCAGCAATTGCCGGACGACCAGCGCCCTGGCGGCATGGGCCCATGCTTCATCAGGTTTCTGGGCAGGATGGTTCTGGGCTTCTGCCGCAATATCCACCGGGTCGATTTCGACGCCGCCGACGCTGACCCGTTCGATGATATCATCCATTGCGCACCGCCATCTTGCGCGAACGCACGATCTGATAGCCGGACCGCCAGATGTAGCGGACGGGTGCGGAGAGCATATGGACCAGCCGGGTGAACGGGAACAGCAGGAATATCGTCAGCCCGAGAAAGATATGGGTCCGGAAAATCCAGTGGGACCCCGCAATATAGGAAGAGGCCTCCTGGTTGAAGGTGAAGATGCCATTGGCCCAGGCCATGAATCTCACCATCTGCACGCCATCCATATGCCCGAGCGAAATGGGAACCGTGGCCAGGCCGAGCGCAAGCTGCAGCCAGAGCAACGCCAAAATGCCCGTGTCGGAAAAGCTGGAATTGGCGCGAATGCGCGGATCGAACAATCGGCGGTGCAACAACATCGACGCTCCGACAAAAGAGACGGCACCGGCAATTCCCCCGGCTCCGACGGCGAGCGCCTGTTTCCATTCATGTTTTACATGCAGACTGTCAAAGACCCAGATCGGAACCAGCAGGCCGAATATATGGCCAAACAGCACGACCAGCACGCCCAGGTGAAACAGCACCGATCCCCAGACGAGCTGCTTGCGGCGCAGCAACTGGCTCGATCCTGATCGCCAGCCATAAGGCTCCCGGTCGAAGCGGATGATTGATCCGATCACCAGTACCGATAGCGCAATATAGGGGTAGATGCCGAAGAGCAGATGATTGAAATAATCGGCCATGTCAGTGGCTCCTTGCGGGTTCGGAATCGGGGGGAACGGCGAACCGGTTGACCATTGCGGCAGCTTGCGGACAATCGCCTGCGTCTTGAGGCGCGGAGCCGGCACCAAAGGTGACCTCCTCCTCTTCCCATGCGGCATCCAGCGCCTCCAGGTCATCGGGGTCATCGGCTGGCTTGATTGCGCTTTGCACATCAATGCTGCGATCAACGCCAGCAAGGTCGCACAATGCGATCAGGACGGGCGCATAGACGGACTCGCGCTGTTCCAGTCTTTGCGCCAGCGCGACCAGTACCAATCCCGGTTCTGCCAGTTGCTCGAGCGCTGCTTCCCTTGGCAGGATGGAACAATATTCCAGAAACTGCGGCAAATAGTCGGGCAGCTCGTTCGATACCGGATCGAGTCCGGCGGCCAGATAGCGCTCCCGCAGATCGACCATGGCCTGGCCGCGGTCGCGGCTTTCGCCATGGACATGCTCGAACAGATGCAGCGAATGGACCCGGCCGCGGTCGAACAGCTCGACATAATCTTCCTGAAGGTCGATCAGGTCGCTGGTCGCCAATTGGTCGAGCAGGGGGGCGAGAGCAGCAATTTGCCCGGCTCCCAACAAGTCCTCCTCCTCAAGTGCCTTTCGCATTTCGGCCGCAGCCTCTTGCAGTTCAGCCGTGGGATATTGCAGCAGCGCGGATAATATACGCAATGTAATGCTCATGATATGACCTCCGTGGGTGTCTGGAGTTTCTTGCGGGCCGGCGCGCCGAACAGATTGGTGTCACTGCTCCCGCTCGAACATCCGTTGCCGAAGGAAAAGCCGCAGGAACCGCGCTCCTCGAACATGTCTTCGGCGTCTTCGCGATGTCCAGACGGAATCACGAACCGGTCCTCGTAATTGGCAATCGCCATGATCTGGTACATTTCCTCGATCTGCGCCGGGGCGAGACCCACCCGTTCCGCGACATCCTCGCGTATCACGCCATCGACCGTCTTGCCGCGCATATAGCTGCGCATGGCCAGCATCCGTTCGAGACAGGTGGCAATCGGCTCCTCGTCGCCGGCGGTGAGCAGATTGGCGAGATATTTGAGCGGGATACGCAGCGAGCGTATGTCCGGCATATCATCGATCATTTCGATCTTGCCGGCACCCGCGGCGGCGCTGATCGGCGACAGGGGCGGTACATACCAGACCATCGGCAGGGTCCGGTATTCCGGATGGAGCGGAAAGGCGACTTTCCATTCCATCGCCATCTTCCAGACCGGCGAACGACGCGCCGACTCGAGCCAAGCCTCGGGAACCCCGTCCTTGCGCGCCTGCGCTATGACTTCGGGATCATTGGGATCCAGGAAAATATCCAGCTGGGCCTGGTAGAGATCCTCGACATTCTCGGCTGAGGCCGCCTCCTCGATACGGTCGGCATCATAGAGCATGACGCCAAGATAGCGGATTCGGCCGACGCAGGTTTCGGAACAGACCGTCGGTTGCCCGGCCTCGATACGGGGATAGCAGAAGGTACATTTTTCCGACTTCCCGCTTTTCCAGTTATAGTAGATCTTCTTGTAGGGGCATCCCGAGACGCACATCCGCCAGCCCCGGCATTTTTCCTGGTCAATCAGGACAATGCCGTCTTCCTCGCGTTTGTAGATCGATCCCGAAGGACAGGCCGCGACGCAGGTCGGATTGAGGCAATGTTCGCACAGGCGCGGGAGATACATCATGAATGTATTTTCAAACTGCCCGTACATCTCCTTCTGGATGCCTTCGAAATTATAGTCTTCCGACCGTTTGGAAAATTCCCCGCCGAGAATTTCCTCCCAGTTGGGTCCCCAGTTGATCTTTTCCATCCGCTTGCCCGAGATCGCCGATCGGGGGCGTGCCACCGGCTGTGCCCTGGACTCCTTCGCGGTCTGCAGATGGTCATAGTCGAAGGTGAACGGTTCATAATAATCGTCGATTTCCGGCAAATCGGGATTGCCGAAAATCTTGGCTAGCAGCCGCCATTTTCCGCCCATCCGCGGTTGCAGCCGTCCGCCCTTCTTGGTCCACCCGCCATTCCACCGCTTCTGGTTTTCCCAATCCTTGGGGTAGCCGATGCCCGGCTTGGTCTCGACATTGTTGAACCACGCATATTCCATGCCTTCGCGGCTGGTCCAGACATTCTTGCAGGTCACCGAACAGGTGTGACAGCCAATGCATTTATCAAGGTTCAGGACCTTGCCGATTTGTGCGCGAACTTTCATGCTACGAGCTCCCCGGGCAATGCCCCTTCTGGCAATAATTCTTCCAGCCAGTCCACTTTCGACAATTTGCGAACGATCACGAATTCATCGCGGTTGGACCCGACTGTGCCGTAATAGTTGAAACCATAAGAAAGCTGGGCATAGCCGCCAATCATATGGGTTGGTTTCAGCACCGCGCGGGTGACGCTGTTGTGGATCCCGCCCCGCTTGCCAGTCAGCGGAGAGCCTGGAACATTCACCAGCTTCTCCTGCGCGTGATACATGAACAGGGTCCCTTCCTTCATGCGCTGGGAGACGACGACGCGGGCGACCAGTGCGCCGTTGCTGTTGAACGTCTCGACCCAGTCATTGTCGACCAGACCCGCCTTTGCCGCATCGATTTCCGACATCCAGACAATCGGCCCGCCGCGTGACAGCGTCAGCATCAGCAGATTGTCCGTATAGGTCGAGTGGATGCCCCATTTCTGGTGCGGGGTGATGAAATTCAGGATGACATGCTTTTCATCCTTTGCCTGATCGATCATCGGCTTGACCGTCTTGGTATCGATCGGCGGCCGATAGACAGCAAATCCCTCACCAAAGGCCCGCATCCAGCTGTGATCCTGATAGAGCTGCTGCCGTCCGGTCAGGGTGCGCCAGGGAATGAGCTCATGCACATTGGTATAGCCGGCATTGTAGCAGACATGCTCGCTCTCGATCCCCGACCAGGTCGGAGAGGAGATGATCTTGCGCGGTTGTGCCTGCAGATCGCGGAACCGGATTTTCTCGTCTTCCTTGGGCAGGGCGAGATGCCTGTGATGGCGTCCGGTGTTCTGCGACAAGGCGTCCCAGGCCTTGACCGCCACTTCGCCGTTGGTTTCCGGTGCCAGCATCAGGATCACTTCGGCCGCATCGATCGCGCTTTCGATCCTGGGCTGGCCCCGGGTCTCGCCGATGTCGCTGACGGTGCCGTTGAGCTCCTTCAGCAATTTCACTTCATGATCCGTGTTCCAGTTGATGCCCTTGCCGCCATTGCCGAGCTTTTCCAGCAGCGGGCCGAGCGAACTGAAGCGCTTGTAGAGGCCCGGATAGTCGCGCTCGACGACCGCGATATTGGGCATGGTAATTCCGGGCACGGGCTTTGTATCGCCCTTGCCCCAATCGTCGACATCGAACGGCTGCGCCATTTCGCCCGGTGTATCATGCAGGATCGGCGTCAGCACCACATCCTGTTCGACGCCCAGAACTTCCGGAGCTATTTCGGAAAATTTCCTGGCGATGCCCTTGTAGATTTCCCAGTCCGACCTGGATTCCCACACCGGGTCCACCGCAGCGGAAAGCGGGTGGATGAACGGATGCATGTCGGACGTGTTGAGGTCGTCCTTTTCGTACCAGCTCGCGGTTGGCAGCACGATGTCCGAATAGAGGCAGGTGGTCGACATCCGGAAATCGAGCGTCACGACCAGATCGAGTTTTCCTTTCGGTGCCTCGTCATGCCAGACCACTTCATCGGGCTTCTGGGCGCCCGTCTCGCCGAGATCCTTCCCCTGGACCCCATGGGCTGTTCCCAGAAGATGCTTGAGGAAATATTCATGGCCCTTGCCCGAGGAGCCGAGGATATTGGAGCGCCAGACGAACATGTTGCGCGGCCAGTTGGCCGGATCGTCGGGATCGTGGCAGGACATTTCCAGCGCGCCCGATTGCAGTCCTTCGGCGACAAAATCCTTGGCCTCCTTGCCCGCCGCCTTGGCCGCCCTGGCGACTTCAAGGGGGTTGGTCTTCAGTTGCGGGGAACTGGGCAGCCAGCCCATCCGTTCCGCGCGGACATTATAGTCGATCAATGTGCCCGACCAGTCGCCCGCGGGCGCGGTCGGTGACAATATCTCTTTGACGTCCAGGGTCTCGTACCGCCACTGGTCGCTGTGCGCATAGAAGAAACTGGTCGAATTCATCTGGCGCGGCGGACGATTCCAGTCGAGACCAAAGGCAAGGGGTTGCCAGCCGGTCTGCGGCCGCAGTTTTTCCTGGC
>Ga0209024_1000968_pt1 | contig 32307 bp, 33 predicted proteins | sample AutmiccommunBRH5_FD_187380 | JGI IMG/M metagenome (GOLD analysis project Ga0209024, IMG submission 187380) | Deep subsurface microbial communities from Mt. Terri, Switzerland - Autotrophic microbial communities BRH/5 (SPAdes) (version 2) | ecosystem: Environmental > Aquatic > Deep subsurface >...
CTTGTCAGCTGGAAAATTATCGGACATAACTTACTCAGTGCATGGATGCCGGATAGTCTCACCAATGGTGACTCAAATCGGTGTCCAGTCTCACATACCCTGAATCGGTTTCAGAAATGCGACACAGATAAGCTATTGAAAACAAATGGAACGTAGTCTCAGAAATTCCGGCAGACCGACAAAATCGAGTTCAGGGATGGTAAACGGGTCTTCGATCAATGAGGGCGACGAGGGAGACCGGTCTGCGGACGAGGCATTGAACCTGCCCTCCTTTGTCGCCAGCTCCGGCACGCTTGACCGGCTGGTGGACACCGCCCGTGACTATGCGCGCGCCGCGGCCTCAGAAAACACATTGAAGGCCTACGCTAAGGATTGGGCGCATTTTGCCCGCTGGTGCCGAATGAGGGGGGCGGAGCCCCTGCCCCCCTCCCCCGAGATGATCGGACTTTATTTGGCCGATCTGGCCTCCGGGGCGGCCCCTTCCCCTGCCCTGTCCGTCTCGACCATCGAGCGGCGTCTCTCGGGCCTCGCTTGGAACTACGCACAACGGGGCTTCGCCCTCGATCGCAAGAACCGCCATATCGCGACGGTGCTGGCGGGGATCAAGCGCAAACACGGGCGCCCGCCGGTGCAGAAGGCGGCGATCCTGGCCGAGGACATCCTCGCCATGGTGGCCACCCTGCCATATGATCTGCGCGGGCTGCGGGATCGGGCGATCCTGCTCCTCGGATATGCTGGCGGGCTGCGTCGCAGCGAAATTGTCAGTCTCGATGTGCACAAGGACGACACGCCCGACAGTGGCGGCTGGGTCGAGATCATGGAGAAAGGCGCCCTGCTCACCCTCAACGCCAAGACCGGCTGGCGCGAGGTCGAGGTCGGGCGAGGTTCCAAGGATCAGACCTGCCCCGTGCATGCACTTGAGCAATGGTTGCACTTCGCGAAGATCGACTTCGGCCCGGTCTTCGCGCGCACCGGGCGGGACGGCAAACGCGCGCTGGAAGCTCGGCTCAACGACAAGCATGTTGCGCGCCTGATCAAGCGCACGGTCTTGGACGCCGGCATCCGGTCAGATCTGCCCGAAAAGGAACGACTGGCGCTGTTTTCCGGCCACTCGCTGCGCGCCGGTCTTGCCAGCTCTGCCGAGGTCGACGAGCGCCACGTTCAGAAACAGCTGGGGCATGCCTCGGCCGAAATGACCCGCCGCTACCAGCGCCGCCGCGACCGATTCCGGGTAAACCTGACCAAGGCCGCAGGGTTGTGACGCTCACCCCTCCAGGAGATAGGCCGTCAGGTTCTGGTGAGCATGTATTATGCGGATAATCTCAACCCCCTGCCCGTCCGCCCGGTAGATCACCAGATGCACACCACTGGGATGGATGCGTACCGGGGGTATGAACTCGGCGTGTTCCCGGGCCATCTCTGGAAAGTCAGCGAGCAGGTCGAAGAGCGCGAACAGACCATCGGCATAGCGATCCGCCTGTTCGATGCCCCAGATGCCTGCGCCATGGTGCCAGATGTCGGACAAGTCGGTTTCAGCGGCGGATCGAATGACCCAACGGCTATTCTCCGGCATATTCCGCGCGCATCCGGGACTTGAACGTGCTGCGATCGAGCGGGGCCGCCGGCCCGCTGGCGAGGCCAGCGTCAACCGCAGCCTGGATTTCCGCAATGGCCTCAGTCCGTGCGCGATCGCGCCGGATCAGATCGCGAACGTAGTCGCTGGAATTGGCGTAGCGTCCGGCTTTTGCCTGGTCTTCGACCCAACTCTTCATCGGGTCCGGCAACGAAATATTCATGGTGCCCATGATGATCTCCTTCCTAGCAAAGAGTATGACAAAGTTTGCCAAATCGCAAGAATTGTTCATGCATTCCAAGCCAAACCGTCGTTTAGTGACGCTATATGAAACGGCAAAAGGCCTGTTTTGATGCCATTGATAGGTTACGCGCGCGTTTCAACCGAGGATCAACCCCCCCTGCCCCAGTCGCAGGCCCTGAAATCCGCGGGTTGTGCCGAGATCCATAAAGAACAGGCCTCTGGCGGAAATCGTGCGCGGCCGGTCCTTGCGCGCATTTTGGAGCGCGTGACCAAGGGCGACACGCTGGTTGTTGTGCGCATTGATCGTCTTGCGCGATCGCTGTCGCATCTGCTGGAAGTGATCGAACGACTTGAGGCGACGGGCGCGTTCTTCCGTTCCATTCAAGACCCAATCGACACTGCATCCCCGCAGGGCAAGTTCACGCTTCAGGTCTTGGGTGCTGCGGCCGAGTTCGAGCGCGCCCTAATCCGGGAACGCACCAAGGCGGGCTTGGCAAGCGCGAGAACTAGAGGTCGCGTTGGTGGGAACCCGGGTCTGCGGGCCAAGGACCCAGCCGCTCTGCACAAAGTGCGGCTGGCACGACAGGACGGCTACACGGAGCGGCTAAACGAGACGGCACAGGACTGGGTGCCGCATGTACGCCGCCTGCGTCCCGACACGGCATGGGAAGACGTGCTGAGCGTTGTTAACGGCCCCCTGCCCCGCGAGCGTCAATGGACGCAAAGCCGACTCCTGCGCGCGGTCAACGCTTATGTTCACGATGGCTTTCTGCCCGAAACGGTGCTGGCCCGTGCCGGGCGCCGCAAAACCGACGACCGCCCGCCATCGTCGCAGCCATCAAGGGCGCGGATCCGGCATTAGGCTCCAGGCGATCTGCACCCGGCTCGAAGCGATGCGCGAGCGTACTCCCCGCGGGCGGACAAGTTGGCAGCCGTCATCGGTGAAGATGCTGCTGGAACGGACCGAGAAGATGGGACTGCTTGAGTAGCCAAACAACCTTCCAAATCCTCCACGACATGGAAGGTTTACAAGGCTGTGGCAGGCGCGATGCTCAGAAGCCGTCCGCTCACGCAAAGGGGTTAACGATGCGAAGCTGGTCTTCCACCAGCAGGCCATCCTGCATGTCCTCGCTCCACAGCGTGGTACAACCCGCAACCAAAGCGCTAGCGACGATCATCGCGTCGTAGATCGAGAAGCCGTAGCGTTCCGCCAATGCGCGGCCGACGTCATGGGTCTGAAGGTTCAGGTCTTCGACGGGGCACAAGGCACGCACGCCCTCGAGAAACGCCCCTGCTTCCTCCCAACTGAGGCCAGCCTTGCGGCGGCAGTTCACCAGCGTCTCGTTCAGGACCTGAACGCTGATCCGCGGTCCTTGCCCCAGGATGACCTCGGCTCGATAGGCCTTCGGGCTGTCGTCGAGCAGGTAAAGAATGACATTCGTGTCCGCGAATTCAGCGCTCATGAGCGTCTTCGCGGCTAAGGCGTTCCGCAGCGGGCAGCTTGCCCCGGAAGCGGCGCAGACCCGTCAGCACCTCCTCTGCGCGGGCCAAGCGGCGCACTCTTACTTGGCCGTTATCCTTCACAAGGTCGATCTGGTCACCTTCCTTGAGGCCAAGCTCACGGACGAGCTCCGCAGGCAGGCGGACGGCAAGCGAGTTCCCCCATTTCGCGACATGCATCGTGACCTCCTAGCTTGGATATACGCTGGGAAAAGTATATCATACTGAGCGTAAGGGCAAGCTTGACGTCGAGACCCGGACACTATTGTGCATGTCAGGCCTTTGCACACCAAATCTAGAAAGGTGTTGCACGAATCTGATCCCTCGGGCAATAGTCACGAAAAAGGGCGACTAAACGCCGTAATCCGTGAACACGATGCGGACGAGTGAGGGCAGATGAGCAGAGCAGATACCCAGGAAGACCTGAACGCCGTGATCCGTCAGCACTCTGCTTTGCTGGCGGCACAGCTGCATTCGCAGCGCGAGAGCCTCTTCCCACCCGACGCGTCTAAGTCTATGCGAAAATTCACCTCCGGGGAAGCCGCTGCTCTGCTGGGTGTCAACGATTCATACCTCAGAAAGCTGCATCTTGATGGCAAGGGACCTTCGCCTGAGATCACTTCGGGGAACCGCAGGCACTATTCGGCTGAAGACATTCAGAACCTGCGGGTTTTGTTGGAAAAAACAGCTCGGAAGCCCGGCGACTATTTGCCTGGTCGCCGCGCTGGTGACCATCTTCAGATCATCGGCGTGATGAATTTCAAGGGCGGCTCCGGGAAAACGACTTCGTCCGCACATCTTGCACAGCGGCTTGCCCTCAAGGGTTACCGGGTGCTGGCGATCGACCTTGATCCGCAGGCCTCACTGACAGCCTTGCATGGGGTTCAGCCTGAATTTGACCTGCTGGATGGCGGCACGCTCTATGATGCGATCCGTTATGAAGACCGGGTTCCGATCGCAGAGGTTATCCGCAAGACATACATCCCAAACCTCGATTTGATTCCCGGGAATCTCGAACTCATGGAGTTCGAGCACGAAACACCGCGGGCACTTGCCAAGGGCAATGCCGGCTTGTTTTTTTTCAGGGTGAAGGAAGCATTGGCACAGGTCGATGAGCAGTACGACGTGGTCGTGATTGACTGCCCGCCGCAGCTTGGGTTCCTGACCATGTCCGCTCTGTCGGCCGCGACGGGCGTCCTCGTGACGATTCATCCCGAGATGCTCGACGTGATGTCGATGAGCCAGTTCCTCAGAATGACGGCCGACCTGATGGACGTCATTGCCGACAGTGGGGCTGACATGTCGCATGACTGGATGCGGTATCTCTTGACCCGATATGAGCCGACAGACGCACCGCAGAACCGGATCGTCGCCTTCTTGCGGACGATGTATGGCGACAAAGTCTTGAACGCGCCGATGCTCAAGTCGACGGCCATCTCGGATGCCGGCTTGACCAAGCAGACCCTTTATGAGGTCGAACGCAGCGCCTTCACCCGGACGACCTATGACCGGGCCATTGAAAGCTTGAACGCGGTCAATGACGAGATCGCCCAGCTCATACAAAAGACTTGGGGGCGCTGATGACCGACAGCAAAAAGAAGCGCATGTCCATGCTCGACAGTCTCGCAACAGCGGGGACGCCGCCTGTGGCTGGAAGCATGATGTCGAGCAATCGAGCGCTGCGCTCTGCACGTGATGCTGTGGACGCGCACCATGTTTGGGATCTCGATCCGGCCGAGATCGAAGACGAGCGGTATTCCGATCGCCTTGATCCCAAGGATGTCCACGATCTGCGCGTGTCGATAGAGCAAAACGGGCAGACGGTCCCCATCCTCGTTCGGCGCCACCCCACCGAAAGCAACCGCTATCTGCTCGTCTATGGCCGTCGACGTCTTGAGGCAATCCGTGCCTCTGACAAGGTGAGCAAGGTCCGCGCCCTCATTGCGAATATGGATGATACGGCGGCGCTTCGCGCCCAAGTTTCGGAAAACACCGGCAGACGTGACCTAAGCTACATCGAACGCGCACTTTTCGCCCAAGAACTGCTCGATAGTGGCTTTGGCTCCCAAGCGCAGATTGCCGAAGTGTTGAACGTGACCCGTTCTGCAGTATCGATGTCGATCTCAGTTGCCAAGGCGATCGGCACGGCCTTGGCCCACGCAATCGGACCGGCTCATGGTGTCGGGCGTCCCAGGTGGGAGGCTATGGCGAAGGAACTTGCCGATAACCAGATCGGTATCGACGTCCTTTGCCGAGTTGCTCTTGATGTTCGTGCAACAGTAGCCGCGAGCGAGCACGCCGACGAGGAGACTCAGGTTGATCCTTCGGTGGCGGCTTTTGAGGCCGTTGCACGGCAGGTAAAAAAGAATGTTGGCCCGACGCCCGGCAAGAAGCCGAGATCGAAGACCACTGCCCTTGTGATTGATGGTACGCCCGTGGGCGCGAGCAAGAGATCTGGCCGGGCGCTTCGCCTAGACCTGACGGATGTGGATGATGCCTTTGCGGAGTGGCTTGACGCCCGCGCACAGGACGTCCTCGAAGAGCTTCACGATCGCTGGAAACGCGAGACATGAAGAGAGGCAGAGCAGCAACAAAAAGGAGGCACGGTACAGGCTAAAGAAAAGGTCCCGCAAAGCTTTCGCTCCACGAGACCCCAACTTTGATCTTAGCACTTTCAAGGTAGTGGGCCGACGCGCAAACCGCAAGTCATATCTGATTCGCGGAACAGTTTTTCTATGCCTTCGTGAATGACATCATGGACTACACACCGATTTCGCCGTTTATGCGGCCGATCTCGCACGCCCATCTGCGCGTGATCGAGCGGCCTGAGACGTCTGTTGCCGGCAAGCCCGTCAACAAGTGGGAGCTCTTGCGCGAATTGTCCAAGGCGCAGGCCGCCTTTGGTGTCTCTGAGCGCGATCTGACCGTCCTGCAGGGGCTTCTCAGCTTCTTTCCGGATGATGCGCTTGGCGGGAACGCTGAAATGCTTGTCTTTCCCTCCAACAAAGCGATCTGCGAGCGGCTGAATGGCATGCCCTGCTCCACGATGCGTCGCCATCTTGCCCGCCTGGTAGAAGCTGGCTTGCTCATGCGGCGCGATAGTCCCAACGGGAAGCGCTACGTGCGTAAGCACGGCGAAGAGCGCGTAGCCTTTGGTTTTGATCTATCCCCTCTCTACTGCCAATCCGAGGAGATCGCTCGGGCCGCTGAGGCCGTGCGTGAGGCTGAGGAGCGTGTCAGGCGTTTGAGGGAGGTCGTAAGCCTCATGCGGCGTGATCTCGCGGCCCTCGCGGAGTTCGGAGACGAAATACAACCAGGCCTGGGCATCTGGGATAAGCTTCGCGACAAGGCCGTCCTTACGGCCCGCGCGCTTCGACGCAAGCTCTTGCTTGAGGAGCTCACGGCGTATCGGGCTGACCTCGAGACCCTTCTCGATCAGGCGCGTAACGTCATTGATGGCCCTGAAACAGAAGAAATGAACACCAATGATGCCCGATTCGAGCGTCACGATCATAATTCAAATAAAGAATCTATAGATCTTGAACCTGCCTTAGAAAAAGGCGGGGCGGCCGATGTGCCAGAGAAGGATAACGATGAGCCTTTGGCTGACGTTGAAGAGCCGGACACACAGTGGGTGCCCAAGATCCCACTTCATCTGGTGATTGCGGCCTGTCCTTCGCTCAAAACTTTCTACCAAGGGGATGTTCGGCACTGGCACCAGCTTTTCGACGCTGCCTGCCATGTGCGGCCAGCAATGGGCATCAGCGCGTCCGCCTGGCAAGAAGCGCAGCGGTTCATGGGGCCCGAGCAGGCGTCGATCGTTGTTGTTGCCATGCTGGAACGCTTTGCCGACATCAGATCGCCGGGTGGATATCTCCGCGCGCTGACATCGAAGGCGGCGGCGGGTGAATTCTCCTGCGGGCCGATGGTCATGGCGCTGATCGGCCGACGGAGCGCGGCGTGATGTTCACAGCTGTGAACACCCACGGCCTCAACCACCCATTCGGCAAAGTTCACAGCTGTGAACTATTTCCATTGGCGCATGACCAAACGGCATCGAGAGGGAAAGGAGTGTTGGTTTGAGGGTGACGGGAAGTGAGATCGGTAGAGTGGCTTCCGACGCCCGTCGTGGAGAAGATCTGATGACCAAAGCTGTCCAGAAAATCACCCTGTCCCCGTCCCGAGATATCCCTTTCGACAGGCTTGTGCTGAGCCAGTCCAACGTGCGGCGCATCAAGGCTGGCGTGTCCGTCGAGGAACTGGCCGAAGACATCGCCCGCCGCGGTCTGTTGCAGAGCCTGAGCGTGCGGCCCGTGTTGGCTGACGATGGCACCGAGACCGGCAAGTTCGAGATCCCCGCCGGTGGCCGCCGGTTCCAAGCGCTGTCGCTGCTGGTGAAGCAGAAGCGCTTGGCAAAGACCACGCCCATTCCCTGCATCGTCCGCGATCCTGCGTCCGACATCCTGGCCGAGGACGATTCCTTGGCCGAGAACATGCAGCGCGTCGCCTTGCACCCACTCGACCAGTTCCGCGCGTTTGTGTCCCTGCGTGACAAGGGTCAGAGCGATGCAGAGATTGCTGCCGCCTTCTTCGTCACGCCGCAGATCGTGAAGCAGCGCCTGAAACTCGCCTCCGTTGCCCCTGCCCCGCTTGAGGTCTATGCCGAGGATGGCATGACGCTGGAGCAGCTCATGGCCTTCACCGTGAACCCCGATCACGCGCGTCAGATTCAGGTCTGGGATGCGATCAATTCATCCTGGAACAAGGAGCCATTCCAGATCCGGCGCATGCTGACAGAGACCTCGGTCCGGGCGTCCGACCGGCGCGCGGTCTTTGTGGGTGTTGAGGCCTATGAAGCGGCGGGCGGCACGATGTTGCATGACCTGTTCCATGGCGATGACGGCGATTGGTTGGAGAACCCTGCCCTGCTCGATCGGCTGGTGACGGAAAAACTCCAGGCCGAGGCTGAGACGGTTGCGGTCGAGGGCTGGAAGTGGATCGAGGTCGCGCTTGACCTGCCCTACGGCTACAGCCACGGGCTGCGGTCCCTGTCCGGTGATCCGGCCCCGATGACGGATGACGAAGGCGCGGCTCATGCCAAGCTGCTCGCCGAGTATCGAGCGCTGGAAGAGGAATACGAGGGGCAGGATGAATTCCCTGAAGAGATCGATGCACGTCTTGGTGTGTTGGAGGTCGCCATGGAAAAACTCGAGGCCAGGCCATTTATCTTCGACGCGGAAGAGATCGGGCGGGCAGGGGCGTTCGTCACGCTCGATCGCTACGGCGCGCTGGCAGTCTATCGCGGCTATGTGCGTCAAGAGGATGAGCCGGTTGAGGAGACCGCGGTCCAGGATGGTACTGCTCCTGCGGTGGCGGGGCAGGGGGATTGTCGTGATCTCACCGATGGACATGGCAGTGCCTCTCATGGCGCAACCGTCATCATGTCGGGTGGCCAGCCGATCGGAGCTGACTTGCCGGAGGATGAGGATGACCGAGCGCTGAAGCCACTGCCCGAGCGCTTGGTCATGGAGTTGACGGCCCACCGGACGCTGGCGCTGCGTGAAGCGATCGGGCGCTCGCCCGACGTGGCGTTGACGCTGCTGCTGCTCAAGCTGGTGACGGACACCTTCCGTACCTCCTCAGCTTCGGGCAGCTGTCTCGAAGCCTCCGTGCGTCACGTCTACATGTCGGCGCAGGCGAGTGATCTGAAGGATAGCGTGGTGGCAAAGCTGGTCGACGAGCGTCATGCGGAATGGGAAGCCGATCTGCCGCTTGGCGACGATGCAGCGCTCTGGGACTATCTGACACTCCTCGACCAGGGCAGCCGTCTGGCCTTGCTGGCGCATTGCCTCAGCTTCGGCGTCAATGCCCTCCATGAGAAGGTGAACCCCTACGGGGCAGGCATCTCTGCTGGCGGTCTGACCCGGCGGATGGCGCATGCCGATCTCGTGGCGCGCGCGACAGGTCTCGACATGGTCGAGGCGGGCTGGGAGCCCACGGTCGACACCTATCTCAACCGCGTGCCCAAGGCCCGCATCCTCGAGGCCGTGCGCGAGGCGAAAGGGGAGGGGACTGCCCAACTCCTCGATCACCTGAAGAAGGGCGAGATGGCCAGTGAGGCCGAGCGCTTGCTGAAGGGCAGCGGCTGGTTGCCCGAGGTCCTGCGCCGGAACGATCTCGTGGCGCTGGACGGTGAGGACTGTGCCGAAGGGCAGGGGGCGGATGCGGCTGACAGCGTCAGTGAAGCTGACCTTCCTGCGTTCCTGACGGATGACCTGCCTGCTGAAGGCGCGTCGATGCTGGCCGCGGAATAATGTGATCCAGCGGGGGGCGGAAATTCCGCCCCCAATCACCCTATAACGTAATAATATCAATGAGATGAGTGCGAATACTCGCATTCGGAATGAGGAATCATGTCTGCAATAGCCATCATCGACACTGCCCCCCTCGGGGCGCTCATTCGCTACACCGACGGCAGCCCCAAGCCACCGGCACGCTTCGACCCGCGAAGCTGGCAGCCTGGGAGCGTTCGAACGGCGTCGGCCGCCTTGTGAAAAAGGAACCACCCCGGCATTATCCTACATGGACGGCTCCCGCGTCGTTCACGTTGCATGAGGGCAATTTCGCCTCTGAAGGGATGATCCTCGTGACCATCATGCGCGGCCATTCCGCTGACAGCGCCCTCGTCTTCGAGGTGGCCGAGGAGCCGACGCCCGGGCAGGTGCGTGTGTTCCTCGACTTCGGAGGCAACACGGAGCCGCTGCATTTGGCGGAATCCATCACTGCGGCCGAGCTTTGGATCGCCAAGGAAGGATACCGCAATGCGCGACTTGAAATCGTTGCCGATGAAGAGGGCTAAAGGGCAGGGGACGCGGACCTGGCCGCCTGAGCCCAACTGAAACCGAGGAACCCGCCCAAGTGCGGGCCTCTCATCCATCACAACCTTGCCCCGCGAAGTCGCAGGGTGCCAAAGGAACCATTCCTAAGGATGGACGTCTTCAACCAAGATCTTGGCCGGGAGGCTGGAGGCAAAAGCATCAGCGGGACAACCGTGATTGGGCCTAAATCTCGTCCTCGTCCTCACAGCTCTCAGTGCTTGAATGGTTGACCGACACGCTCAGCAACCTGATCGACTTCCGTCTGCTGCCCGAGCAGGCCCGCGATCTGCGCGGCACGGCAGCGCTGATCGAAGTGTTGGCTTGCGGCCGGTTCCTTACCGCCCGCGGGTTCCACTCCAACTGGTCCGCGAGGCCTTGGATGCGACGGAAATCGAGTCAAGATCTCCGCGACCACCTCTCCGGCCTGACAAAAGACAACACCCGATCTCATTTGCAGAAGTTCCAAGAATCTTTGCAAACCGAGTGGTACCCACACAAGAAGTTTCGACGCCAGGCCCATCCCATCCGCCTGTGTCCCAACTATAAGGTGCAACAGAAAAGCGGGCAAATCTCATGTGGGCTGCTTAATTTTTCGGCGCGGCGCACTAGTCATTGCATGTTTAGCTCCATTCAAGGCCCAAATGCTTGCGTCATTTGCAAAATCACTGTGCTTAGCTCGTCGGGTAAGAGCAACAGGTTCGGATACGAACTTTCGCGATGGGACACTCGGTCAGTGATGGCTGATGTGTTCCCCTGCACGGGGAAGGACAATGAATCTCGACAAAACGCCGGTCAAGATCGGTTTTCTCTATTCCAGAGCCGGCGTGACGTCCGTGGTTGAAGGCCAGCAGCGAAAAGCTGCCATATTGGCTGTTGAAGAGATAAATCAGAATGGTGGGCTTCTCGGCGAAAAGCTTTTGTTTTCCGGCTGTGACACGCGATCCAATCCTGCCGCGTTTCGTACGGAAAGTGCGCGGTTGCTGTCTGAGGAGCGGGTAGATGCCTTGTTTGGTTGCTACATGTCCTCTTGCCGCAAGGCTGTGCTGCCGACCGTGAACGATCACAAGTCGACACTGTTCTACCCGACACATTACGAGGGATTCGAATACGCGAAGGGATGTATCTATTCTGGTGCGACCCCCAATCAGAGCGCGAAATGGCTTGCCGATTTCATGACGCAGACCTATGGTGGCCGCTTTTTCTTTGTTGGCTCAAACTACATTTTTCCATACGAAATAAACCGCCTGATGCGCGATCTTCTCTCTAATCGCGGCGCGGATGTCGTGGATGAAGTTTATATTCCATTGGGCTCGACCGGCGACGAGATCGACTGCGTCATCAACCGGATCAAGCAAAGCCAGCCTGCTATCGTGTTTTCCACGTTGGTCGGAACAGATGCTGTTGATTTCTACAGGGCTTATGACAACGCGGGCTTCGACAGGACGGTCATGCCGATTTGTTCGGTTACTGCGGGCGAACCTGAGATGGCCGCGATGGGCCGAAGTGCGGCGGAGGGCAATATCAAGGCGGCTCCGTATTTCAGCGTGATCGACAGTGACGTGAACCGCCGCTTCGTCTCGAGCTTCCGGGAGCGTTTCGGGGAAGAGGCATCGCTTTGCGCCGAGGCGGAGGCTGCATATTTTCAGGTCAAGCTATTCGCAGAGGCCGTAAGGCAGGCCGGGGGAACCGATCGCGACGATCTGTTGCGTGTTCTGCCGACCTTCTCACTAGAGGCCCCGCAGGGCTTGGTGCGGGTGGACGCGGCAACAAATCACACGGTGTTGTGGCCTAGGGTCGCCATTGTCGATGCGGATGGCAAGTTCCGGATCGTGCGGGAAGCGTCTTCGCCGGTGATCCCCTCGCCTTATCTTATCCAGCTGGAAGATCCAGTTGCCCTTTCACATGCCGCTTTTGCCAAGAGCAGCCTATCATGAGCATCTTTCGATTAAAAAACCTTCGTGAGATTGAAGTCGTCGTGGTGCATCCCCCCGATGAGGATGGCATGATGATCCTTGACCAACTTGGCCGGATCGGTTGCCGCAAATCCCTGGCATGGCCGCCACCCAACACGCTGGCTGAGCAGATCGACGTGGCGTTCATCGGTCTGTTCTGTGACCACCATGAAGAAATCAAAGCGATGTTGAAGCGAACCGGGAAGCCGGGGCCGACCATCATCGGTTTGGTGAATTACGAAAACCCGGCCATGCTGCAACTGCTGCTGGATTTGAATGCGACGGCTGCCACCTCCAAGCCGGTCAAGAGCTTTGGCGTGCTGACCAATCTTGCCCTCGCGCGTGCGATTTGGCAGCAGCAGCTTGCCTATCAAGAACAGATCGAGCGGCTGGAACAAAGGATCAGAGGTCAGAAGGCTTTGGCCAAGGCCAAGCTGATTTTGATGGAAATGCACAATCTTAGCGAGTGTGATGCGCATCGAGTGCTTAGAGAACAGGCAATGTCCAAGCGTATTTCCATAGATGACATGGCCCAAGCGATCATCAGCGCGAGTGAGCTATTGTCAATGAAGCGAAGCGATGTATAGTTAGATCGTTGGCAACCATAGGTGCTTGCCAACACGGAAGAAGGCTGAACGCGCAATCTTACTATGACCCTGCGCGTTGATGACGGTGGATGCAGTGTCGTATCCAAGCCTGACCGCCCCTTAGGGGATCTGACCTCCGAAAGGCTGCATCATGAAATGCAGGGTCGCCGTCTTATGTCTGATCTGAGCCATAACTTGATGTGCTGAACGCCTGCGCGTGAGCATTAAAATCCTGTTCTGGCTTTCACCGGCAAATTCACTTTTCGCATCGGCGTGCTCGGTTTTGACGGAGTTTCAACACGCCGACCTTCCAGGAGTAAGGCTATGCTTCACCGCTTGCATTGCAGGTGCGTCTCTAGTCGTGGGCGCATGCTATGAACATATTCTCCGACATCATCGGTGCGGCCGATCAACCCGGTTTCCGCGAGGATCTGCACCGGTTGGACCACGCCCATGCGGTTGACCACCTGCGCCTGTCCCGGTCCGATCTGGCGCGTCGCCGATTTCGGGGCCTAACGGATGCGGGGCGCGAGATTGCGATTGCGCTGCCCCGAAGCCAACAGCTGTTTGATGGTGCAATTCTGGAATTGAAGGCCTCTGCGGCACTCGTGGTGCGCGTCGAGACCGAGGACTGGCTGCGGTTTGTGGCGCGGGATGCGGCCACAGCGCTCAGATTGGGGTATTTCGCGGGCAACCTGCATTGGCGGGTGCGTTTTGAGGGCGATGTGCTCTTGATCGCTGTCGAGACTGAGCGGCGCGTCTATCTCGACCGGCTGGAGCCGATGATTCAGTCGGGTGAAATCCGCCCCCTGCGAAGCGCTGAGGCCGCTTTGCCATGACGGATGCGTTATCTCTGCTCAGGATGTTGCAGACGACCGATAGCGCCTTTCCTTCAGGCGCCTTCGCGTTTTCTTCCGGGCTTGAGAGCCTGACGAACGAGGGCAAGGTGCGCGATGCCACAGGTGTTCACGGGATACTCACGCATCAGATCATCCCACGATGGTTCAGCTTTGATCGCCCCTTCCTGCTCTGCGCGATGGACGCGGCCAATGATCCGCAGCAGCTTTTGGAAATTGATGCGCGGTGCCACGTGCAGAACACCTCGGACCGGTTGGCTGACGCCTCGCGCAGGATTGGACGCTCTTTGTTGTCCGTTCATAGCCGTATCGGCACGCCATTCGTTGCCAGCTTCAACGCGGCCATCGCTCAGGCCATGCGCGGCCATGCGGGGGGCTATGAACCGGTGGTGCAAGGTGTCGTGGCCGCTGGTTTGGGGCTGTCGCCCTTGCAGGGCCAGGCTGGTGCGCTGAACGGGGTGGTCACGGCGTTCACCTCGGCTGCGGTGCGCCTTGGCACGCTGGGAGCCATAGAGGCGCAGTCGCTGCTGGCTCAGATCGCGCCGACGATGGCCAAAGAATTGAGCACGCCATGCCATGAGAAACCGGGGAGTTTTTCGCCCCTGTCCGAGATTGCCGCAGTCCGCCGCTCCACTGCGCATGCCAGCCTTTTTGCGACCTGAAAGACCATGATGAGGATCAAGGATACGGAATGCTTTTAACACCGACCGAACTTGAACGCTTGACGATCTTCACCGCGGCGCAACTGGCGCGGCGGCGTCGCGACCGTGGCCTGGCTCTGAACGCGCCTGAGGCAATTGCCATCATTTGCGACGAAATCCTAGAGGGCGCCCGCGACGGGCGCAGCGTGGCCGAGCTTATCAGTTATGGATCGACAATCCTGACGCGGGACGATGTGATGCCCGGCGTTGCCGACCTTGTTCCCATGATACAGGTCGAGGGTGTCTTTCCAGATGGCACCAAGCTGGTCACGGTTCATGATCCGATCCGCCCCGGTGCAAACCCCGTGGCGGACGCCGAGATCAGACCCGGCGAATTCCGTGTCGCTGAGGGTGAGATAGAGCTCAATGCCGGGCGTGAAACGATCACCCTGACCGTGCGCAACACCGGGGATCGCCCGGTGCAGGTCGGCAGTCACTATCATTTTTTCGAAGCCAACAAGGCGCTGGACATGGACCGCGCCGCCGCCTTCGGCTTTCGGCTGAACATTCCGGCGGGCACAGCCGTGCGGTTCGAACCGGGGCAGGAAAAAGAGGTCAGCCTTTGCACCTTTGGCGGTGAGAAGCGGTTGAGCGGGCTGAACAATCTGACAAATGGCGAAGTCAACGAGGCCAACAAGATCGCTGCGCTAGAGCGCGCGCGCGCCGCGGGATTCAAGGGGGCCTGATCATGGTAAAGATGACGCGAGCGGAATATGCGGCGATGTTCGGCCCGACTACGGGCGACATGATCCGGCTTGGCGATACCGAGCTATGGGCCGAGATCGAGCATGATTTCACGGTCTACGGGGACGAATGCCTGCATGGGGGCGGCAAGACCCTGCGCGACGGGCTCGGCATGGCCGTGGGCGTGACAAGTGCGGGCGGATCGCTCGATATGCTGATTTGCAATGTTGTGGTGATCGACGCGGTGGTCGGGATCGTCAAAGGCGATATCGGCATCAAGAACGGCAAGATCGTCGCCATTGGCAAGGCAGGCAATCCGGCGACGATGGACGGGGTCGATCCGCGCCTGATCGTGGGGGCTGGCACCACCGTGCGTGACGCCGAAGGCATGATCGCGACGGCGGGTGCAATTGACGTCCACGTGCATTTCGACAGTGCCCAACTGGTAGAGCATGCTCTTTCGTCAGGTATCACGACGATGCTGGGCGGCTCCTTGGGGCCGATCACAGTCGGCATTGATTGTGGCGGCGTCTTCAACACCGGTAAAATGCTGCAGGCCGCCGAGCATTGGCCGATGAATTTCGGTTTCTTGGGGCGCGGCAACGCCCATCAGCCCGACGCGATGGTCGAGCAGATCGAGAACGGCTGTCTGGGTCTCAAGATCCACGAGGACTGGGGATCAATGCCGGCAGCGATTGATGCCTGCCTGACAGTCGCCGACGCGCTTGATTTTCAGGTGCAGATTCACACCGACACACTCAATGAAAGCGGATTTGTCGAGGATACGCTGCGGGCCATCGGGGATCGCACGATACATATGTATCACACCGAGGGCGCGGGCGGCGGCCATGCGCCTGATATCATTACGGTGGCGGGGCGGGCGAACTGCTTGCCGTCGTCAACCAATCCGACAAACCCCTTCACCATCAACACCTTCGACGAACATCTCGATATGACGATGGTGTGCCATCACCTGAATCCGTCGATTCCTGAGGATGTGGCCTTTGCCGAGAGCCGCATCCGCGCGCAGACTATCGCCGCTGAGGACGTGCTGCACGATATCGGTGCAATCTCGATGCTTGGCTCGGACAGTCAGGGGATGGGCCGCATTCACGAGGTTATCACCCGAACATGGCAGCTTGCCTCGAAAATGCGGGTTCAACGCGGGCGTCTGCCCGAGGAAACCGTGGCAAAAGGCGACAATCACCGGATCAAACGGTTCATTGCGAAATACACGATCAACGCCGCGCGATCCTTTGGCATTGCCGATCACATCGGGTCTCTTGAACCGGGCAAGATGGCGGATGTCGTGCTGTGGAAGCCGGGATATTTCGGCATCAAGCCCGAGTTGGTGGTCAAGGGCGGCTTTATCGCATGGGGTGCGATGGGGGATAGCGCCGCCTCGCTGATGACCTGCGAGCCGCTGATGATGCGACCGCAATGGGGGTCTTTCGGCAAGGCCGCGCCAGCCTGTGGGGCCTGTTTCGTGAATCCCCGCGCCATTGATAGCGGTCTGGCACAGCGGCTGGGCCTGACCAAGGGGTTGTTGCCCGCGCAGGGCACGCGGACGCTGCGCAAATCGGACATGTTCCTCAACGATGCCTGTCCTGACATCACCGTGGATCCCGCGACCTTCGAGGTGTTCGTGGATGGCGTTCTTGCCACCTGCGAGCCAGCGGAAAGCCTGCCGCTTACGCAAAGGTATATGCTGCGATGAACCAGTTTATTCCCCTGAGCAAAAGCAACAATCCCGGTCCTGCCCGGATCGGGATCGGCGGGCCTGTCGGCTCGGGCAAGACGGCGCTTATCGAGGCGATGATGCCGGTCTTTAAGGCGCGTGCGATCGAGGTGGCCGTGGTGACCAATGACCTCGTCACCAAAGAGGATGCCCGGCGCTTGCAGGCCAGCGGTCTGATAGATCCAGACCGCGTATCTGCCGTCGAGGCCGGGGCCTGCCCGCACACCGTGATCCGCGAGGACCCGACGCTCAACATCGCTGCCGCCGATGATCTAGAGGCCCGATTTCCCGGGCTTGACCTGATCCTGATCGAGTCAGGAGGCGACAATCTTGCCTCGACCTTCTCGCTTGATCTGGTTGATTGGTGGATGTTCGTAATCGACGTGGGGCAGGGCGACGATATCCCCCGCAAACGCGGCCCCGGCATCCTGCAATGCGATCTTTTGGTCATCAACAAGCTGGACCTTGCGCCACATGTCTTTGTTGATGCGGATAAAATCCTGATTGAGGCGCGCGAGATCAGGGCAAAGGCGCCCGTGATCGGCTGTTGCTGCAAAGGGGCCCGCATCACAGGCGTGGACGAAATCGTCGACATGCTGGCGCGTGAGCTGCTGTTTCGGGGGGTCGCGTCTTGAAAGCCCTTGGCGCGATAGGTCTCGGCGCGCGCCCGGTTGCGGCGGAGCTTCGGTTTCGTGCTCTTGGTGGGCGCACATTTCTTGCGCGGCAGTTCACGCCGCATCCGTTTCACATCACGCGGCCCTTTTACCATGCGGGTGACCCGCAGGGAATGGCAACGCTCTATCTGCAATCGTCGTCGGGTGGGGTCTATTCGGGCGATGACCTGTCGCTTGAAATCGGGCTTGATGCGGGGGCGCAGGTGCATGTCACGACACAGGCCTCGACCATCGTGCATGACGCGCGCGGACGAGAGGGGGCCCGGCAAACGGTCTGTCTCGATGTTGCGGAGGGTGCCCGGCTGGATTACCTGCCCGATCCCGCGATCCTGATGACCGGTGCCAATTTCTGCAACCGTGTGACGGCGAGGTTTGGACGGGAGGCTCGCGTGATCCTGGGGGACGCGCAACTCAGCCACGATCCCGAGGGGCATGCACGACCGTTTTCACGGCTTGAGAACGAGGTTGAACTTATCAGCCCCGAGGGGACGGTGCTGCTTGATCGCTTTGATCTATGCGGTTCCGACTGGCCCGCCCGCACGGGTGGGTTCGCGTGTTCGGGAATGATGATTGTCGTCGGGTGTGCAGATGCGGGCGCGCAGATGCAACGTGCGGCAGACACCGTGCCCGGCGTTTATGCCGGCCTGTCTGTGTTCAGTGACCGGGATATCGCCCTCATCCGTTTTCTAGCCCCGGACGGGGCTGCGCTGTCCAAAGTGATGGCCGCCTTGTGGCGGGCCGCCGCGACCGTGCTGGACGGTCAGCCACCTGCGGAGCGCCGGAAATGACCCAATCCACCACATTTGCCACTCCTGAAATCAGAAGGATCAAAGACCATGCATCACGGTGATATCGCAAGCAGCCACGACTCCGTCGGAGTCGCGGTGGTGAACTATAAAATGCCCCGGCTGCACACGCGGGCCGAGGTGATCGAGAACTGCCACAAGATCGCGGAGATGCTGAAGGGCATGAAGCGCGGCCTGCCGGGCATGGATTTGGTGATCTTCCCTGAATATTCCTCTCATGGCGTCATGTATGACGAGACGGAAATGTACGAGACCGCCGCGTCAATCCCGGGCGAGGAGACGGCGATTTTTGCCCAAGCCTGCATTGCGGCGGATGTCTGGGGGGTGTTTTCGCTGACCGGCGAGCGGCATGAAGAGCACCCGAACAAAGCCCCCTACAACACGCTCATCCTGATGAACAACAAGGGTGAAATCGTTCAGAAATACCGCAAGATCATGCCTTGGGTGCCCATCGAGGGCTGGTATCCGGGCAATTGCACCTATGTCAGCGAAGGCCCCAAGGGGCTCAAGATTTCCCTGATCATCTGTGATGACGGCAATTATCCCGAAATCTGGCGCGATTGCGCGATGAAGGGTGCCGAACTGATCGTGCGCTGTCAGGGCTACATGTATCCAGCCAAGGAACAGCAGATCACCATGGCCAAGGCGATGGCCTGGGCCAACAACACCTATGTCGCCGTGGCCAATGCAACCGGCTTTGATGGTGTGTTCAGCTTCTTTGGTCATTCGACGATCTGCGGCTTTGACGGGCGCACGTTGGGAGAGTGCGGGACCGAGGAAATGGGCATTCAATTTGCGCCCCTCTCGGTCACGGCGATCCGCGAAGCGCGGCGCACGCTGCAATCCAACAACCACCTCTTCAAACTCGTGCATCGTGGCTACACGGGGATGATCAACTCGGGCGACGGGGACAAGGGCACCGCAGAAATGCCCTATGATTTCTATCGCAAATGGGTCGAAGACCCCGAAGGCACGCGCGAGATGGTCGAGGCCATGACCCGTTCCACCGTCGGCTCAGAGGAATGCCCGATCGACGGCATCCCGAACGAGAAAACCAAGGAAACGCATCGGTAATCGACAGTCTGGTCGGCGGAACGTCCGCCGACCCCCCTTTTTGATGGAAACAGCATGTCACTCGAAACGTACCGCCTGACCGAAGAGCCCCGGTACCACCCAAGTGCGGATGAGATTGCGCTTTATGAGGCGGCGTATGAAATGCGCTTGCCCGTGATGCTCAAGGGACCGACCGGGTGCGGCAAGACCCGGTTTGTCGAACATATGGCGTGGAAACTGGGCAAGCCACTTGTCACGGTGGCATGCCACGAAGACATGACGGCCTCTGATTTCGTCGGGCGCTATCTCTTGGGGGCTGAGGGCACGTATTGGCAGGATGGGCCCCTGACAAGGGCGGTTCGCGAAGGCGGTATCTGTTATCTGGATGAAATCGTCGAGGCGCGTCAGGACACGACCGTCATCATCCACGCCTTGACCGATGATCGCCGCATCCTCCCCTTGGAAAAGAAGGGTGAACTGGTCCGCGCGCATCCGGATTTCCAGTTGGTGATTTCCTATAACCCCGGCTACCAGAGCGTTCTCAAGGACCTAAAGGAGTCGACCAAGCAACGCTTTTGCGCCTTGGATTTCGATTATCCGGCGGCCACGATCGAGGCAAATATAATCGCCTCTGAATCCGGGCTCAACCCGCAGGATGCGGAGCGATTGACGCGAATTGCGGGCAAGAGCCGCAACCTGCGCGGCAAGGGACTGAACGAAGGCGCATCCACCCGGATGCTCATTCACGCGGGCCGCTTGATGGTTGCGGGGCTTTCCATCGCCCAAGCCTGCAAATTTGCGGTGATCACCCCAATAACGGACGATCCCGAGATGCGTTCAACCCTGTCGGCGGCTGTTGATGCTTGTATCTGACGGGATAAAGGCCGAGGCGCTGACGCCGGCCATTTGTCAGGCCTTCGCTGGCCCGGACCGTGACGTGTATCTGCGCGCCCATGATCGGCTGAATGGCGCAGGATATGGCGCAGGGGTCGCGCGCGCCTTTGCATCCGCGGCACCGCGTGTGGCCGAACATGCGGGATCTGCACAGGCCATCGCCATTGCTGCGGATGCCTCGCGGATCGCGATCAAGGCGCGGCCCCGCCTTGCAGCGACCTATCTCGACCTGTGTCCCGCGATTGCCGTGAAGCTGCGCAATGCGGCCGATTTTCAGGAGTGGCGCGGAATGATCGCTTCGGTTCTTGGCCGCAGCCCCAAGGCTGTCGGCGCCGTGTTGGACCGCGCGGAACTGCTGCTGGACCGTCTTGGCCTTGAAGGGTTTTGCGCATGGACCGAAACCGGGCTGCAGGTGGGCGGGCTCGACACCGATCAGGCCTTGGGCTTTTTCCGGCTAGAGACACCCGAGGCGCAGCGCCTGCTCGAACGCTATGCAGGAGAGGCGAATTTTCCAAGCCTTGAGGCGGGGCTTACCTATTTTCACACCGCTCTTTGGCGTCACGCGCCTGTTCTGCGCGAAGCGGTTGCAGATGCGTCGAACCGCCGGGCGCGGCGGACGGGCTTTTCGGACGGTATCATCTGGATGCCCGCGTCGTTTCCGGGCTTCAAAGGACAGGAACAGCAGCTTTACCGCGCCTCGCTTGCGCATGTCGGCGCACATGCCGCCTATGGCGGGCCGCGCTTTCCGTTGGGGCAGCTCAAACCGCTGCAGCTTGCCGTTATCTCTTTGATCGAGGATGCGCGGGTGGAAGCGCTCGCTTTGCGCGATATGCCGGGCCTCATTCGCTTGTGGTTGCCGTTTCATACTGCGCGGTTTGACGGTCTTGCGACGGCGCCAAACCTTTTTGCCGGTCTTGCGCGTGCCTTGATTGATCCGGCGTCCTGCCCCACCCATGGATGGACCCGCAAAGGTGTTGCGATGTTCGATGTCGCGTCCAGACGTCTGGACGATCCGGCCATATCGCGAGAAATCGGCAATATTCTGGGCAATGATCTCGGTCAGATCCGGGTTCAGTTCGATGCCCTGAGCTATGTGGTTCAGCCAGCCTATCGCGACGATAACCTCGGTCTTTGGGACGTGCCGGATGACCCGGATACGCCGCCCCCCTCGGACGAGATCGAAGCCGATCTGCAGACCGCACAGAACAGCGAATGCGACAACCGACCGCAGGACCGCAAACAAGAGCAGACTGCGCCAGATGCGCAGGCCCGGTTGGACACCGTCAAGATCATCGGCGCGCCCCTTGAGGCGGGGCGCAAGGTGTCTTGCCTGCCAGAATACGATCATTGCACGGGTGTCGAGCGCGACGACTGGGTGACCGTGAACAGCTATGAACCGGTCGCCGGGGATCATGGATTCTGGGATGCGCTGCGACAGCGGCATGGGACCACGATTGCGCGCATCAACCACGTGATCGTGAAGAACGAGGCGGGCAAAAGACGCAGGCTGAAGCAACAGGCCGAGGGAGAGACCCTTGATCTTGACGCCGCCGTTGATGCGGTGATCGCCATCCGGGCCGCGCGGCAACCGGATGATCGGGTCTACGCCTGCATCTTGCCGCCAGAGCGGTCGATTGCGGTGCATCTTGTTCTGGATATTTCACAATCAACAGCGGACCTTGCCGCGCCGGGCATAAGCATTCTGGATATGGAACGCGATGCCGCAGCGATCCTTGCTGGCACGATGCTGCAACTGGGCGACGATCTTGCCATCACGGCATTCAGCTCGGCGGGACGGCATGATGTCCGTGTGATCCCGATCAAGACATTTGGCTCGCCTTTGGATGAGGCAACGGGGCGGGCACTGGCCGGGCTGCGTCCGGGGTTTTCAACGCGCATCGGCGCTGCGCTGCGCTTTGCCTCTCAAGGCATTCAAGACGTGTCGCGGTATCGCAAACTTGTTCTTTTGGTCACTGATGGCGCGCCGTCTGACATTGATGTGGCAGACTCAGAGTATCTGGTCGCGGATGCAAGACGCGCTGTTCAAACCATGCGCAGTCAAGGGATCGACGCTGTGTGCGTGGCCCTAGGCCCGGATGCCGGTCAGCGCCAGTCAGAGATCTTTGGGCGCAAATCCTGTGTCCAGATCTCCGACATCGCAACTCTGCCAAGCACCCTTTCGGCGTTTTACCTGAGGATAACACGATGACCCGGATGCACCGCCTTTCAATGCCGTTCGCACCTGTAAAGACCTGCCTGTCGGTAGGGTGTGCAGGCCATTCCACCCGCAAGCTTTGCAACTTGGAAAGCGGCCTGTCACCGCAGCAAGAGAATCACCCGATCAGCATCAAGCAGGCTCGGTATTTCACGCTAAAGTTCAGTCCGATGTAGTTCAAGTAACGCATTAAAATTAGACAGTTTTTCACAAATTTAGGCAGTCCCTTGGGGCAGTAAGACTTGTGTCTAAATTTTTCTCAAAAGGAAAAAAATATTCCCCTTATTAATTTTAATTGCTTGACGATGCTTCGGGATGGTTGCCAAATTTCTGTAATTGCGCGGCAAAAAAACAACCAGCCGGCAAGCTAGAAAAACCCACAGAGAGGAACAAGAAGATGAAATTCAGCAGACGGAAATTTCTGAAGACTTCGGCAATGGCGGGCGCACTTGCGGCACCGGGAATATGGATTCCCAAGTCGCGTGGCGCTTGGGGTGCCACGCTGACCGAGGGTAAGCCGATCAAGGTCGGCGTTTTGTTCTCGCTTACGGGCGGTCTGGCGGTGCCAGAGGAGGACTCGACGCTGGTCATGCAATATGCGATCGACGAAATCAACGCGGCAGGCGGCATCGCCGGCTCTCCGATCGAGCCAGTGATCATCGACGCCAAATCCGATTTCAGTGTCTACTCTGAAAAGGCGCGCGAACTTATCCTTCGCGATCAGGTTATTTCGATTTTCGGCTGCTATACTTCTGCCAGCCGCAAGGCGATCCTTCCCATCGTGATGCAGCGTGACAACCTGCTGTTCTACCCAACCTGTTACGAGGGGGCGGAATGCACGCAGAATACCGTCTGCACGGGTCCGCTGGCCAACCAGCACTCCAAAGACTTGATCCCCTACATGGTCGAAAACTTCGGCAAGCGGGTCTTTTTTGTCGGCTCCAACTATGTCTGGCCGAAAGAGTCGAACAAGAACGCGAAAATATGGCTGGAAAACGCGGGCGGCGAATTGCTGGGTGAGGAATACATCCCGCTTGGGGATTCAGAGTTCGGGCCGGTTCTGAACAAGATCCGCGAAGCGCAGCCTGATTTCATTTTCTCGACCGTGGTGGGCGCGTCTGACATCGCCTTCCACCGCCAGTTTAAGCAGGCTGGGTTCGATGCGGAAAAGATGCCGATTGCCTCGCTGACAACAGGTGAAATCGAAACCAAGGCGATGGGCGCGGAATACGGTGCTGGTCACTTCCTGTCTGCCCCGTATTTCATGGCGCTGGACAATCCGACGAACGAGAAATTCGTCGATGGCTTCCTCTCAAGCCCCTACGGCAAGAACGGTGTCACCCATTACAACATGTCCGAGACCTATAACTCTGCATATGTGTTCAAAGCGGCCATGGAAAAGGCCATCGCCGAACACGGGTTTGAAGAGGTTACACCGGCCCGCGTTCGCGATGCCTGCGCTGGCGTAAAACTGAGCGCTGATATCTCGCCAGAAGGCGAAACCTGGGTGGATGAAGACAACTTCAACACTTGGTTGGTTCCCAAGATTGGCATCTGTCAGTCTGACGGCAGCTTCAAGATAGTCAAGCAGGCGGATGCGCATGTCGCTCCTGATCCGTACTCGATCTATCCCGATATCGGAACGTGCAAGGCGAATGGTCTTGTTGCACCGGACGGAACTGTTCGGACCGACGTTATCTGATGCGGACCCGTGGTGGCGGGACGCACCCGCTACCACGCCTTCCATACCGATCCTTACTTCATGTCAGGGGGCACGAAATGGACATCTCGTCTATTGCTTTCGCCAATTCGCTCATTCTCGGGCTGAGCATTGCCGGAATTTTCTTTGTTGCGGCGCTTGGGCTGACGATCATCTACGGAACCGCCGGTGTGATCAACATGGCGCATGGCGAGTTCATCATGCTGGGCGCCTACACGGTCTATGCGCTGCAAACCTTTATGGGCGTGCCGTATTTTCTATGTATCCCGGTCGCCTTTGTCGTGGTGGGCGCAATCGGCTTTGCGATTGAGAAGTCCCTCATAAGGTATCTGTACAATCGTCCTCTCGACACGCTGCTCGCGACCTGGGGGGTGTCTCTTGTGCTTATTCAGGGAACGCGCCTGATCTTTGGCAGTGATCCGAAATATGTCCAAATCCCACAGTTTCTGTCGTCGAATATCGAAGTCGGCGGGCTGAGCCTTGGGGTGTTCCGCGTCTTTATCATCTTCATGGCGCTGGTGCTTGCGGCGGGTGTCTGGCTTATTTTTTACAAGACGGATTTCGGGATCAAGATCCGAGCTGTGACGCAAAATCGCGAAATCGCCGCGTCTTTCGGTATCAACTCGGGGCAGGTCTATTCCTTTACCTTTGCCTTGGGGGCCGGGCTTGCCGGTGTTGCCGGGGCCCTGTTCGGCGCGTTGAACATTGTTCTGCCGACGATGGGCATGGGATATGTTGTCGAGGCCTTCCTTACGGTTGTGACCGGCGGCGGCGCGCTTTTGGGAAGCGCCATTGCAAGCCTTGCGATTGGCGAGCTGCAATCCTTCTTCGCGCTCATCACCAACAGCACCTTCGCCAAGTTCCTGATCTTTGTGCTGATCGTCGTTTTCCTGAGATTCCGCCCGCAAGGACTGATCTCGGCAAGCGGCAAGCGTCGCTGAGAGAAACCACAATCTTATGACAGGCACTGATAAAAATGACCCATAACGCATATCACAACAAGACGCTGCAATGGCTCTTCTACATCGCCGTTCTCGCGGTTCTGGGCGCGGTGCCCTTGATATCAAACGACGCGTTCCTCCTGAATCAGCTTGCGATTTACGGTGTCTATGGAATGCTCGCCGTGTCGATCAGCCTGTGTTGGGGCAGTGGTGGCATCCTGAACATGGGTCAGGGCATAGCGTTCGGGTTGGGTGCCTATTGCATGGCGATGACCATGCAGATGCAGACCCAGGCCGATGGCACCATCCCGCCTTTCATGCTCAACAACGGTCTGGATAGCCTGCCGCTGCTCTGGCAGCCTTTCCAGAACACCTCGACAGGCATCTTCCTCGCGCTTTTTGTGCCAACGGTGTTCTACCTGATCTTTGGTGGGATCATGTTCACGGCGCGCGTGTCGGGGCCGTTCTTTGCGATCATGACATTGGCAACGCTCAGTGCCTTTGCGACGATCTTCGTTGATCTGCAACCCTACACCAATGGCGTGAACGGCATTTCGCCGCCCAGTTCGCTCAAGCTGGGCCAAACCGAGATCGACCCCTATTCAAGCGGTGCGTATTGGTTCGTCTTCGCCTTGTTGGCGGCATGCACTGTGGCGGCCAAACTGATCAATCAAAGCAGGTTTGGCCTGATCGTGCGCGCCCTCAAGGACGATCCGGAACGTGTTCGGTTCCTTGGCTACAATGTCGCGATCTACGAAACGCTGGTCTACACCCTGTCGGGTTTGATCGCGGCAATCGCCGGCAGCTGCTTTGCGGTGCTCACGCAATATGTTTCGCCCGCGCAATTCGAAGTTGGGTTCTCGATCTCGATTGTGATCTGGGTCGCGCTTGGGGGCCGCAACTCGCTGATATGGGCGATGTTTGGAGCTTTCACGGTTCAAGGCGCGCAAAGCTATGTGGGCGACCAGTTTCTCAGCACATGGATACTGATCCTCGGGTTCTCGTTCATCCTTGTGGTGCGGTTCCTGCCTGGCGGCCTTGCGGGCTTGGTCGAAACGCTTCTTGGGCGGACCACCAAGCTGAAGATGGAGGCCGAGCACGCCAACCTTGAATTCAGCGACGGGAAAGAGGTGTTGAAATGATCGGCGGATTTTTCAAAGTCGTGAACATCGAGAAAAGTTTTGGCGGTAACAAGGTTATCAACGGCTTCAGCCTCGATGTGGCGGAAAACACGCTGCAATGTCTCGTCGGTCCAAACGGGGCGGGCAAAACGACCATGATCGACCTGATCAGTGGCCGCCAAAAACCCGACGCAGGCAAGGTCTATCTCAATGGCGATGACATCACCGGCAAGGGAGAGCACGAGATTTCGCGCAAAGGTATCGGGCGCAAGTTCCAGATTCCTGCCGTGCTCAAGGGGTTGTCCGTGCGTGAAAACCTTGAGGTTGCCTATAGCCGCGAAGTGAACGCGCTGCGCAACATGTTCTCGATGAGGGCTAAGGGATGCGCGGAGAAACTCGACGAGATTTCCCAGCAGGTGCGTTTGACCAAACGTCTCGAGGTGGAGGCGGGGCTGTTGTCACATGGCGAAACCCAGTGGCTCGAGATCGGCATGGTGCTGATGCAGGATCCGGCGATCCTGTTACTCGACGAACCCGTGGCCGGCATGACCGAGAACGAGATCGGGCTGACAGTCGACATCCTCAACAAGCTCAAGCGCACCCATACGATCATCCTTGTCGAGCATGACATGGGTTTTGTGCGCAAGATCGCGGACGTGGTCACCGTTCTCCACATGGGGGCGCTTCTGGCGCAGGGCAACATTGAAGAGATCGAAAAGGACGACCGCGTGCGCGCTGTTTATCTTGGTACGGAGGATGCACACTGATGCTGTTGCAACTGGAAAAGGTGTCGTCGTTCTACGGGCGAACACAGATTTTGCGCGATATTGATTTTGGCGTGACTAAGGGCACGTGTATGTGTGTCTTGGGGCGCAATGGCGTGGGCAAGACCACCCTTTTGCGCACGATCATGGGTCTTGTCGACAAAATGACGGGCACGTTAACCGTCTCGGACAACAACCTGACAAAGGCGCGCACGGATGAGCGGGCGAAATACGGGCTGGGCTATGTGCCACAGGGCCGCCAGATCCTTGGCAACTTCACAGTACGCGAAAACATCCTGCTTGGCACTTTTGCCAAGGCTGATCGGAGTGGCAAGGTGCCGGAGATCTGTCTGGATCTCTTTCCCTATCTTGCTGAAAACCTCAACCGTCGCGCCGGTGAGTTATCTGGTGGCCAGCAGCAGCAACTTGCGATCTCGCGCGCGCTGGCGGTCGATCCGCAAATCCTGCTGCTTGATGAGCCCACCGAAGGCATCCAACCCAATATCGTGGCCGAAATCGGAGAGACGCTGCGCATGCTCAACAAGAAGATGGGCATCAGCATGATCCTGTCCGAACAGCATATCAAAGTGGCCCGCGATCTGGGGGATCAATTCGTGATGATGGACAACGGGCGCATCGTTGAATCCGGCGTCATTTCCGACCTCACCGACGAGATGGTCGACCGCCACATGACCGTTTGAAAACCAAAGCCACACATAACCAAGGGAGAAAAAAATGGAATCCATTCCAAAGAAGGGAACACCGGAGCGAGAGGCGCTGATCAAAGCGCATCTGGAATGTACGGAGTCGATGAAAGGCGTTGCCGGATTCTCGATCCTGAAATGTGAAACCCCCGGAGATACGACGGTTGTCTCGGGCGGGGTGCATGACGATCCGTTGCTAAAGCGGGTTTTGCTGCGCATGCGCGGGGAATCCACGGCGGGCAAGCTGATCATCATCTGCACAGAGGTCGAAAAGGAATGGCGCATCGGTCGCCTGTCGGGTGTGCGCGGCGTGCCGCCAGAGTTTGTTGATGACCGTGTTTTCACCGATGAGCAGGACGCGCAGCACGCCATCTTTCTGATGCGCCTCGACGAGCTGCCGGAAACTGCGGGCATGCCCGAGCACTACCGCGAGGGCTGGAAGCACCGCGACGACAACTGGCCTGTCACCTGATCCCACCCGGACAGGGGCCAAAGGAAAAAACCATCGTAACGGCAGGGGGCTGACAAGACGTCAGGCCACCTGTGAGACAGCCATAAGAGGAAAAGAACATGTCTGCAGCTATGCGACTTGCCGGCTATGCCGACACTTTCGGGGTGCATCCCGGAGGCACCATCAAATTCATGATCAATTGCGACGGCCCCAAGGAATTCAAGGCCGAAATCGTCCAGATGATCAACGGCGACACCAACCCACGCGGTCCCGGCTTTATCGAAAAAGCCGTGCCGGGGGGGCTGAACATCACGGTGCCCGGCCGCAAGCAGGTGATCCACAGCGGATCTTACGGCTATGTCGCCGATTGCAAGCAATTGCGCGTCGAGAGCTTCACACTTCAGTGCTGGATCTGGCCGACCGCGCCCAAGACGCATCCGAAATACTGGAAGCATGGCGAACAGGCCTTGGTCACCAAGTGGAGCGGCGGCAAGGGGTACGGCCTGTTTCTCAATGCAAAGGGGCATGCCGAGGTGCGCGTGAACGGCGTCACTCTCGAAAGCCCAGAGCCTGTCCGCGATCACGCCTGGCATTTCGTGGCCGCCACCTATGACGCGGCAAGCGGCGAGCTGATCCTGTATCACGAGCCGCAGGTGCATTACGCGCTTGATCCGGTGATCCCGCCCGTCTCCAAGACGATTTCGGAAAAAATCGAGCATCTGCCGATCCCTGCCGCTGTTGCGGCCTATGCCGAATGCCTATCGGACGATCCGACCGCGCAGTCTTCGGTGCCTGCTGGTGTGGTTCTGGCCGGAAAGTACAACGGTAAAATCGAAGCGCCGCGCATCTGCTCCAAGGCCTTGTCGCGTCAGGACATCGAGACGATGAAACTGGGCGCGCAATCGGGCCTGACAGAACGCCGCAACTCTGGCCCGACCGGTGCCTTGTCAGAGGTGATCGTTGCGGCGTGGGATTTCTCCCACGGGATTGACACGATCAAAGGCAAGGATTTCGGCCCCTATCGTCTGGACCTCGATTTCGTGAACCTGCCGACCCGAGGCATGACCGGCCACAACTGGAGCGGCACCGTCTTCGATTGGAAGGAAGCCCCAAAAGAATACGCGGCAATCAGCTTTCACGACGACGATATCGACGATGCGCGCTGGGAGGTCGATTTCGAGTGGCAGGTGCCCGCCGATTGCAAGAGCCGCTCTTACGCGGCCAAGCTGACGACGGCTGACGGCGATGAGGACTACGTGCCGTTCTGGGTCGTCCCGGAAATCGGCAAGGAGCAGTCCAAGATCGCCTTCATGGTGCCCACGATCAGCTATATGGCCTATGCCAACGAGCATGTCGCCTGTAACGCGGGCGCGGCGGAGCTGTTCATCTACCGCGTGCCCATCATGCAGCATCAAAACATGTTTCTGGCCGAGCACCGCGAATACGGTGGCTCGATCTATGACACGCATACCGACGGCACCGGGATCTGTTTCTCGTCCCGCCTGCGTCCGATCCTCAGCAACCGGCCCAAGTATGACCATTTCCTGGCCCAGGCCCCCTGGCAATACCCGGCAGATCTACATCTGATCTACTGGCTGGAAACCATGGGGTATGAGTATGACTGCATCACCGATGAAGACATCACCTATGACGGGCTCGCGCGTCTGGAGAACTACAATGTCATCATCACCGGATCGCATCCCGAGCACAACTCGGGAACCCAGCTTGATGCGCTGCACAACTACACGCAGCGCGGTGGACGGCTAATGTATATGGGCGCGGATGCTTGGTATTGGGTCCATTCCTTCCATCCCGCCTATGAGGACAAAGGGCGTGGCGTCATCACAGAGATGCGGCGCTGCGAATCCGGCATCCGCACATGGCGCGCCGATCCCGGTGAATACTATCACGCGGGCACGGGCGAGCTGGGCGGGATGTGGCGTTTCCGTGGCCGCTACCTGCATTCGGTGGCGGGTGTGGGCATGTCGTCAGAAGGTTTCGACGTTTCGAGCTATTTCTCAAGAACCCCGGAAAGCAACAACCCCCGTGTATCCTGGGCGTTCGAGGGGATCGACTATGACGAAATGCTGGGCAATTTCGGGCTTGTGGGCGGTGGTGCTGCCGGTCTTGAACTCGACATCGTCGATTTCACCCTTGGCTCGCCCCCCCATACGCTGACGGTGGCAACATCGGCGGGCCGTCATACCGAGGCGTATCTTCTAGTGACCGAGGATTTCGGCTTCAACCAGCAGGGGCTTGACGGCACGACGCACCCGCGCGTTCGCGGCGATATCGCCTTTCACGAAACGCCGAATGGGGGCGCATGTTTCTCGTTCTCGTCAATCGCCTATTGCGGCTCACTGCCTTGGAACAACTGCGACAACAATATCTCTAAGTTGACCAAGAATGTGCTGGATCACTTCATGGTCGATGGTCCGTTACCCGCAGCACCCAAGTCCGAGATCCGGGCGCGGGGCCGTGCGGATGGCGATGCCGGAAACCCCGATCTGGTCCTGGCAGAGTAACGCAATTGGGGGTCGGCGCTGCGTGCGCCGGCCCCACCTCTAGACAGCGCACCCAAAAACCGGAGGCCCCAATGGTACGCAGACCTGACCTTGGCTATCGCGACGAGGGCGTGAACCTAAGCGATCCGAGCGTGTTCGACAGGGTGCGCCGACCCTTTGGCGAGGCAATCGGTCTGCCCCGGGTTGCCTACCGCTCGCTTCAGTTTCTCTACCTTGAAGACGAGGCCATCTGGACCCGAGACTGGGTATCTGTCGGTACGGTCCATGAAATTCCTGCAGAGGGCGATATCCTGCCCTTTACCCTTGGCTATCACGGTGTCCACGTTCAACGGATGGAGGATGGCAGCCTAGAGGCACGGTTCAATATGGCGCAACATGGCGGGTGCCGCATGGTACCAACGCAATGCCAGCAGGGTGAGCGCACCAGTTGTTCGTTCACCTCTTGCGGTTATAGCCGCGACCGGGGCCCGATTACCAAAGCAGAGGGGCCGGACAATACCCGCATCAAATACCAATATCTGGGCCTGCGCCCTGAGCGGCTGCATCCGGTTCACGTGGCACAGCTTGGCAATTTGCTGTTCCTCAACATCGACCCGGGCGGCGCCGACAGTGATCTGGCAGGTGATCTGACCCTGCCCGCGCCGGTAATGCGGCCCAATGCTGTGCGGGCGCATCGTCAATGGCTTGAATTTGACGCCAATTGGAAGTTTTCGGGCCAGATGTTGGCCCGCGTGGACGAGATGCTGACGTCTTCGGATCGTGCCATGCAGGGCCGCAGAGCCGCGTCTGACGGTTCGCAGATCGAGGTCCAATGGATTTTTCCCAACCTCATTCTGCTCACGCAAGGGGCCGAGACCTGCGCGATCACGCTCCAGCATACGGCGATCACGAAAACCCTGTTTCGGATAGAAATCCTGTCGGACTGTCCGCTCGATGCGGAACGTCTGGCGTTCTGGCACAAAGAATTGCTGCATGCCGGAACCGGAGCAGAGGCGCTTCAGGATAGCATCCCGTCAAGCGCGTCACGCGACCGGGGTCCAGACTGTGCCGTTGATCAGACGCAGGATCAGATCGCCGCGTGGTGGGCGCATAACGCGCTCAGCTCGCGTTTTGTGAAGATGCCGCAGGTCGACAGCGACATCCCGATTTTCCGCAACGTGGAGCATTATCTGATATGACCGATCTTTCCCTGCAAGAGCCTTCGGGCAAACTTGGCGACACCCTTGTGGAGGGGGTGGCCCTTTACGAGGCTGGCAAGTTCAAGGCTGCGTATGACCTCTTTTATGGCTGTGCCAAAGCGGGCGATGCGACCGCTTGGTTCTGGCTGTCAGTCATGCACATGAATGGCGACGGGGTCGCGGTTGACAAGCAGATGGGGTTCAAATGCTGTCTCAAGGCCGCCGAGATGTGCAGTGTTCAGGCGCAGACAAATCTTGGCGTGATGTATATACAGGGCGACGGCGTGACCGAAGATGCGCGCACTGGTCTGATGTGGCTGTGCCGCGCCGCCGATGCCGGTGACACCGGTGCGCAGTTCAATGCGGCCACGCTGCTGTCTGCGGGCAAGGTTGTGGACAAAGATCTTGAAACCGCGGCCAAGTAGTTCACGCTGAACAACGCGATCCGGCGACAAGTTAGCAGTTTGCCGGCCTGATCCTGTCAGTTGCGGCGGCGCACAATGCGGCCAGGATGAGGGACAACAAAGCCCTGAGGTGGGCCAGTATCT